>LFRM01348368.1_pt1 | contig 17387 bp, 17 predicted proteins | sample 618341 | NCBI WGS metagenome assembly LFRM01 (sample SAMN03654438, study PRJNA283298) | anaerobic digester metagenome | isolation source: pool of bioreactors CSTR01a, CSTR02a, and CSTR03a thermophilic anaerobic... | place: Denmark: Kgs. Lyngby | collected 2014-05-21 | reverse complement strand
TTGAAACTCATTTGAAGTAATTACATCGGCGGCTCTACGTTCAGGGTAATATTCTACAAATAGTCCTTCCGCTTGTGCCGTGGTCTGCGGTTGAGCCTCCACATTTTTTGCCGCCGGTAACATTAACGGTGTTTGTGGTGCTGTTCTTAATGCGTTTATATCTGTTGATGTATTGCCGTAAGTGTCGGTATAAAAATCGGGCTTTTGTTGTACTTCTTGTTCTGCTCTGAACATAGGCTGTGCTTCTTGCTGCGTATCTCCCGCAAACAACCTCTGCTGCGTCTGTTGTATCGGTTCCCCGTATATTGCAGACTGCGATAAGTTATTAGCTTCCGTTTGTATTTCTTGTTGAATATTCTGTATCGCTTTTTGTACGGCTTGTTGTGCTTGGGTAGTTTGTTTTGTTTGCGTTGCTTGCTCGGTTTCAGTCATTGATATTGTCGGTTCGCTTAAACCTCGTATATTGACAATTGTACCGGGTATTTGCATAAGTGCAGCGGTAGTAAAGCCTTCCCATATATTATTCAAAACTTCCTGCATGCTAACCTTGGCGTCATCGTCATAAGTACCACGCCGAATAAGTGGTTCTATAAGTGCAGAGAGCCCTTCCTCTACGCCTTCACCTAATGCGTCAAGCCCTCTTCTAACAACAGACTGGAGCAGTCTATTCTTAACGTTCCTTGTTGCTGCATCAATCAACGGGTCTGCAAAACCTTTGGTTCCCGGTATACCACCGACTGCTGCTTCAACTGCACCCTCCAACAAAGCATTTGCAATTCCGTATTTTAAAGCCTGTTCATGAGAAGCGCCTTCACTCCTTGCCTGTTCATATGAACTTCCTGCTGCCTGTGTCATTACAAAAGGCACACCCATAACCCCACCAGAGGCAGCACCTAATAATGCAGTCGGTACCTGTTGCGCTATCTGTTCGGCTTTGTTGCCTAAAAACTGAACAAAAGGAGATTTTTCTTCTCCAGCTTCTGCTGTCCTTATTCTGTCTCTTAATCTTTGCTCTTCTAATGACTGTTGTATTGCTTCTTCAGGCATTTGTGGCATTCCAGGAATTTCGGGTTGAGGATTTAACAATTTTCTTGTAGCGTCAAGTCCTTCTGTTGTCCCGACTAAACCCGACACTGCCCGGTTCAGGAGGTAACCGCCAACCGTTGCGTTGTCGCCTATGTTCATTGACAAAGGCACGGGTTCTCTTTCGATAATGCCAACTCTGCGGGCAAAATCTATCTGTTCCTGAAGGTTTGGTCTACCTTGTGCAAGTGCTTCCTGTGCTGTCATTGATTTTACGTATTCAGGTTGAGAAGTAGCCAAAGGCCTGTCTCCCGTATAAAAGACAGGCCCGGAAATTTCGGATACTGCAGCTATCATGTTCTGTACCGCTTGTTTTGCTTCTGCTTCACGTTGCAAGTCTGCCGCTATTCTTTCCTGTGCGGAAGGGAAGGGGGACGGGAGGGTAGACAACGCCTGTTGAGAGTTCATCATACTCCCCTTAAACGTATCAACCCTCTGCTGTTCTGCTTCTTGTTGTCTTTTATACTCGTCTATTCTGCCACTTTTTATGAGAGGGGGAATATACCCCCCCGTATTGTATTCTGTTTCTATACCCTGTTTTCGTCTTTCTAAGGGTGGGATATAAGCCATACCATCACCGCCTAATCAATCCCCAGCAATTGTTTGTACTGCGCTATTAGTTTATTGTAGTTTGTTATACCGATGTCTGCGATGTATTCCTGTGAATACTCTACAAGTTCGTCATATGCCTGCTGTGGCGGCAAACCCGCAAGGCTTGTTTCAATCGCCCGGATTTTTTCTTTGTCGGTCGGTTCTTTTTCTTGCTCCTTTTGCGCCTGCCGTTCTGCCTCTGCCGCCGCTTGGTCTGCCTTTTGCTTTGATACGGCATAATTCAACCTGTCAATATCATAATCCGCCGTCCTTGCACCAACGGGTACACCCAGGATAGAAGCTATTTCCTCGGTTGCTGTACCATAAGTTTTCCAAAGATTAAGAGCATTCTGATAACGCTGTTTTTCAGCTTCAGAAGCTGCTGATGCGGCTGCCGCTGCCTGTTCAGCTTGTGTTTGTATCTTCTTTTGTCTTTCGGCTTGCAGATACGGTATCAGCGGATTGTTCGGTTCAAGCGTGTTGATGTACGCCTGAATATTTTCATAATTAGCCTGTGCCAATGTTGAAGCAAGGTTCCGGTAATACTGGTCTAATGCTTGCTGCCCTGCAAGTGTCGGCTGTCCTCCGTAATAACCCGTCAATCCGGCTTCAGTTACGGCTTGGTTGAATGCCTGCTGTTGAGCCGCTAACTGCATCTGCAATGCCTGTAACATTTGGTTATACTGCTGTTGTTGTGCTGCAAGTGTCATTTGGTCGCCGTATCTACCTGTTAATTGAGCTTCTTGCAGACCAAACAGTCTGTCAGCGTTAAGCTGGTCAATGTATGCCTGTAGTCCTTGAGCATTAATGCCAGCCTGTGCCGCAAGCATATCTTGCTCATAGGCTTCTCTTATGCCTTCTCGAGCTTTCAGGTACTCTTGTTCAAGTAAAGCAAGGTCGGTTTCATACCTGTTCAGCACGTTTGCAAGATTGCTCTCATACTGACCTTGTGCCGTGCTTCTTGCTCTCTCGATAGTTGCCAAATCAGCCGCCTGTTGCTGATTTAATGCACCAATTTGCCCCTGTAAAGCAGCGTTTCTATAAATTTCAGGCATTCCCGCTGCCGAACCCTGAATACCTCTGGAAGCCATATATTGAGCAAAATTTAAAGCGGCTACATCTGAATCCGCCGCTGCTTGATTCCGCAAATTGTAATATAACGGATTAATTTTTGCTTCTTCGTTCGCTATTTGTTCAAGGGTACGTTGTAATGCCGTTTCAAAGTTTGCCTGTGAAGCTGACTTTTCTCTTTCAAGTGCTGACCGTCTGCCTGTGTAGGTGGATTTAAGCCCCGACAATGCCCTTTGCTGTGCCGCCTGAATCGCCGCAATCTGTTGTTGTCTTTGTGCTTCTTGTAGTTCACGTATATAATCGTAAGGGTCAAAAGTTGGTTGCTGAACTATAGGCTGTTCTGCCGCTATAGACCGTGTTGACGTGACCGGCCCGCCAGGTCCGTAGTTCGGATGCTGGTACGACCGCTCAATACCTGTCGCTCCCGCTATTTTCCCAGGTGCTGACGTGACCGGCCCGCCAGGTCCGTAGTTCGGATGCGTTGTTGTCGAGCTTTTCTGCTTCTTCTCCCATGCCTGTTTAGCCAAATATCTGCCGTAATCATCCATTGCCGCCCATTGTTCATCTGTAACCCCATATGGCATATAATCACTTCCTTTGTCAAAAAATGAGCATGAAAAAAGCACCCACGCTTTTGTGAGTGCTTTGAATATGTTATTTAATTTTTGATTTTAAATTCCGTATTTAGCTTTCAACGCTGCTACGTCTGCGTTATATTTTGCGGTTCGTTCGTCTTTTTTGTTTTTAGCTATTTGGTATGCTTCCTGCACTTTTTTGTCCAAATCGTTTAATATTTTTTTCTGCTGTTCTTCGCTTCCGGCTCGCTGTATCATCTGATTATAAATATCGTATAAATTGTTTATCATATTATTCAGCCAATTATCAATTGCCGCAATATCTTTTTCGTATGCAGCCGTCAAAGCTGCAAGTTCCCTTTCGTATGCTTCCATATCAGGTTTCGGTTCAGGCTCTGGCGTTGGTGTTGGTTCAGGTGTTGGTTCTGGAGTAGGTTCCGGTGTAGGAATTGGTTCTGTTTCTTCCTCATCTGATTCCGGATTTACAAGTGGTACAGAAGTTGGTGTTTCCTTCGGCGTTTCAGTTGTAGGTGTAGGTGTCGGTTCAACCTTTGGTTCTTCCTTTGGTTTTGGAGTGGGTGTTGGCGTTGCTTTTACTTCCTCTGTCTCCGTTTCTGTCTCCGTTTCTTCCGGCTGCACATAAATAATCTTCGGTTCCGGTTCCGGCATTGTGATGTTTATTTTATATCCTTCAACATCAACCTTTCCGCCCAATGCCTCGGTAAACGCCCTTAACGGAATATAATTTACCCAATCCTTTATAACCATTGGCGTTTCTATTTTTTGCCCGTTTACATACAGTTCAAAGTTTGATATTTGAAAAACAAGTTCCGTTGCAAATGCGTTCAACGTGAATGCCAAAAGAAGTCCAAATATTAATCCTATGCTAAACTTTTTCATAATATAACACCTCCCTCTAATGGGATTATACCATAAAATTAACAAAAATAAACAAAGTTTTTATGTTACATTTTAGTTACAATGACATATAAGCTTCCTTATGTGAATACATTATTTGTTCTTAACGTCCCCAAGCAAAAGTGATAGAACCCATAACGGATATAGTTACGCTAGGATGCGTATTTTTAATAGAAATATAAACCACTTCACCATTAGACAGAGGTTCTGTGCGTTCCAAGTAAGGTGAAAAATCTCTCCTGCGAATGCACCTTTCGCTAAGCTCTTTGTAATTGAATAGTTCCCCTCGCGAAGAGTTTCCAACAATTAATCGCTGAAAACCCGATGATACTCCACCTGTATCTACTGTCCTTATTGATGCTTCAAGGATGTATAATCGCCTTGCATAAACTCCCGCCATTGTAGTCCCTACTACCTTTTCTTCTCCGGGTCCTAACGTAATTTCCGGCACACTAATTGTTTGAGGAACATTAAAGGGTGGCATTTCTTCAGGCATAGGAATACCGATTAACCCTTTGCTCATTTGAAATTGCCAACTATATCCTCTATCGAAATTCCTAGCTGTCATAAAAAAATTGTTACCGTGATTTTCAGGCAATCCCACAGGCATTAACGATGATACAAGTGATGCGGTGGTTGATGGTAGCGAACCTACCTCCCAGATAGTCGAACCTTGGTCTTCTACAGCATATAAATGTACAGAATTATCTAATGATGAGGATCCTTCATTAGAACCAGAAATAACCCAAATCGAACCATTATCAGAAGCTTTACATGTAAACCAAGCTGTTGAATTTAATCTATAAGGTATGCGTTCTACACTTGGATTAGGTTTTCCTATGTCACTCCTTTTAATCCTAAATACATACGGATGTGCTGTTGTATCTGCTGCCCAAGCAATATAATCATCAAATGGCATTATACCAATACATCTGGGAATATCCATTTCTGCTGAGGATAACATATCATTTGTCAATATTTTTTCTAAACCATCATTAGATGCGTTGACCCTCCATAACCCAGTATAGTCAGTTCCATCTCCTGTGCAAATAACAATTCTTTCATCTACGTGGTCCCATTGTACAGCATGGATATGACGTATTCTATCATTATCTGCGGATAGACCACCTTTGAACGTGTGAAACGGCGTCCAAGTTTGACCGTCATCAGTAGACCTGTATAATACAATTGTTTCCAATTCGCTTGAAATTGTGTATTCCCCGAAATAGACAAAGCCTGTTACTTTATCAATTGCCCAAGACTGTGAACCTAACGCCATTGTGCCTGGTCTAGTATTAAATACTATATCCCATGTTTCACCGTCATCAACAGATCTAATTATTTCTTGCTGTCCTCCTGGGGTTGAAAATGTTAGTAAAGTTCCACTTTCAAGTTTTAAAAAAGCATTAATGTTAGAAAACCCGCGTGGGTTGTTTCCTCTTACTTCCCAAGTCGAGCCTCCATCAATTGATTTTCTTAATGTTAAATCATTTCCGTAAGCGTACATTTCATTATCTTTAGCCCATAACAATGTGTATGGACTTCGAATATTGGGGAATGTTTTTACTGTGATTAGAGTCGGTACTCTGATAGGTTCTAGATACTGTCCTCCAGCTACCTTTTTCACTACATTAGCTTTTTGATCCAGTTGCGACACAGTTTCTGCCAAATGTTCATCAAGTGCAGGTACTAATTCTTCATTCAAATATTTTTTGATACCTTCCGGCATTTCATCAAATTTATCTTTCAATTCTTGTGCTGTCATACCCATTTCATATGGTCGATTTGCAAGAGAGCCTATGACATTATCAGGTACCGTGCATTTCGGAAGAGCCATATAATCACCCCTTTTATCTGTTCTTAACCAATCCGCCTGCTCGTGTCGGCAATGTAAGCGACAACACAACCGCACTATCCGTACCGCCGCACACAAGTCGGATTTTTAGATAGTCAATCTTTTTAGCCCGCAATTTAACCTTCTTTGGTTGTGGACTGTAATTTGTTTCAAAAGATAATCTTTCAAAATCCCAGTTGTCAAAAATTGTTAATCCATATGATACAGTTTTGATATACTTATAAGCAGCACGTCTGTCTGTTGAAAGATAAATGTCAACGTGGGTACTTACAAGCGGTAACAACGAAATAAACATATATTGAATATATTTTCGTACCCAGTCTGCACCGAAATTGTGATAACCCATATCCCATACAGCAACTATTTCCTCACCGTCAAAGGTTGCCTCACTTTCGTCAAACATCATTATCTGCCCATCCGTGGTTCCGAAACAGAGCTTCTGGGCTATGGTCATGAAACAAGTCGGTTCATGAGGTAAATCAAGTATATACCATGCACCACGTTCGCCGTTTGCACCGATAACACGATAGTTTAAACACCATATCCGTTTGCCGACACACAACAGATAAGCGCCAGCGTCATCCCAGTCCCAGGTAATGGCTTTGGATAAATCCACCTGGTCAAGGTCTCGCTGTATACGCTTTGAAATCCATTGTGCATTCTTTTCATTCATGACATAGGTTGAAACCCATTCGTATACGCCTTTCCATAATGTGAATGGGTTATTAAGGATAATCTGCGTTTGTCCGGGGGCAATGTTGCCAACTTTCGCATTTATGGGGAATGTCGGAAATAAAGTCGTTGTAATTCCTGTACCCGGGTCTCTGTACGTTTCGGCTTCTGAATACCATGCAGAAGCACCGGAAGAATCACCCGATGTAAAAATAATCTGTTTGTTGTGTTGGGTCTTAATATCTGTTATTTCGTATTCGCCAACATCCGAATCCGAAAACATTGGCCAATAAGTAGGGTCTGAAACGCCAGCATATGTCACGCCTGAAGGGAAGCGTGTGTTTCTTCTTTTTGGATTTCCAAAAAGCCAATGTCGGGCATAATAAATGCCGCCATAAAAGCGGCAATTTGTAATAAGTTTCCGCATTTCAGGGTCAAATTTTGTCCATGTTATTTCAATGTTGTTTACTCCCAATGGTGGCGGCTCCTCAAAAACAACCTGTCCATGTTCAAGGTCTACAGTATAATCAGTATCTTCTTCCATTTCCTGTGTACCAACTATCACCTTGTCAACAGAATCAATATCAAATTCATTTAACTGGTATAATGTCGACTCACCATCTGACGAAAATCTCATTTTCTTTGTTCCTGTCAGATAGTTCAGGCTCTCAAGGATTGTTCCACCGCCATAAGGAGGAGCAGCGGTAAAAGCGGTTGGTACATATCCGCTAACAACCTGAAATGTTTCGCCATCCCATGAATAAAACTCGGTTCCGTCAAGAATGTAAACTACATTGTTTGTAACAAAAAATGTGGTCGGATATGCGTCCACGACTGTTCCCAATTCAATCTCTGATTCTGTGTCAAAATCGTATTCGTAAACCTTGCCGCCTCTGGCGAAAATCAAATGGTATTCACCGTGCAACGGGCCATACCACATACCGTTTATCCTTTGTCCGGGTGCTTTAGCGTTCAGGCTTTTATAGCCGTATACTTTTTTAAGTTTTCGGTCGTCTGTAATTATCCAGTTCGACATATGACTTGCTTCGCCTAACGCAAGCAATGTTTCAGTTTCAGATTTATTTACGCCAAGAAAGGTGTCAATCACCTTGAATTCAAATTCGGCCATTACCAGTCACCGCCTATGTTAAAAACATCAATTATCTGTGTCGGTGTTAATGGTTCTTGTGCGTATGTGTTAGCATACATCTGTGCAAACTCTTGTAATGCGTCATTTGCAATTTCATCGTTCATATCAGCTCTTGCAAAATGCTTAACAAGATAAGGCACTGCCGATATGGCAATATGTTCAGGGTATTCTATCTCTTGGTCAAGAGAAGTTATTTTCTTCGGCAATGAAACATAATTTATTCTGATTACGCCGTCATAAGAAAACATGACATACAAATCCCTGTCATTTTCCCATTTTATTTGAGGGCTTCCTTCATTGTATTGCCACTTTGGTTCTTCAGAAATAATTTGTGTCCTTGAAATAAAATCTTCCGGCAATTCAATCTTGTAATATGCTTCAAAGGCAGGAACTTTTGAAGCAGACGGATATTTATACGGGCTTAATGCCCGGTTATTGTGCCGAAAATAATAATCCCCGGTTATTGTCATGGTTATAGTGCTATCCTGTCTTTGCGGGAACAAAATACCTTTTACTGGCAGAAAGGTTTTTGTTCCTTCCGGCACTGTTATTTCGATTGTATCGGTGAAATCAGTTTCTTCTCCATTGTTAAACACATACTTTCCGCTTATACTGTCGCCATCTTCTTTGAATGTTATCCGGCAGTCGCCATCAACTTCAAGGTAAAAACAGTTTGCACCTTTTCCGCTGTATTCCTGAATTTCACCATTATTTTCAACTATATTGCTAACCTGATTTAAGTCGCCTAACAGGTTTTTCTTCTTCGTTGCAACAAATTCAAAAGTCTTTTTGTTTCCAAAACTCTTTGCCATGCGCTTACTCCAAAGTTCGAGTAAGTATGGGGCTTTTGCCCTGTATTCGGCAACATCATCAGGGGAAAGCTGTCCGTTTTCAGATATTTCATCCATAACAGCCATAGCCATTTCAAATATCTCTTTGCCTGTATACATTTCAATCACCTACTTTTAGGGTGGTTATTACGATAATGAGCAAGTAATTCTCCTTTGTTATCTGTTTCAAAGTCGCAATATTTACACTTGTAATTTGCATTCTTTTCAGATTCTTCAATAGGTTCATAGCCCATTCGTAAGGCAATATTGAACGTATGCGGATGTATCAGTTCAATTATTTTATCGCCTTTTCTAAATTTCACTGTTTATTCCCCCTTTATAAAAATAAAAGGGGAGTTTTTCACTCCCCTTATCCTCCACTTTGTCCATTTTGTCCACTTTGTCCATTTTGTGCGGATTGTGCGGATTTCTTGCAGATAAAGAGTGCCTTGTTCTTGTTGTTCAGCACGAATGCATCATAGATTACGCGGCCCTCAACCAGCCAACCATTGATGCCAGGCGGATTGTCGTGTGTCTTGTAGTCCTGGAGTTTATCTGCTGCAATGGTAGCAGCCGGATGTGCAAGCAGATAATAAGTATTTTCGGGCAGATAAGAAGTCGGAGTAAGCACAATTTTAACTCCATCAACTTCACCAACCTGACCGTTGATAAGCATTTTCTGACCTAAATCACTGGCCTTAATGAAAGACGGATCAAGTTTCAGGTACTTATAGAATTCCGGAGTTACCCATGCAATACGCTTTGCAGAAGGTACTTTATTGTCCGCAAAGTATGAAGTACCCTCAAGGAATGCTTCATATGCATTTTCTTTGTTAACCGTACCTTCTTTTACGCCTCCCGCATCCGCGGCGGCGGCGGCTGTGGCCATTGCCGACAACCTGTAGATGTCAATTTCAGGAACAATGACCTCATCAATCTGACGGGCAAGGGCTTTACCAGCCTGCATAACCATTTGGGTATCGTTATAGTTACCACGGTCAATCGTGAATGTAAATGACCTGTCTTTTGTGATGGTCATTTCCTGAATGTTGTTGTCGAGTTCTCCGGGTGTACCATATCTGTTAGTACCCGTACGTTGATAATCATTCATGAGGGCTGTCGGGATTGAGTATACATAAATTGTCGCAACTCCAGTCCATTCATAATCCCTGTTTATACCCGCCTCGGTTAAGCTTTTCAGCTTAAAACGTTCATCAACTTTCTTTGAATATTTAGAAGCAAGATTGACTGCCATATATAATCACTCCTTCTTTTAAGTTTTTTGTGACACTAAAAAACCCGTTCAGACTGAATCAAATCCAATCTCGAACGGGTCTTTACCCTGGACTTTGTCCACGTTTTTAGCTGCACCTGTTGAGGTTTCAGCATTTTTCTGGTTAGCCTGAATAGTTTGCATTTGCTGTTTAAGCTGTTTGTTTTCCCATATAGCATAGGCGGCTGTAAGTGGATAACCTTGTTGAAATGTCATTTGCCATACTTCTTGAGGTATCTGGTCAGCTTTTACATCTGGGTATGTTTGTATAAATTCCATGAACATTTGTCTCCGTGTTTCTTCCTGCTGCCGTCTTTGCTGTTCAGCTTGATACATTTCACGGAATTTCCGGTTTTCAAGCATTTCTTTGGCAAATTCCGGCGGTATATTCTGTTGTACCAGCTTTTGTATCTGTTGCTGTTCTTCCCATTTGCGGTCATTCTCAATAAGCTGCTCAACAGTTATCCCCAGTCTTTGTGCCTTTTCCTGCAAATATTTTAAATATGGGTTATTTTCGTACTTCTGTCTTTCCCTTGCAAGCCGTTCCTGCACTATACGGTCAACATCAGCTTGGCGGAAAAGTTTTTCCTGTTTTTCCTGCTTTTCTTGTGCTGTCTCTTGTTCAGCAGCCTGTGTTGTCTCCTGTGGTGTCGTCTGTGCTTCCTGGGTAGCGTCACCCTGATCAATTTCCGCTGTTTCGGAAGTCTGCTGTATTTCTTCATCTGGCATAATAGCGTCATTAAGTTCCATTGACATAATTTAATACCTCCCTCAGTTTAACGTCTTGGTGGACGGTTAATTTTCCGTGTTTTACAAAGCCTGAAAACACGTAAAAGAGCATAAGAAAAGGCACTCTTTGTTGAGTGCCTTGTGTTGTTTAAGAATTTAGTTTACTTTTCTGCGTATTGTCTTAAATTTTGTTGCTTTATTTAGGTCATATCCGGCAAAATCATCGCACTTTGAATTAATGCAAACCATTTTAAGTTCGTTATAAACTTCCTCACTCCCTTTTTCGCTGAAAAACCTGCTCCCGGCTATAACCATCTTACTTCCGCAAAGTTCACATTTCATAGCATCACCTCCACATTTTCAGCGTATGGTCGTGCAGGCAATTGCTGTTGCCCTGCCTGTGCAATAATCTGTTTTACAGTCGCTTCATATCCAGCAGGTTCATTACGTTGTAACATATTCAAGTTTTTCTGCACGTCCTTTGGAAGTGTAGGTAAAATCCGTTCAAGCTCTCTTCCCATTAATTCGTAAAGGAATTGTTTTTCTTCTGCTCTTTGCTGTGCTTCTGCTCCAATTCTTGCCTCTAACAAGCCTTCTTTGTCGGGTATTACACCTTTTCTTACCCGTTCAAGCCATTCAACAAAGCTTATATGTCCTTGTGCCAACAGATTATCAAGAGTAGTCTGTTGTGCAGCCTCATCAAACGGGCTTGACGGGCTTACATCAATTCTTAATTTTAGCCGCATTGATTTAAGTGCCTCGGTATTTAGCATTACAACCTGTTTTACACCATTTCGGGTTACTTCAATTGGTCGCATAGGATATTGCGTATATTTGTTCATCCAAAAATCAAGCCAAATAAGTGCAACATCTTCAACATAACGGTAAAATCTCCGCTTAATATTGTTGAGTGGCACTGCTGCATTCCGGCTGTTTACGATAATTGCACTTGTGTTTGTTGGGTCTGCTTCGCCTAAAATAGATTCGTTAGCTCCAGACGCTTCTTTTGTTAACCCTATAATTGCATTAAAGAAATTATATACAGCCGCAGACAACTGTCCCGGTTGCATATATTGTGCTGCTCCACCTATTTCGCCTCTGACTGGTAGAGCCTCAAAAAAGTTATTCGTCCACGTGTCAATTCTTGTCTTGTCGTAAATCACTTTCGGGAAACCATGTAGATGTATCCACCATGTAATCATTGAAGCAAGCCTGTTTATAACAACCTGATTATTGATTAATGAAGTCATTTCCGGTTCCCCGTGACAACATCCCTTTCTAATATCCCAGCTCATTAAAGCAACCGGATACCGTGTTAATTCGGTATCCCATGTATTCCGGATTACAACCTTTTCCGTTGACTTTCTTGCCATGATGTGCCATCTTCCGTCTCTGAATTCACGCCACATTTTGAGAAGTACCGTACACTTGCCGCTTTCCTCATCGTCATTCAATTCAGTTTTGGACATCTCGCCAGCCTGATAACCAATATCGTTGTCTGGTGTAATAAGAGCAATATCATCTTCTGAAACTCCGTTTGTTTTTGCTTCTTCTCTAACCTCCTTGACATTTTTCCGGAAAGCAAGAATTATGTACGGCTGAACAGGTCCGTAAACATCGTTGATTTCCGGATTATTTACGTCACCGGGAAAAAAGTTCACGTTGTCCACTAAATGCCCGTTTATATCACCCATAACACCGTTTCCGACATCTATCGTTTCATCCCAATACCAATATGAAATCATGTCTCCCGTCAAAGCAGCGTCTAACAAACCATCTGCGTTCATGCTGTCAAACTTTGTGTTTTCAGCAACAGTACGGGCATAATCCGTTAATTGTGCGGCAATTTCTTTTTGAAGCATTGAATCCGGGTCTGTGGCGTCATCTGATACCCCTTGAGGGCTGAAAGTTATTGAAACAAGGTCAGACATTATCATTGCAACCTTGAAGTCGATAATTCTTTTGCTTATCGGTAGAATTACAGCCGGACAGCCGTTAGTTTTTACGCCTTCCCAGTGTCTTTTGGCGTAAAAACGTTCGTTTTTATCAACTGTTTTGTATAGGTTTATGCTTGCCTTATATCGTTTCCCACGCTCATATTGCGTCCATTCCAAAGTCTGGTTCATATATCATCACTCCTGTTCAGTATCACCAGTGAAAGACAATATGTTTCTCAAACCTTCCATCATCAGCTTGTCCGCCTGAAGCTTGTTTGCGTGTTCTTTTGCTTCATGAATTGCGTCCTGAACGGCAATTACAGGATTTTTTACAGGTTGTGGCGGATTACCTTTTGCAGCTTCCATACCTATTCTCAAACCTGTTTTAAAACCGAAATACATGCATAAAAAAAACACTATTGAAAGTGCTGTTGATATGATTGCTATTGTCATTCTTCTTTCACCGCCTCTATTGCAATTGTTATAAGATATGCTATTAACATTTTACCAACCTCCTATATCTCCGTCATAATTCCAATATTCTCTTGATGGCATACCGCCGAAATAACTGTCCTCTTCTTTGCCGTCATTGAAGTAAGCACTGTCATATCTATTGTCAATTGGTTCTACAGAAGGAGCAAAACGTGCATTACAGAAATACCTTAAAGCGTCGGGATAGTGTGTAACTTCATGAGGTTGCTTTGCAAGGTCATTTGGATTGTTTTCGTCCTTCAAAATAGTAGTCAAATGCTTCCACAAGTCAGGGTCAAGGTCGTCATCAAATGTCAATCTTGCAGTCTTATATACTTCGCCTGTTTGTTCGTCACGCTTTTCAACTGGAATAAGCCACTCATGAACGTTTAACCAGCCTTGAACACGGTCATTTGACACCTTTGTAAGCGGTATCCCGTATTCGTAAAATATTTCTGCTGTCGATTTCCCGGTATCTTTATGCCTGTTCCACAAATCAGGCGGGGCATAATACGCTGTAATTTTTTCGTTTGGTAAAATACGTTTTAAAATTTCCTGTGCAGCTTCTTTAACTATCAAGTTTTTCTTCCGCAAAGCCCGATAAACCCTTGCATTTCCATAATTGTCAACCCATATCCATAAAACAGCCAAGCTGTCAAAGCCATAGTCAAGGGCAACATAGCGGTTATACCAGTCAGGAATTGCAATTTTAGATTTTATATGAATTTCCTTTTTCAGTTCCGGAAAACCCATTCTGCTAAATGAAATAAAACGCCCGAATTGTCGAGCGTTTCGTTCTTCTTCCGGCAGTGTCGCAATCATACGTTCAATTTCTGCCTTATCCAGCCACGGGTTATCATCCCATTCCATAAACCAATATTCTATTTCCGGATCATTTGTTTCATTGACAATAAACAAGTCATACAGGAAAGTTAAGCCTTTTAGCGGCGTCATGGTAAACCAAATATCACCCTTGGTATCCATGACACGCATATAACATTCACGAAAAATATCTTCCGGCGGTTCCTCGTCAAACCATATCCAGCCTTGTGAAGTACCCTGAAAAACTTCTCGGCCTTGTTCACACGTTTTAAAGCCGATTGTTTGACCGTTCTTGAGAATAATTTTGTCTATGGTTGAATTTTCAATATCACTCTTTTTGCCATCACGGATAACAACATCATGAATTTCCTTTTTCGGTAGCCAACGCAGTATTTCCTTTTGTGCAACGTCACGCTGTACTTCATTTGTCAGCGAAACAACCCAGCCGGAAGAAGGTTTCAGCTTCCTATATCTGCTGTCACCCAACGCATGTAGTACAGCCTCAACCGCACCAGCAACGGTTTTCCCGGTTCTATTGCCGCCGAACAACGCCTTCATTCGTTTAGGATTTTTGTGAAATTCAATCTGCTTCTTATGTATCTTTTCGCCTGTATTATATATTTCAAGCCTATTTTCTTTTAAACGCCTGTCGATAATGTTTTTAAGGTCTAAAATCTCATTCCAAAGTTTTATTACTTGTGGGTCTTTCAACTTTTCCGGGTCTATTTTAATGTCTTTAAAAATGTCGTTCATGGTATCACCGCTTGTGCTTGAAATACTCTATCTCTCTCAAACGTTCTTCTGCTTCTTTCTTTGTCAGATTAGGCTTTGACAACGGTTTACCCTTCTTCGATACTACCTGATAGCCTTTACTGGTCTTTTTTATCATGTTTGCACCACCTTTTATTTTGCCTCCGGTCTCCCACCCCTGACCACCTTTCTTATGAGGCATTTGGTACCCTTCCCAGTCGGCGGTGAAATACCACACGAGCCGGGATAATCCTAATGCTCAACAAAAACGCCGCACTTCCGGCAGCGGCACTCCGCTTTATTTAGCTCCCACTATGGTAGGGTACACCAATTTACCATCTTGCCCATTTGCTTTTCCGGAACAAGTCATATACTGTCTTACTTATCTTGCCGCCCACGGAAACAACAAACGGATTGACAACAAAAACCTTGCCCTCTATCGTTCGGGCTTCAATAATTAAGCCTTCTTTTATGAGCCGCAATACTGCACGTTTGACTGTTATTTCCGGTAATTTTAAGTCTGCCGAAAGATTCTCCCGTGTTATCAATCTTCCGTTTCGGTATTGAGCAACGTTACTGATGTATCGTAAGTTTGTACCGAGGTATAAAAAAACCGCCCATTCTGCGGATGATAACTTGCATTGTGCTAATTTCGGTAAAACCTTGTGATATAGCTTTGAGAACGACTCTCCTTTCGGCGGTGTTTCAAGCTCTTTAAATGCTTCAATACTATTTGCACGAAGTATCCTGTCGCCATCGTTTAACTTAGTTACTATTTCACCTGTTTCTGTTTCAAGAACAACCTTGCTCAAACAATATCACCCCATTTCGTATCAAAAATGATACGAAAATCGCAAAAAACGTATCAAATTTGATACGCTATGTAACCAAGTTCAAATGCAGTTACCCGTAGGCTTTGAGTGCATTTCATAATGGTTTTATCCCTCTTTATTCTATAGATTCGATTTTTTAAAAGCATTGGCTGCCTGCCGAGGACTTGAACCCCGTCTCCGAGAGCCAAAGTCTCGTGTGCTAACCATTTACACCAGCAGGCAACGAAAAAGGGGCTTATTTCAGCCCCTTTTCTTGTCTGAACGCCTCTGGTTCATGCTGATGTAGAACGCCTTTTCTGCCATCTGCGTAATCAACATTGAAATATTCGGGTCATAGAGATCATCGTTTAGCTTTTCTAAAAGCTCAATCTGGCGTTCAATGGTCTTGACGTAATCCATATTTACACCTCCTTTATTGTAATGTTCAGGTGTTAAAAATAAAACCGAATATCTCGGTTTAACCGCCTTTTGTTATATGCGCTGTGTGTTGGGGATATATACATACCCCCTCCCCCGGTCAAAAATAGGCATAGGGGGATACCCTCCCCCTGGTATTACGGCCGTAAACTTTCATTTGTCTTGTAGACGTCAAATACGTACAAAAAAACTTGTAAGCCTTGACAATACTGACTTATAGATTAATTGTTAAACAATAAACATTCAACGAAATTACTATTTCGTACAGTATGTTTTTCTGAAATACAGTGATTTCAAGGTTTTCAGGTGCCGGTCAGTTTACGCAGATCAATAACTTTTTGCTGAAGCTCCTGGACTAATTCTGGTGTCGGTTCTTTGCGTTCTGTTATCTGGGTAGGTTCGCCGGCGGCCAGGGCTTGCTTGTCGTAGATAGTTCCTAACGCAACGGCAATGTCGCGGATGTTGGCTTTTTTAAGGCTTTCTGGGTCATTTATGAGATCGTCTATTTTGAGGTTGGTGGCAAGCATGGCTTTTTTAACTACTTCCCAGGCCTCGGCGATAAATTCCTCTTTTTTTCTGTTGCGGAGTTCTGCAAATGTGTCTGGGTCCTCGTTAATAATCTGATTCTTAATGTCATATGCAGTTCGTTCTGGAATTTTAACAATCTTACTGATTTCCTTACCAGACGCGTTTGGATTAATCATAAGCAAAGCTTTTACTTGTTCTGTTTTTTCGTCTGACGTTTTCCTGCCTCTTGCCATAACCGTTTCACCTCCTGAAAGCATAATAAAAAGCCGCGTTGTGCGGCTTCGCTCAAGTATAATTATATACATATCAAATATGACAAACAAGGACATATTCGCGTAATTGTTTTACGTTTTTGTGCAAATTACACAAAATTAAAATTTAATATTGTACAATTAACATATTGCAATAATGCAATACACATGTTAAACTGTAATCACAAAATCAAATTTGCCCACTTGGGGCAGGAGAAAGGGGTATTAAATATGAAAACTTGGTACATTATGAACTACAAAAACGGGAACAAAGCTATTATCGAAAAAAGCGAATACGAAAGAGAAATGAAAGAAGAATATGGCATTGAGAACCTTGAAAACGACTATGACGAATGCATCGTTGGTGTTGTCGAAAGTGAAACTGAACCAACCTGGAATGACCTTGTATTTGACAGGGAAACAGGTGAATACCATTTGAAAGGCGACATGAAATAGCAGAGTGACGCCGGGCAACCGGCGGTAATGCACTACCGCACAAGCGGTACCGGTCACAAGTCCGGAGAAGGGAGGGAAAATAGTGAATAAACAGGAGGACGCAATCAAAAAGCTAGTCGAATCAGGAATGAGCGAACAGGAGGCCAATGCCGAATTTAACGCCACTGTGAACTAT
>LFRM01258468.1_pt1 | contig 17403 bp, 22 predicted proteins | sample 618341 | NCBI WGS metagenome assembly LFRM01 (sample SAMN03654438, study PRJNA283298) | anaerobic digester metagenome | isolation source: pool of bioreactors CSTR01a, CSTR02a, and CSTR03a thermophilic anaerobic... | place: Denmark: Kgs. Lyngby | collected 2014-05-21 | reverse complement strand
AGAGTTCCTCAAGCGGACGTTGACCTGATTTTAGGTCAGGGAGGCTATTTTGGAACTTGACAATTAAAAATAATAATAGCTGCCCGGTAAGGCGGCTGTTATGGTCTGTGAGACCCCAGCGACGGTTACTTAAAGTCAGTGTCTATCTGTTCCACCGGTTCCATTCTTTGTTCTCCAAAAATTCGACATTATCATTGTTTTTGGCAGGAAAGCTCTCGGAATTTGCCGAATTTTGATGGGGCAAAATTTTTTCCAGGAGGGAGGGCTAAAAGAAGAAACGGAGAAAAAACACCAGGGGTTTTGTTTTCAGAAAACAATAAAGGAGGAGAAAAAACTGATGCAGAGAAGAAAAAGTTTGATTTTTCTGCTTATTCTTGTCCTGGCTGTAGGCCTTATTACTGCAGGCTGCGGCGGAGGTGGGGAAGCGGAAGGTGAAATTGAGTACCCGACTAAGCCTATAACCATTATTGTCCCCTGGAATGCCGGCGGTGACACAGACGCAATTTGGCGGACAGTTGGAAAATATTTGGAAAAAGAACTGGGTCAGACCATAGTAATCCAGAATATTGGCGGCGGCAGCGGAGCCGTGGGTGCACAGGAGGCTCTGAATGCTAAACCGGACGGGTATACTTTGCTGGCCGGTCATGATTCCATTGCACTGTCCTATGTTACCGAAAAAACCGACTTCAGTTATTCTGATTTTGCACCCATCGCATTGATGACTTCCAATCCGGAAATAGTGGCGACTGCTGCGGGCAGCGAGTTCACCAGTATGGAGCAAGTTATTGCTTATGCCAAGGAACATCCCGGTGAACTGACATTTGGTGCTTCCCTGGGTTCAACTAGCCACTATACCCCGGCAGCAATCGAAGCTGCGGCGGGTATTGACTTCAATATTGTGGGTTACGAAGGTACTGCTGACAGAATGACAGCATTGCTGGGCGGCCACATCAATTTAGGCGGTGTTTCCATTCCCGCAGCTAAGGAATATTTAGAAGCCGGTAAGATGACCCTTTTAGGTATTGCATCTGAAGAGAGAGACCCAAATCTTCCTGACGTTCCCACCTTGGAGGAACAGGGTATTAATGTTATCAGCAGGACTAACCGCGGGCTCTTTGCACCCAAGGATACTCCCCAGGAAATCATTGACATTATTAGGGATGCACTGGAGAAAATATCTCAGGATCCGGATTTCCAGGCAGATATTGAAAAGCTGGGGACCTATGTAAAATTCATGGGTGATGATTATGCTGCCTGGCTGGAGGCCAACCAGGAAGAGATGGCTAAAGTTGCCAAAGAATCAGGCATGATCGACGATATTAACCAATAACAAATCGCATTTGGATTAACCAAAACAAACCCGCATTTGGAGGCGGTCGGGTCTCCGACCGCCTTTAATTAATTCTCGCGGGCGAGGAAGGAGGTTACTCATGCTCCGGTCAGACAGAATACTCCCTGCCGCACTTTTTGCTTTTCTAGCTTTTGCATATTACCAGGCCGACACCATCCCGGGGAAAGAAAAAGGGCTCATAGGGGCAGCCTTTTTCCCCAAGATGGTCATCATTATAATGGCTATTTTTTTAATAATAATTGTGTTGGGAGACTTGAAAAAAGAAAAGAAAGAGGCCGGGCAGGGTATTGTCCGAAAGGGAGTAACCCTGAGCGAAGGACTAAAACGGTACCGGAAGGTTATTCTTGTTTTTATTACCACCTGTATTTATGTTGTTCTTCTTCAGCAGTTGGGGTATGTGCTGGACACGATCCTTTATCTGATCATTTTAACCATGTTGCTTATGGATAACTGGAAAGAAAAACTGCCTTTTATCATTTGCCTGATGATTATTTTTACAGTTTCAATCTATTCCATATTTACTTATTTACTCCAGGTTTCATTGCCCTCTGCCGGACTTTTTTAAGTAGGAGGTGATATTGTATGGATGCACTAACGATTGCTTTCAAAGAGGTCTTTCAAATTCATACCCTTCTTCTGATGGCTGTAGGCGTTACAGCAGGAATCGTTACCGGCGCCATTCCGGGGTTTACCATCACCATGGCGGTGGCATTGGCTTTGCCTTTCACCTTTGGGATGGATCCAATTACCGGTGTCGCCGTCCTTATGTCTGTGGTGGCTGGAGGCGCTTCCGGAGGTCTTATTCCTTCCTGCCTGCTGGGTATTCCCGGAACTCCATCTTCAATTGCCACAGTTTTTGACGGCTATCCCATGGTCAAAAAGGGTGAACCGGGAAAAGCCCTGGCAGTAGGGCTTTGGTCAGGATTCTTTGGAATGCTTATAGCCGGGGCTGCACTGATCCTCTTTGCTCCCCTGCTTGCCAATTGGGCCCTGGAATTTGGACCTTGGGAAATGTTTGCCCTCATGTTTTTCGGTATGACCTCCATTGCCAGTGTAGCTGGTGACTCTCTTGCAAAAGGTCTTTTTGCAGGTTTCATTGGATTGCTCTTTGCGTGTGTGGGAATGGATCCGGTGCTTGGACAATACCGTTTTACCTTTGGCTGGGTTCAGCTTTACGGCGGGTTTAATTTTTTGCCTGTTCTCGTTGGAATATTTGCATTTTCCCAGCTTCTGGAGGATTTGTTGAAATCGGATTTACAACCAAGGGACCTTAAAATTGACAAGGATATTGACGTGGGCTTTCCCATAATATCTACTTTGAAACTGTTTGGAAAACAGAAGATGAGTACCTTTGTTTCCAGTCTGGTTGGGATATTTGTGGGTGTTCTTCCCGCTGCGGGAGGCAGCATCGCCAATATTATGGCTTATGACGTTTGCAAAAAGACATCCAAGCACCCGGAGCTGTATGGAACCGGGATTCCTGACGGGATCATAGCCGCCGAGGCGTCGAACAATGCGGTCATGGGCGGAGATTTGATTCCTACCCTTTCTTTCGGTATTCCCGGAGATGCCACTACGGCAATGCTTTTGGGAGGTCTGATGATTCACGGCATTCAGCCGGGGCCAATGCTGATGGTGAACCAACCAGTTTTGGTCAACGCTGTTTTTATATCTTTTTTTGTGGCGGCCATTTTAATGGTCCTTATCCAGCAGGTTGGCCTGCGCTTGTTTATTAAAGTTAATGATATTCCCCAGCATTACCTGATACCTTTGATTCTCGCTCTGTGCTGCCTTGGCAGCTATGCTGTCAACAACAGGATTTTTGATGTTTGGGTCCTGCTTGGTTTCGGTTTTCTGGGATTTATTTTGAAAATTAATGACTATCCCCTGGCGCCTGTAATTTTGGGCATAATACTTGGACCAATGATGGAGGCCAACTTCCGCCGGGCGCTGATGACCAGCATGGATATTTCTTTGTTCTTCACCCGTCCCATCTCCTGTGTACTTATTCTTTTGGGCCTGGCTTCCATAGCATACGCCCTGGTTAGTGCCCAAAAGGTGAAGAAAAGAGAAATGGAAATGGAAAGGGAATTGGAAGCTGCAAAGAATATTTAAGGAAATAAGATAAGGAAATGATATTGGCTTTTCAGCCAATATCCAAAAAGGTTTGTTCCGGGTACGATTAACGGGCACCCTCTCGGATAGTTTTTCTGGGAGAGTGCCCGAAAAATCTATTGGAAATATTCGACTTTACTGCCCGTAATTTTTGAATTTTTCTTTTAACCGGGCTGTATCTTCTTGGGAAATTATCTTTGCCCCTCCCAGGATTTGTGCGTAGATGAATACCTGTGAGGTTTTTTCAATCACCTGGGCTTTCTTCAATGCTTCCGCCATGGAGGAACCAAGGGTTACCAGTCCATGATTAGCCAGGAGGACGGCCTGCTTATCCTTCCGCAAAGCCTTGACTGCATTGGCAGCCAGGGAATCCGTTCCGCAGAGGGCATAGTCTGCCACCGGAACCTCATGGCCAATTACCTGGGCAGTCTCTTCCAGGATGACAGGCAGGCTCTTGCCGGCAACGGCGAAGGCTGCAGCGTAGAGGCTGTGGGTATGGATAATTGCCTTAACATCAGGCCTGTTTTTGTATATTCCCATATGCAGGGACACTTCCGATGAGGGCTTGAGTCTGCCTTCAAGGACCTGCCCGCTGCCATCTACCAGCACCATGTCTTCCATTCTCAAGGTATCATAGCTTACTCCGCTGGGTGTAACTATCATTAAGTCTTTCTCCCCGCACCTGGCGCTTACATTTCCCCATGTTCCTGTTACCAAACCTGCCCCGGATATTTTCCGGGCAGCAGCCAGCACCTGTCTCCGCTCTTCCTGATACTCCATTAAAACCACCACCTCTTATACGCTGAAAGTACTTTTTCCCGGCGTCCCGGTCAAAAAGCATAGGGAGGTCGGAACACACCTTTTTCAGTAATTATGGCATCGATTAATTCATTGGAAGTGACATCAAAAGCAGGGCTGAAGACTTCCACCTGGGGAACAGTCACAAAACTGCCTCTGATTTGGCGTACCTCATCAGGGTCCCGCTCTTCAATGGGTATGGAATCACCTGATGGCAGCTCTGTGTTGATGGTTGACATGGGTGCAGCAATATAAAAAGGTATATCGTAATAATCTGCAAGAACAGCCAGTGTGGAGGTGCCTATTTTGTTGGCAGTATCCCCGTTGGCTGCTATACAGTCTGCCCCCGCTATGACTGCGTCAATTTTTTTCGTTTTCATTGTGTACCCGGCCATATTGTCGGTAATCAGAGTTACGGGTATCTTGTCCTGCATGAGTTCCCAGACAGTTAAGCGTGCTCCCTGCAGGAGGGGTCGGGTTTCACAGGCGTAAACCCTGTCAATTTTCCCTCGCTGTGCCCCTGACCGGATTACCCCCAGGGCTGTGCCGTGGCCGCAGGTTGCCAGGGCTCCGGCGTTGCATATGGTTAAAACGGTGCTGCCGGGTTTCAGGAGTTCCTGTCCAAAGTCCCCCAAGGCTTTGTTGGCTTCAATATCTTCTTGATACATGGCTTCAGCTTCAGCTTTAAGGGTATTTCCCAGTTCGGCCAGGGGTTTTTTACGGTTTTCCCTGTAGACTCTTTCCATTCTTTCCAGGGCCCAAAAGAGGTTGACAGCCGTTGGCCTGGTGGAAGCCAGTGTGTTTTTCCAATCCCGAAAATTGGCTTCCAATACCTGTTCCGGTCCTGAGTATTTTTTTACGGCCATGGCCAGGGCAAAGGCAGCTGCTACTCCAATCAGCGGTGCTCCCCGGACTTTTAGTTTTTTTATAGCCTCAGCCGCCTGGTCAATGGTTTCGATTTTTTCAAATACAACTTGTCCCGGCAGTTTGGTCTGGTCCAGAATTACCACAGCATCCTCTTCGAAGTATATTGTTTTTTCCACAGCTTTCAATCCTCCTAATTACGAACATCAATAAGCCCGATTGTTTTTGCGGCGCTTAACCACGCCAATTAAAGTATATCATCTTCAGCTGAAAGGTGAAACGGGAGCCGGGGTATTCACCCTGAAATAACCGGTAACCGGTGTCTCAGTTTTAGGCTTGATTGTTGATCTGGTGAAGTATAAACCTACTTATAAAAAAGACGATGTCTACCGGGGATTTCTGGAAAGCATGAAGCTTACTGTAAAGCAGGCTAGCCTGCTTAAATTTGATAATATTATCTGTGAGGGAGAGAGCTTTTCCCAACTGGTACACTATCCGGGATCTGAGGGCCTAACCGGTTTGCAGTTTGGGGACTCAGGTTTGGATTTAGGGCCGGGAGAGTCGATCGACCTCAAATATACCCTTCTTATGGATGAAGCCTCAGGCGATGAAACGGAAAACCTGACGGCATCAGTAGATTTTGTTATTGATGTGGCAGATGACCCAGAGGGAAAAATCTAAGAGAAGAAGGTTCCGACAGGGTTGGTATTCGAGGCGGGCTTCTCCCGAACCCGGATTATTGAAAACACAGGTAAAAAAACCCCCAGGACTTTTCCAATGAGGGAACTCTTCCAGGGGGTTATGTTTTTTTAATTAAACTTGCCCGGGGCATATTTTGCCCAGGACAAAACGGTATTTCTAAAAACTTTTGTAAGCAAGGAACTTGCTGCAAGAAAAAGGTTTTTCCCCAGCTTAAATTAAAGGGGATTGGCTTCAGAGATAATAAGGTGAAACTTTCCCGCCGAAACATTAATGGGGATGACGTACCCCTTGTCCAGCCCCGTTAGTTTTTGGTTCCTGGCAATAACCTGGGGCTTCATTTCCAGTTCTATTCCGTTGTTGGACATGTTGATGTTTTGACTGGAGCTTTCCTTTAGAGCTGTCCTGTGTGAATTCCTGGAGTGAGCGAAAGGGCACGGGAAATATACCCCGACACTTTCCTAATTAGAAAATTTTGTAGGGCAGGAACTTGCCGGTCATGGTGATAACTACCCGATCCCCGGCAGGGTCCTCTTTTTTCCCGATGTCAATGTCAAAGTCAATGGCACTCATGATGCCGTTGCCGAATTTTTCATGAATTACTTCTTTGATGCTGGGGCCGTACACATCAACAATTTCCTGGAGGCGGTAAATGACCGGGTCAGTCTTTCCTTTGTAAGGGTGCTGGGTTAAAACGGCTGTTTCTTCCTGGGAGACGCCCAGTGCCTCGGCAATTTTTGCTGCGTCTTCCGGGGGTACATGCTGCTGCCCGTTCAAGGCGCTGGCTACCCACATTGCATTGTGTCCTACCATTTCTCCCAGCTGTTCATAGGTTAAGCCTTTCTTTTTTCTCGCTTCCTGAAGGTTGATCAAATCTTCACAGTCATAAAAACACATTTTCCTGACCTCCTTTGTTTTCTGCAATTATTATTTCCAGATATATATTACAAAAGTATCACAGTGAGTAATTTTCCGGTATCGCTCAAAATACTTATTTTAGGACTAACCTGTAAAACCCGTCTGGTTCTTTTTGTTAGTTCAAAATAACTAGAAGGGAATGAATATAAAGTCTAGAAATTAAGTTAATAAATTAGAAATAACTGGAGTGGGAGGTGACTGTATGTGGGAGGCAGTCCAAATGCTGGAAGCGGTTTTGGATTCTGTTGATGCAGCCATTCTGATGGTTGACAGTGATTTTCAGGTAGTTTTGTGCAACAAGAAATTTGGCGAGTTTTTTGGTTTGGATCCCCAGTCCCTGATCGGAGAGGACAAAAGGGCGGCTATTACCCGTGACATTAAGTGGCGCGTCAAAAACCCCGAAGATTTTCAGAAGAGGCTGTTCTGGCTGTATGAAAACCCGGAAGTGACGGCCAATGACGAAGTAGAGGTAAGCCTGCCCCGCAGGCGCGTCTTACACCGCTTCAGCGGTCCGGTCTATGATAAGGAGAGGAAAATGCTTGGCCGGGTTGAAGTTTATACGGACATCACTGATGCCAAGACCCTCCATGAAGAGTTAGAGTTGAAAAACGCCCACCTTTATTTGCTCAACGCTGCTGCTACGGCAATCAACGGTTCAGTTGAAACAGGGCAGCTATCCAGAATATTCCTCCAGCGCATCAAGCAGGTTACAGGTGCCCGGGCAGCCATTCTTTACATTAAAGAGGGTAAGGTTCTGCAACTTAAGGCTACAACAGGTACTCTCTATAATCCCCAGTCCGTTCCCAACGCAATTTCTGAGGATATCCCTAAGGGCGCTCTTTTTTGGGGGCCGGACAAAACGGGCAGCCCTCTCAAGTCATTGTTTGCCGCTTTGGAGGGAAGTTTTTTTATCGCCTTTCCTGCCCTGCACCAGGAGGAGGTAACCGGGCTTTGTATCCTGGTATGGGACACGATAATATCCAAGTGGTGGTTTGATGAGAGTCTATTTGAGAGTGTAGGGATACAGCTGGGGATTGGGATATATAACGCTATGCTGCACCAGGTTGGGCAGCAGGCTGTATCCGTGCCTGAAAGGAAATCCTCTGATATAAATTTTCACCTTTCTCCCAGGGAAAAACAGGTATTGAACGGACTTGCTGCAGGACTGAGCAACAAGGAAATTGCCCTTGCCCTGAAAATTAGTGAGTATACGGTTAAAAACCATGTCCGGAGTATTTTGGGCAAATTATCAGTAAAAACCCGCGGGCAGGCTGTAGCCAAAGCAGCCAATGCAGGCCTTTTGAAGCTTTCCCAACCCTAGAGATGGAATCTCTTACCATGCAAATTTTCCCGGATGCCATTGCACAGTGAAAAATCAGGGTGTATCATATAATTAGATAATTATCTAAATATCTAATTGGGGGGTGACCTGCCATTGGAATGAACGAGGTGTTTAAAGCCGTATCAGATAAGACCAGGCGGGCTATTCTGCAGCTGTTACGGGAAAGAGACATGACTGCAGGAGAAATAGCTGCTCATTTTAACATCAGTAAACCCAGTATTTCACACCACCTGAACATCCTCAAGCAGGCAGGTCTGTTAATGGACGATAGGCAGGGACAGAACATATACTATTCATTGAACACAACGGTATTTCATGAGCTGCTCCACTGGGTTGTAGGTTTTTGCGAAGGGAGGGTGAACAAAAGTGAATAACAAGGACAGATTACCGGGAATAAACCCTGTTTTGCTGGGCATCATTCTCCTGTCCCTGGCAGCCGGAGTGGTGCTGTACGGTCACCTCCCTGAGAGAGTGCCAATTCACTGGAATATTTACGGGGAAGTTGACGGTTACGGCGGTAGATTTATGGGGGCCTTTGGCCTTCCGCTGGTGACTCTTGGCCTGTATCTTTTAATGGTTGTGGTTCCGAGAATCGACCCCAAGAAAAAGAACTATGCAAAATTTACCGGCGCCTATAGCGCATTTATGGCAGTCTTTGTCCTTTTCATGCTGGCGCTCCATGGGGCTGTCCTCCTGTATGCCTTTGGATACAAGGTGGATGTGGGTCTGATTGCACCTCTCGGTTTGGGCCTCATGTTTATGGTCATGGGTAATTACCTTACTCGCGTCCGGCACAATTTCTTTTTTGGTATCAAGACCCCCTGGACTCTGGCCAGCGAAAGGGTGTGGCGCAAGACCCACAGGGTGGGAGGCATATTGTTTGTAGCTGCAGGTTTGCTGTCTGTGGCCAGCGTTTTTGTTTCTCCAACGATACGTTTTATTATTGTAATAGGTTCAGCGATAGGTGTTTCAGTAATTTCAATGGTGTATTCATATCTGGTTTTCCGGAAAATTGAAGGGGAGTAAGAGGACATATTACAGGTACAGCGGTGCAAAAATAAATTCTAAGAGATAAAAATTGTTTCCAAGGAGTGAGGTCTGTGTCAATATCTCGGAATCTGCCGGCTGTACTGGGTGTTCTTCTGATTATTTTTTTGCTGTTCGGCTGTGCCAACGGGGACACGAATGGCGGTGCTGACAGCGGTCAAAACCAGCAGGATGAGCTGAAAGCAGCCAATGAGGAACTGAAGAAGCTTTTGCCTGAAAAGGAAGGTTTTCGCTGGATCTATAACGGGTTTGCCGAATACGGCCACACTATGGAATTAGAGCGTATTCAAAAGCAGGGTTCACAAACTACTTACTTTGTTTCCGGAAATGTGGAAGACCTTTCAGGGGGCGAGTCTACCAGGGATTTTTCCCTCGAGATTGAGTACGTAATAAAGGATGGGATTCTGGCTCAGAAGAAAAAAGAGGAATTGATGCTGGACTCTATCAGCAACAATATCCAGTTGGCCAAAACACCTCTGGAACAAGGGGCTCAATGGAAGCAGACGGTTACCACCAAAGACGGGGATGAACTTAATTTGGACTGTCAGATTACTGAAGTAACAGAGGAAAACAGGGTGAAGGAGTACACTATTATTTATGAAGACCAGAATTCCGACTACTTTGAGAGACGGAAAATCAGGGAAGGCACGGGAGTAGTATCCTTAGAGAAAATGCTTAAAAGCGGCGGGGAATCTTTTGTTGCCGGATACTATCTTTATGAGGAGGCTTCAGGGTACAGGCAACCGGAAAGTTAGCCCGCATGTTTTTCTGGTAGAGCAGGTAAGCAGGCAGTTGCTGTAAACTACCGGGAAAGTACCCGGATAGAATAGCAGCTTATTGGATATGACCGGGGGAGAGAAAGCCAGGAGCAATGTTTTTTAGCTGCTTAAGTTTTGGGGAGGGGCGGTGAAGGGATTGTTCTATGTTTATATGCTTCGCTGCGCTGATGGGAGCCTTTATACAGGCCAGACAAACAACCTGGAGGAGAGACTGCGGCAGCATTCTGAGGGAATAGGTGCCAAGTATGTCAGGAGCCGCCGGCCTTTCCATCTGGCTTACGTGGAAGAGGTAGGCAGCCGCAGTGAGGCATTAAAAGGGGAGATGGCGCTGCGAAAACTGACCAAAGCAGAAAAAGAGTTTCTTGTAAGGGGTTTCTACCTCAATAAAATGTGAAAGTTAACTCTTCCATCCTTTCTGCATAAATTAGTAAAGAGGGGATGGAGGTGATCGATTGAGCAGGGTCGTTATCCAGCTTTCAAAAGCCCAACTGCGGATTGAAAAGGAGGACGGGACCAGTTTGGTTTTCCCTGTAGGGGTTGGACGGCCGGATTCGCCTACCCGAACAGGAACTTTTGAAATCATCGGGAAGGAGACAGGTGTTAAAAGGAGTGCAGGTACCCGGACAATATATATTTCCATGTACGGCAAGATTTGCGGCATATTTGGAACTGCCCAGGCCAGGGCTGTAGGCAGGCCAACTACAAGAGGCTGTATTGCCATGCTGAACAAGGATATTGAAGTGATTTATGACATGGTAGACGTTGGGGACATGGTGGAAATTATCCCCTAAAGTTAACGAAGTAAAGGGAACACTAATAAAATTCCCACCTGGAGAATAAAAATTAAAGGTATGCCAAATACGAATTTGGCATGCCTTGTTTTATGCCTGAAAACCTGCATGGCCAGCCAGACTCCAACGCTTCCGCCAATTACGGCAATTAAAATTAAGGACTTTTCCGGGATTCTTGTTTTACCCAGTTTGGCCATAATTTTATCCCAGGCCATGAGAATTAAACCGGCTGCGTTTACTAACATTAAATAAGTAATGGTAGCATCGGAGAAAAACTCTCTCCCCTGGGGAAGCAGGTTTTCGATCATTAACAACACCCCTTTAAGGATAATTAGTTCCCGTACCGACCCGTTTTTCCTGCACATTTACGGCTGAAAAACTTATGGCTGAGCCGAATTTCTCGTAAGAGGAGGGATTTTGAGTGCTATAATGGTTACTAAGGTCTTTGCAGGAGGAAGGAATGGACCAGCTGATTTTTTTGGGAACCGGGGGAGCGAGGGTGGTAATGTCTACCCAGTCCCTCTCTACCGGAGGCATAATTTTAGAAATGAATGACACTCTCCTGAGTATCGACCCTGGACCGGGGGCCATTGTGCATGCTGCACGTATGGGCCTGGCTCTGGAGGAACTCAAGGGAGTGCTCCTTTCCCACCGGCACCTGGATCACTGCGGGGATGTAAACGTAATGATTGAAGCCATGACCCACGGAGGTTTTCACAAAAGGGGTACTGTATTTGCTCCCGCCCAAGCCCTTTATGAAGACCCTGTGGTACTCCGTTACCTGTGGAACTACGTAAAGGAAGTTTCCCTCCTTGAGGAAAGGCAGTCGTATACCTGCGGCAGCCTGAACTTTGAAACTTCCATGGCCCACCGCCACGGGGAAGCGGAAACCTACGGTTTTCTTTTTCATGGGAGGAACTATACTCTGGGTTACCTGCCGGACACCCGGTATTTCCCCGAGCTGGCTTCCTTCTATAAGTGTGATATACTCATCATTTCTACCCTGCTTCTTTACAAAGGGAAGGCAGACCACCTCAGTGTTTCCGAAGCTGCTCAGCTGATAAAAGAGATTAAGCCGGGTGCAGCAGTACTCACCCATTTCGGAATGGGGATTTGGAAAGCGGGTGTGGATACAGCAGCGGAAAAGATTGCCCACAAAACAGGGGTAAAGGTTATCGCAGCCAGGGACGGGATGCGCCTTGACCTTCCCTCCTTGTCGGAAAGAGCATAAAAAGGACCGAGGTGATGTGTTATGCCGGAAACAAACGTAAGAGGCCGCTTGTTTAACCACCGGGTTCCGGACAGAGCCATTCATGAGGTTATCAATTACCTTTCTCAAAAAGGGTATTATGACGTTACCACATCCAGGGATAACGGTGCGGTGGCAGTTAGTTTTGCCAGGGATGCCCGGATCGAAAGTGTGGTAAATGAACTGGTCCCCAAAATAGAACAGCTGGGTTACGATACCTGGCATGATCTGGAGCTTGAAGGATACAGTGGCAGTACGGCTGTTTCCAGCTACAAGCAGGGCAGGATTACCCGGAATTACTGATGGGGCGGCGAGGGTGCTGCCTCTTAAAAATAGAAGGGTTTTTTGATATGCTGGTGAGGGGTGAAACACTTTTGAAGAATGCGGACAAGATAAAGCTGGTAGCTATTGATTTAGACGGGACACTTCTTGATAACGACAAAAAGATTTCTCCCCGGGCCAAGGAAGCTATCCGCAGTGTAAGGAAAGAGGGGATTGGGGTTACCCTGGCAACAGGCCGGATGTTTTATTCTGCCCGGCCTTACGCTGATGAACTTGGTTTGAGCCTGCCCCTGATCACCTACCAGGGGGCTCTGGTGAAGGTTTCCGGGACCGGGGAAGTACTATACGAGAGACACGTGGATGCAGGTCTTTCCCAGGTGATTGTAGAAATGGCTAAAGAGGAAGGGCTGACCCTCAACTTTTACATTGATGACTATGTTCTGGTAGAAAAAATCACTTCCCAGGCGGAATCTTATGCACGGACTTTTAATGCCCGCCTTCGTGAGGTAGGCGACCTGAGCCGGTACGGCCACTTGTCCCCCCTTAAGCTTTTGGTTATTGACTACGATGAAGAAAACCTGGATGCTTTCGCTGAGAGGTGCCGGGGGATTGTTGGAGATGACCTGCATATTACGAAATCAATGCCTGAGTACCTGGAATTCCTCCACCCCCAGGCAACGAAAGCTTTTGGAGTCGACGCTGTTGCCCGCCATATGGGTCTTAGTCCACGGGAAGTTATGGCTGTTGGGGACAGCTACAATGATGTGGAAATGCTTGATTATGCCGGGATAAGTGTGGTTATGGGAAATGCAAGGGAGGAAATCAAGGAGAAAGCAGACTACGTTACCCGTTCCAATGATGATGACGGGGTAGCGGAGGTTTTGGAGAAGCTGGTGAAAGAGAGGTAAGTTTTAATGAGATTGGTAGCAGACCTGCATGTTCATACTATAGCCAGTGGCCATGCTTACAGTACCATTAAAGAAAACCTGATTGCTGCCAGGGAAAAGGGCCTAAAAATGATAGCCATTACTGACCACGGGCCGGGTTTTCCCGGGGGACCAAGCCCAACATACTTTGGTTACCTGCAGATACTGCCGGAACAGGATGAGGGAGTGGAAGTCCTGGTTGGCATAGAGGCCAACATTCTGGAAGGTGGGAAACTGGATATTTCCGACCGGTACCTGGAGCGGATGGATATTGTCTTGGCAGGTTTTCACCCCGGCTGTTATGAGGGGGGGGCAGTTGCGGATAATACCATGGCCATGATTAACGCCATGAAAAATCCTTATGTAGACATTATCGTTCACCCGGGTAATCCCCACTATCCTATTGATATTGACGCGGTTATCTGCGCAGCCAAGGAGTACGACACTATCCTGGAAATCAATAACAACTCTCTCGTGGGAGGTATCCGCAAGGGGAGCAGGGAAAACTGTGCCCGTATAGCAAAGGAGATCGCCAGATGGGGTCTGCCCGTTTCACTGGGAAGCGATGCCCATTACGTTGACCGGGTAGGCAGACTTGACCGTGCCTTAGAACTGGTTGAGGAAGCGGGGATATCCGAAGACCAGGTTTTGAATACTTCAACGGAAAAAATAAAAGCCTACCTGCGGGGGAAAGGAAAATTGGATAAGAGATATTGACTCACGGATTGCCTGCTGGGACCGCAAAGGTGACCAATATTTTGCCTGTTCCTAAAAATAAAATCCGGAATAAGACACAAAAAACCAGAAAGAGACTGGTTTTGCAAAAGGAACATGGAGGTTAGCCGGAGAATAAGTTTTCTGAATGGGGGTGTAAATGTGTGAATTTCCAAAAAGACCTTGAACTGGTTATAGTGACTGGTATGTCGGGTGCCGGGAAGACTGAAGCAGTGCGGAGCCTTGAAGATTTGGGGTTTTTTTGTGTTGACAATCTTCCCCCCAATTTGGTATCCAAATTTGTTGAGCTCCTTTCCCAGTCTGAACCCCCAATAAACAGAATTGCCCTTGTAATGGATATTCGCGGAGGGCGTTTTTTTGACACATTTTTTGAGTCCCTGGTTTATTTGGAAGACGAAGGTTTTTCTTATGAACTGCTTTTCCTGGATGCTTCCGATGAGTGTCTTGTAAGGCGCTTTAAAGAAACGCGCCGGAGGCACCCGTTGTCTACTGTAGGAGAAATTACTGAAGGAATAATGAAAGAGAGGACCCGCCTGCAGGATATCCGGGGACGTGCAACTAAAATCATTGACACTTCTGAACTTACTCCTCCCCAGTTAAGGGAACAAGTTCGGGAGCTGTTTGCCCACGGCAAATCAAGTTCCCTGGTTATTACGGTATTGTCTTTTGGATTCAAATACGGCCTGCCCCTGGATGCCGATACTGTATTCGATGTGCGTTTTCTTCCAAACCCCCACTACGACCGGGAACTCCGGCCCAGGACTGGGGAAGATGAATCTGTTGTTTCCTATGTTATGAGTACTCCTGAAGCGACAGCTTTTCAAAAGATGCTCCGTGACCTGCTGCTTTTTCTCCTGCCCTACTACGTTGCCGAGGGTAAGAGCCACCTGGTTGTAGCCATTGGCTGTACGGGGGGAAAGCACCGATCGGTAGCTCTGGCGAGAAATATCGGGAGAATAATAGCAGAGCATGGGTACCAGGTTTCCGTAAAACACAGGGATATTTCCCGCCGGTAACTTCGCCGTTTCCCCTGTCATCCTGGGGACGCTTAGCTGTTCCCCCTGTCATCCTTACGAGTTGAGCCTTTCCCACTGCCATCCCGAGTAGGCGGAGCCGAAGAAGGATCTTGAGGCTGAGCCGTCAAGAATCTGTTAGTTTTTTTTTGCCTCCCCTGACAAATAATAAGGTCATGTGGAGGTGACTTTTTTGGGAAACAACAAAAAAAATAACAATGGTTATGAAAATCCTGATGACATTAAACTCAAGGAGAGCCGGCTCAGGGATAACCGCATCTTGCGGGCAATTTTTCTCCTGGCCCTGATAGTGATTGCCGGATTTGCTCTGACCTGGGCATTTCCCAGAAACATTGCCGAGAAGCCCCCTGCTGCTCCCGCTCCTGCACCGGCTCAGCCAGGCCGGGAAATAATGACGATAATAACGGAAAGAGTATCCACAGTTGAGGGAGTTGAGGATGCAAGGGTTATTGTGCTCAGCAGGATTGCTTTGATTGCCCTTGATTTGAGATCAGATATTCCTCTTTCTCAGGTAAAGATTATTAAAGCCGAGGCTGCCTCAAGAGCCAAGGATTTACCGGAAATAGATGAAGTTCTTGTTACTGCCAACCCCGGTTTATTTGAGGAAGTTGTAAAGATTCTGGAGGGTGATGCTCCGCTGGAGCGGTTGGAATACATTTATGAGAGCATACGGGACCAAAACCTTTGAAAAGCACCGTTTATTCAAGAGGACTTGTGATATTCCACATTCCCTCTTTGTTCCCCAGACGGTGTCTTTCAGGTTGAGGAATAGGATTAATCCCTTTTGGGAAAAAATTGGTGTCTTGTCTGGGGTACAGCCTTCCCCGGTAAAAGAAACTGGAAGCAGGCTGCGATTATCCCCCGTGCCCCATGAACTCTAAAGAAGAGGGTTCTTCGCAGCCAAAGAGGATGGTATAATTATCCCGGAGGGTTTATTATGAGAAGATTTCCTGCTCACTTGCTCAGGCTGTGGCTTGACCCCAGGGTCAGCCGCGAAAAAAAGCTTATTTTCCCTGTCCTGGTTTTAGCTTACTGGCTGCTGCCTGATGTAGCTCCTTTTATTCCAATCGATGACCTCTTATTTACTATGCTGATGACTTACTGGTTTACCCGGTCCGCACAAAAGGATATTCCGGAAGGAGACGGAAAATTTGACAGTCGGCAAAAGGGCCGGGGTAAGTATGTTGATGTTCAGGCGGAGGTTGTTGATGATGTCGAGGATTAGGTCAATCTGCTGGGGGTAGTATGCAGGTACCGGCATGGGGCTGCTCCATGGCCGGATTTTTTATGCACAAAAGCAGCTTCCGGTTTTTACCAGTGGCTCCACAAGGAGTATTCCCGCTGTTTACTATGTTGCTGCAGGGCGTTGCGAGTCACTTGGCGTATAAGCACGGTTCTTAGTACTTTATCACTTTGAAATGGTACTTTAGCACTTTGAAATGCGGCGTGCCTCTGGCGGTGCCCAGGATCTCAGTATGGTGGAATTACGAAAGACCGCATGTATTTTGGGGCGGGACTTGTTTTGCTCAGCCGTCGCCGGCTCTACCGGCGGTAACGGCGTGCAAGCTTGTCCGTAGCCGAATAACACATACGGTCTTGACGACAAGGGTTATGAGCCGGTTCCAACCTGAGCGTAGTGAAGAGTTTTACGCAAGCGAAGCTTAGGTGGTGGGAGCATGTCACCCGATAACGGCACAGGGACCGCAGGTAGCACACTTGCCGCAGGCATCACAAAAACCCAGGTCACTGTAAAATGAGTCTACCTCAAGAAGGTAGTCATAGCATTTTCTATCGTCAAGTCCCTCCGGGGTTAACGCTCCCGAGGGGCAATTTTTTGCGCACTGCTGGCATTTCCCTTCACGGAAAAAGAGGCACGGTTCTATTTCCTTCCGGGGAGTAGGGGGAAGGGGGTAATCGATGACCAGGCTCCCAAAACGGCCGGCACAGCCGGAAGGGGTGATCAGCATGTGGTGCAGGCCAAACTTACCGAGACCGCATATATATGCCACATGTTTATGGGACCAGCGGGCGCGCAAATTTTCCGAATCAAAGTTATGTGTAGGCTGCTGCCAGGCGGTCTTTACTCCGTATCCGTCAAGGGCTGCGGCAATTTCCTGGCAGCACCGGTTGATCAGCCCGTTGGTATCAATGTAGGCCTGGGCCCAGGATCTGGCGACATAAGGATCCTGGCGGTTTCTTTTTACCAATTCACCGGTGAAGGGGAGGAAAAAAGCTGCCACAGTCCGTGCCCCGGGCAGAAGGTCCGTTGGCAGCAAATGATTCGGGACACCGGCAGTTGTCAATTGTTGAAACAGGGGGTCCTCTGCTTTAGCATAGCCCAAAAGGGGTATGCGGTAAGAGGTGGCGGATTTTTTGGAGTTTTCCTCAATTACCTTTTTTAGTGTGTTTTCAATAATTTTTTTCATTTTTTATCCCCCGAAAAAGTTTTTGAGACCTGAAAGCTGTATAAAAC
>LFRM01353994.1_pt2 | contig 17404 bp, 18 predicted proteins | sample 618341 | NCBI WGS metagenome assembly LFRM01 (sample SAMN03654438, study PRJNA283298) | anaerobic digester metagenome | isolation source: pool of bioreactors CSTR01a, CSTR02a, and CSTR03a thermophilic anaerobic... | place: Denmark: Kgs. Lyngby | collected 2014-05-21 | reverse complement strand
ACCGCCTCTCCCAGTTGCTCGGCCAATTCCCAAGCGATCACCCGCGGGGCGCCATAGCCTCCGGCGCGGACAAAAATCGTCACCTCACCGGGAGCCGTACCCTCAGGAATCCGAAGAGATATGGTCCGCTTGACAGGCTCTTCGCGGAACGGTCGCAAGCTAACTTCGATCTCCACGACCTCTCCGGCCACAACCCGGCGGTTTATCGCCCGGGCGGACTCAATGCGCGCCGTTCGCCTTCCGGGCTCGACATCCGCCCGAATGACAATCCATTCCGGCGTAATGGCGGCGAACTCATTAGTCATCAGCTTTTGCAATCCCATGAGCAGCTCACCCAACGAAACGGCGGCGATATCGGAAGCACTGTAAAAGAGATTGTCCCGCGACAAAACCCGAGGCAATTCTCTTCCCTCAACCGCGGCAATCACCCTGGCCATCACATTAGCCGTGCCCGGACCGATCCGGTCAAGTCCCCTGTCGAAGGCCTCAAGAAGCGTGATGGCTAACAAAGGCACGGTAAGAGTCTCATCGTTGGCTATCTCAGCATTGAACTTGGTCAGCCTCTCCGAGGCCGCATCATATATATCCACTTCCACGGTGATCGCGCGAGGCAACTCTCCGAGTCTGCCGGCGACTCCGGCCTGACGATCCTGCGTCAATCGCCCCACCGGCTCCAGCGGCGCCCCGATCTTAAAAGGAACTTCAATGCTCGATACCACCTCATGTATATAAGCCGGGGTAGCAAAAAAATCCACGGCTCCCCGGCTGAGAAGGGGATGCCCAAAGGCCACGAATGTCCCGTCGTCCACGAAGGTCACCGTACCGAGGGCGGTCAGATCGACATCACCTTTGACCAGCTGTACGCCAATAGCGCTGCCCGGCTCAAGCTCGCCCGCCTCAACCTCCTCGGGAGCCTTGCCTCCCGGCACTGAGAACATGCTCCATCCGCTCAGAGATGACTCCAAAACACGCTGTGTGCGGCGCCCGAGTCCGCTCACGGCCAACGGAGTAGTAAGCGGCACCGCTATGCCTACATCGGCAGGAAGCCGGTTGCGCAACAGCTCGGCTTCGGCTGGATGCTGGGCAATGACGACGCCCGACCAAAGTCCGCCATCGACGACGGACACAGGCTCCGCCTCGCCCTCCGCACTGCCTTGGTTCACCAACCTAGCCACTTGTAACATGTCATCGATGGGAGTGACCAGACCAATCGTATGATCGGCCATCGAGAATCCGTAGGCCAAAGCACCGATCAGCTCACCGTCGATAAAGACAGGACTACCGCTCATACCCGCGGCAATACCGCCGGTTTTCTCAATAAGAGGCCCAAAGGTGCGCACTAAAATCAAGGAATTCGAAGGACCCGTCCCCGCCACCACGCCGAGAACTTCCACTCCGAACTCCTCTACCGTCGTACCGGACACCACTGTCTTTCCGATGCCCCGCGCACCCTTCTCAACGGCGCTGACCGGTCTAACTATCGGCATCTCACCAGCCACGGCAAGCGTGCAACGTAACAATAATACGCCGACAAACACCAAAACCAAAATGCCTATCTTGCGCGTTTTTTTCTCCGGCACACATGCGCGGTCTGTTCGTAGCGACGAACGCACCGCTTCCCTCCCCTTAGCAAGACATCCCACGCTGCTTCAGTGAGCCGTGGCTGCTGCCTCCTCCGAGACCTCCCCGATGGGGGAAGTCTCATACATGATGAGCAACGCCGTACCAAGGACCCGTTCTGACCCATTGCTGGGTATGTTCACTACCTGATCTCCTATCACCATGGCAGTCGATGCGCCTCCGTCAAGATTCATGGCCTCCTTGGCTCCCAACTCGATCATGAGTTCCGCCAACTCCCACAGTGTCATACCCACGCTGAAGCCCGGTTGTCGTCCGTCCACCGTGACGAGAAGCAAGGTTCCGTCACCGGTGAGACCGATGGCCGTGCGCGGCGCACGGCCCCGAGATACATCCGATCGAAAACGCTCCTCATCCGCGGTGACCGTGACCTCGCCCCCGGTTACCAAACGGGGGCCCCCTCCGAGCACAAACCACACTTCCTCACCCGGTATGATCGCGTCGCTTTCGGGCAGATGAAGCTCCCACATCAGCCGGCAGGGCTCTTGCAGCTCAAGAGTGCGCAATTGCTCCGGCGGATCGCCGGCGACCACAACCAGTCCCGGCCACAGAGGCGTCCCACCGAAACCCCGTCCGATGACCACACCCTCTTGCAACAAGAGTTCAGGTCGAGAGGGATACACCGGGGTCTGGGGCCCAAAGGCCGTGTTGTAGATCACGCACTCCCCGTCTTTAGCCGGACGGTTCACACCGTGCACAGGCAAGGATGAGCCGTCCGCCAACTGTAACCACATGCGCAAGGAAACCCGTTCAAAAGACGAGGTGCCGTCTGTGCGCACTATAAAGGCGGTTCGATCATACACGGGAGCGCTGATCAAAACCCCTTCGTCGACCAACAACCCCAAAGGCAGACCGCTTGAGTGAAAGAAGGTACCGTTGACCGCTGCTACGGCCTTCTCACGACGGGCTATCTCCGAAAGAGGCTCAAGTCCCAGACTGCGGCTTTTGGCCAGTCCAATGGCCAGACGGATCTGCGGCGTGCGTTCAACCAACAGAATATTGACAACGTTTGGCCCATAGTAATCCGTCCGATATTGCTTCTGGAACTTGACCCCGGGAACGACCTTCACCGGTCCGATGGTATCCACCGGGCCGCTGTCTGTCGCTTCGATCGGACAAAGAAGGAGAAACGGTATGATAGCACAGTTGATGAGCACGGGAACGAGACGTGTCGTCAAACGCTTTCTGATGCCAATCACATCCGGCTGACCAGCACATGCACTTGTCGCATGCGCTCCAAATCCTCAAGAACTCTGCCGGTGCCAATGGCCACCGCTGAAATGGGGTCTTCAGCCAATTCCACGGGGATATCGGTTTCAGCTGCGATTCTGTTGGTCAATCCTCTAAGGATCGAACCACCGCCGGTCAAGATGATACCTTTGTCCATAATGTCCGCAGCCAATTCGGGAGGCGTGCGCTCCAATACCGCGCGGACGGCCTGGATGATGGCCCGAACGGCTTCTTCCACTGCCTCGGCCATCTGATACTGCGAGATGAATACGGTCTTGGGCAGTCCGGTAACGCAATCGCGGCCGCGAATCTCCATTCGCTTGTTGCGATCGGGTTCAAAAACGTTTCCCAGACTTATCTTGACGTCTTCTGCTGTCCTTTCACCGATGATAAGCCCCAGTTCCTTGCGTACGTAGCGGACAATCGCATCATCAAAGCTGTCTCCGGCGATGCGCAAAGACTCGCTCACCACCTCACCGCCCAGGCTGATCACGGCGATATCAGTGGTGCCGCCGCCCACATCGACGATCATGTTACCCCCCGGCTCCTCCACGGGCATACCCGCTCCGATGGCCGCAGCCATGGGTTCGGAGATCAAATGAACGCGCTTGGCACCTGCCTCCATGCAGGCCTCCACCGCCGCCCGTCTTTCCACGCTGGTCACACCGGAGGGAACACAGACGACGATCTCAGGTCGAAAAAAGCGACGCTTGCCGCAGACTCTCTCAATGAAGTAGCGAAGCATCATCAATGTAGCGTCATAGTCAGCTATGACGCCGTTTTTCAGTGGTCGAGTGGCTACGATGTTTCCGGGGGTTCGTCCTATCATCCGCCGGGCCTCTTCGCCTATGGCCACTACGCGTCCGGTTGTCGTCTCACGGGCCACCACTGCAGGTTCTGCCAGCGCCACACCCTTCCCACGGACATAGACAATGACCGTGGCTGTACCAAGGTCGATACCAATCTCTCGTGCAATCATATGCTCCTGCCCCTTAACCGGCCTGTGAGATCCAGTTCTTGGCCCATATCAGGAGCACAATTTCGACGATGGGATGCGGATTCCCTTCCGCGTTTATGTCAATATGGAAGCGAGGAGGCTCCGATCTAAGGCCTGAGATATTCATGAAGCCTGGCGGTTTTGGCGTCCGTATTTTCTTCTCGTCGCCTCACCGCCGCGAATGTGACGTTCGGCTTTATTGCGATCGAGTATGCGTTTGACGCGTCTGGCCATCTCTTTATTTACCTTGGGAAGCCGCTCGGTCATGTCTTTGTGAACGGTGCTTTTGCTGACCCCAAAGACCGCGGCAGCCTGCCGAACGGTCGCTTTTGTGTCAACAATATATCGTGAGATATCGATAACACGCTTGCGGATGTAGTCGCGCAACGTCGGACCCCCCTCGCGCGTTTTGCTAAATGTATATGCGAGGGGCCGAACCGTATTCTAGCTGCGCGTCCTGATCACGGCTGCGGCAGGTATGGGCGAGGATCAACCAAATCGTCTCCTCGGCGAAGTACGAAAGCGACGGCGGCCTGATCATCTTTCATACTGGTACCTAAAAGACTTCCGCCGGCAACGGTCTGCATCGGCTCTACGACCACTTCCTCAAGGCCGCGATACTCAGATCGCCAGTCATCTCCATGAGTAAGCACAACGTCCCAGCCGCCCGTCCGTGACTTGCTCACCTGGGTCACGACACCATCGTAAGAAGAGACGACCTCCTCTCCGGGTTTTTCAGGTTTGATCTCAATTCCCGGAGAGAGCCGCCAGTCCCCATACAGCGGATGACGATACCAACCCGGTTCCCGCACAACCTCGCCCATCACGGGGATCACGGCTTGAGCCGGATCGAAGGAAGCTACGGCGATTGCGGTCTTTTCTTCTCCACTCATGCCCTGATCCGACTGATGGTCCTCAATCTGCGTCAAGGAAGCCGGAGGCTCCGTTTCCTTTTGGGTTTCTTTTATCTCAAGTACGGATTGGGGAACAAAAGACTCCTGCCCGGATACCGCCGCATGGGGCACGGCAGGAAGCGATGCTATCAACGCCGCCCGACCTATAAGAACAAGTAGACAAACCAGTCCGCAACCCAGACAGATCGCCAAAGATCGCGAGCGACGACCGCACTTGCGCCACAGAAGGCTCAGGCGCTCACGCCACGAATTCCGCATTGCTGACACCTCCGTATCTTGCACATACTTACTTTCAGCTTGCGCAAGACAGGAGGGGGTTATGCGTCGTGAATGCCCACCTTTTCATACACCCGGTAGGTCTGCCGGGCCATGGCTTCTTCTGTGAAGGATTCTTCAAAACGTCGACGGGCCGCGTTCCCCATACGCACGCGCAGCTCCGGGTTTTCCGCAAGGCGACGCAAAGCCGCGCTGAGAGCCTCCGCATCCTCAGAGGGCACGATAAATCCTGTCTGTTCAGGGATTACCAACTCGGGCAAGCCACCAACATCCGTGGCTACCACCGGTTTACCTTGAGACATGGCCTCCACGCAGACCAAAGGGCACATATCTTCTCGGGAAGGCAAACAGAAGACGTCATATTCAGCGAGACGTTCAGCGGCATCAGGCACATATCCCAAGAACCTGACGTGTTGTGCTATCCCCAGCCGTTGGACCAGCCAGTGAAGCTCTTCTTCCTGCGGCCCCGTGCCCATGATATCCAAGACCAATGGCACCGTCCCGGACAATGATCGGTGCAGAAGGGAAAAAGCCGTTAAGAGAACATCTACGCCCTTAACCGGGGACAGACGTCCGGCGAAAGCGATACGAAATCCAGGGCCGTCAGTAACGCGAGCTGACGCCACGTCAGCCACGCCGTTGTAGATGCGATGGAGCTTGGCCGGATTGGCTCCACCGGCCAACAGGAGTCGCTTTTCCGAATCCGAGACACTGATCAGTGCTTCGGCATAGCGGTTGGCGCAGATAGCCGCTAAACGGTAACTGATCGGTCCGCCGCGACCGTGAAATCCGTGCACCGTCAACACTCTCGGTCGTCGCCGCTTTTGACCCCAAACGGACAAAAACAACAGATCAGGCGAGGCATGGACATGGACCAGGGAGGCCCGCTCCAGTCTTTCCCGCAACAGACGGCGATAGCTTCGTATCCAGCGCCTCAGTCCCGCCTGTGGCGGTTGAAAAGCGCTCCAGGAGACATCGTGTTCTTCCAGAATCTCAGAAAACGGCCCCGGCGGAGCCAGCACCTCACCGGTGCACAGTCCGAGCCGGCGCAGACTCGTGATTAGGGTGAGCACGTGGCGCTCAGTGCCTCCGGTCTCCAAGTAGGGGAGTACATGTATTACATGGGGTATCATGGCTGATTGGCCCTCCTAAGAAGCACGCGCCTACGTACCTTACGCTCATCAGAACATCTTAATCGTCTTCGGTCAGCTTCGCCTCATCGGCAAGAACGACTACTTGATTGTTCCGCACTTCAACGAAACCTCCGGAGACAAAAACGCGCCGCTGATGGCCTCCGAGTTCACCAAAACGTGATACTCCGGCGGTCAACTCGGCAACAAGCGGAGCGTGGCCGTAGAGAATGCCGAACGCGCCTTTCTTCCCCGGCAAAGACACATATTGAACCCGTTCGCTCAGAATACGCCCCTTTGGTGTTACAATCTCGAAATGCAACTTACGATCCATTCAACTTGCCATCCCTTGCTCGGCCTTTTGTACCGCTTCGTCGATGGTGCCGACCATATAAAAGGCTGATTCCGGCAAGTCGTCATGTTTACCTTCCAGAATCTCCTTAAAGCCACGCACCGTCTCCTCCCGGGGTACATAGCGACCCGGTCGACCCGTGAAAGCCTCGGCCACAAACATAGGCTGCGACAGGAAGCGCTCAATGCGTCGAGCACGAGCGACGATCAGTTTGTCTTCCGCCGAAAGCTCTTCCATCCCCAAAATGGCGATGATATCTTGCAGTTCCTTATAGCGCTGCAGGATCTCTTGCACTTCCCGGGCCACGGCGTAGTGCTCATAGCCGACCACTTCGGGTGTCAGAATGCGGGATGTCGAAGCCAAAGGATCGACCGCCGGATAGATACCCTTTTCCGCGATCCGCCGTTCGAGATTGGTTGTGGCATCCAGATGGGCAAACGTGGTAGCCGGTGCAGGGTCCGTATAGTCATCGGCCGGGACATAGACGGCCTGAATCGAGGTTATCGAACCCCGCTCCGTGGTGGCGATGCGCTCCTGAAGTTGCCCCATCTCGGTGGCCAGAGTCGGTTGATATCCCACTGCCGAAGGAATACGTCCCAACAGAGCCGAGACCTCTGATCCGGCCTGAACAAAACGGAATATGTTGTCTATAAAGAGCAACACGTCTTGACCTTCCGTGTCCCGAAAATGCTCGGCAATGGTCAACGCAGTCAGCGCCACGCGCAAGCGCGCCCCCGGGGGTTCATTCATCTGACCGAACACCAGCGCCGTTCGATCGATGACACCGGAATCTATCATTTCGCGATAGAGCTGTGTGCCTTCCCTTGTCCGTTCACCCACTCCGGCAAAGACAGAGTAACCACCGTGTTCGTAGGCGATATTACGGATAAGCTCCATGATAAGAATCGTCTTTCCCACTCCGGCTCCGCCGAACAGGCCGATTTTACCGCCACGGGGATACGGTGCTAACAGGTCGACGACTTTGATACCGGTCTCGAGAAGCTCGCTACCGGGTTTTACGTGGGATACATCAGGCGCCGGCCTGTGAATCGGCAAGCGCAATTGACCCTCAATCGGCCCCCTACCGTCGATGGGCTCGCCAACTACGTTGAGGACGCGGCCCAAAACATCAACGGGAGTGGTTATGGGACCGCCCGTATCCACGGCCTGCATGCCCCTGAACATACCGTCGGTGGAAGACAGGGCAATGCAGCGTACCGTGTTATGCCCCAGATGCTGAGCCACCTCCATGATAACGTCAATCCGACGCTCACCATCCTCATGTTTGACCCGGATAGCGTTATAGAGATCGGGCAGATCTCCCGAAGGGAACCGCACATCGACCACGGATCCCGCCACTTGTACCACTCGGCCCGTCAGAGCACCGTTCAACCCCATCGCTGTCCCCCCTTGTATCCGTTGAATCACCTATCCACCTCTTCTGCCAAGGCGTTGGCTCCGCCCACTATCTCGCTGATCTCTGCGGTGATGCCTGACTGACGCGCCCGGTTAAGACTCAGAGTCAGCGCCTCGATCATTTCATCCGCATTGTCCGTAGCCTGACGCATGGCCACCATACGGGCTGCGTGTTCGCTGCATTTCGCATTGAGTAAGACGGTGTATAACAAGACGTCAATATAGCGCGGCAGCAAACTGTTGAACACCTCAGCCGGTGAGGGTTCGAATATGGTCTGACCATATTCCGTCGATTCCTGAGGGATCTCAGCGGGAAGAAGACGCCTCAACGTGGGACTATGGACCATGGTGTTGACGTGATGCATGTACAACGCATACACGGCATCCACTTCGCCGCTTAAGAACGCATCACGCAGACATTGTGCTAACTGACACACCTTGAGCCAGTCGATATCTTCGCCCATATCTTCATACACTCGATCCGGCAAGGCGCCCCGTACCTCCAGAAGATCCACCCCTTTTTGACCCAAGACCCACAGGTCGTATGGGTGTTCTTCTTGCTTTAGCACATGGGCCACCCACTCTGCCAGATTGGTACTGTAACCGCCTGTCAGCCCGTGGTCCACGGCCATCACGACATAGCGGACGCGCTCCATTTTTCGCTCTTGTAACAGAGGATGTTGCCCCACCCTGATGACTCCGCTCAGAAGTTCCTCCAGCTTTTGCGCATAGGGGGTCACGGCGTCAATCAGCGCTTGAACACGGCGCAACTTGACTGCCGAGACAATCTGCATTGCCCTCGTGATATGCTGTGTGTTCCGCACGCTTCTGATGCGCCGTTTGATCTCTATTTGTGACTGACCCGCCATCGGTGGCATCCCCCCTATTCAGCAAAGCTTTCAGAGAATTGCCTTACGATCGCCCGAACTTCCTCTTCCATGGCCTGGTCCCATTCACCCTGAGCAATCCTTTCCATTAATTCAGCGTGATTTGACCGCATGAAGCCGATCAATGCCCGCTCGAAGTCTTTGACGCGTTCTGTCTCCAACCGGTCCAAATAACCCTGAACGGCAGCGAACAAGACCACTACCTGTTCAGCGGCAGGCATAGGCTGATACTGATCCTGCTTCAAGACTTCCTGGATTCGCTCACCGCGTATCAGTTGCTTCCTCGTCGACTCATCTATGTCGGCTCCGAATTGAGTGAAAGCCGCCAACTCACGGTACTGAGAAAGGTCCAAACGCAACGAACTCGCCACACGGCGCATAGGCCGAATCTGGGCATCTCCGCCGACACGAGAGACCGAGATGCCCACATTGATGGCCGGCCTTTGTCCGGCATAGAACAGATCCGTCTCCAAAAAGATCTGTCCGTCAGTGATGGAGATGACGTTGGTCGGAATATAAGCGGAAACATCACCGGCTTGTGTCTCAACGATGGGCAAAGCAGTTAAAGATCCGCCTCCCAACCCGTCGGATAGCTTAGCCGCACGTTCTAAAAGCCGCGAGTGCAGATAAAAGACATCTCCGGGGAAGCCCTCACGACCGGGCGGTCGACGCAACAGAAGGGAGAGCTCTCGGTAGGCAGCGGCATGTTTCGTCAGATCATCATAGACACAAAGGACGTGCCGACCGTTATACATGAAGTACTCGCCCATGGCGGTTCCCGCATAGGGAGCAAGATAGAGCATAGGAGCCGGATCCGCCGCGGAAGCCAAGACCACGATGGTGTATTCCATAGCGCCGTGCTCCCGCAGCTTCTCAATGATGCCGGCCACGGTAGAGGCCTTCTGACCGATGGCCACGTAAATGCAGATCATATCCTGATCCTTTTGGTTGATGATGGTGTCGATGGCAATCGCCGTTTTTCCCGTCTGACGATCTCCGATGATCAGCTCGCGCTGACCTCGACCGATAGGAGTCAAGGCGTCTATGGCTTTCAGACCGGTCTGAAGCGGCTCATGCACGTTCTGCCGATCGACAATCCCAGGAACAGGCCCTTCCACGGATCGATAAGCATCAGGGACAATAGGACCTTCTCCGTCCAAAGGACGACCTAAAGGATCGACCACCCGGCCGATTAAGGCCTCACCTACGGGCACCTGGGCAATTCGGCCGGTACGCCGCACCTGGTCTCCTTCTCTGACATGATCGAAAGCATCCAACAAGACACAGCCAATGCTGTCTTCTTCTAGGCTCAAAGCCATACCGAATAGCTGGCCCGGAAACTGCAACAGCTCGCCGGCCATGACGTGGCGCAAACCGCGCACTCGTGCAATGCCGTCGCCGATAAGCGTCACCGTACCGATGTCTTCGACGATCACTCCGGGCTCAAAGCGAACCAGACGCCGCTCCAAATCCGCTACTAGTTCATCGGTCAGATCGCGAATTGTGTCAGGTATGACTACCCGCGATTCCAGACTGACCGTAGGATGATAGTCCTCTATGCGCTGCTTTATACTTGTGCCGAGCCTTTCGGAGCTCATCGCCACGTACGTCACCTCTGTGCTTCAAATTATTCATTCGAGTCAAAAGAACCGTTTGTCGTCAGAAATCTATCAAGCTGACGCAGACGGCTGCTGATGCTGTCGTCGACGAAAACGCCGTTGATTCTGAGCCTGGCCCCACCAATAAGGTCCGGATCATGTCGAACCACGAGACGGATCTCCTTGCTGCCGCCTAGGCGGGCGAGCCGTTCCCGCAGCGACTGACACAGATCATCCGGCAGGGGTGCCGCTGTAGTCAGCTCGACTCGCAAACTCTCTTGGCCGTCGTGCACATCTGCCAGCTCCTCAACCACTTGAGGCAAGACCATCACCTTGTCGATGAAACCCCTAATCATTTCAAGGTGCTCATCGTCACTGATGACTCTTCCCAACACCTGGCTGGCAGCCATGACGGCCATGTTCGCCACTTCCTCACGCAACGAAACCAACATAGCCTTCCTGGATTCTTCGATCTCTTCCTGAGCCTTGGCGATCATCCGTTCATAGGCTATCTCAGCCTCTTGAATCCTGGCTTGTTTGTACTCTTGTGCTTCTCGGGTAGCTTGACGAAGGATGCTTTGTGCCTCTTTTTCCGCTGAACCGAGCTTCTTCTCATACTCCGCCCGCAAGGCATCGGCTTCCTGCTTGGCCTTTTGGGCGTTGGTCAAAGACTCTTCAATGAAGGCCTCCCGCTTTTTCATTAGGTCTCCTAGCGGCCGAAACAGTAAGAAGCCGAGACCACCTATGACCACAAGCACGTTGATCACTTGAAAGATGAACGTCCACGGATGCGGCGCAACCGGATTCGCGGGAGCTGCCTCAGCAACCACGGTAAAAAGACCTACAGGCAGCGACACTTCCTGAAATCCCCCTATCCACCACTCGATGCTGCGACTGCTTCCAAAACCTCAGAGTACAAGGCGCGATCGACCAAATCTGCACTCGAGCGATTACTCATGTCTTTACAGCTTCACCCAGATGAGGATGGCGACCACAAAACAAAACAGGGTCAAGGCCTCCATAAAAGCCAATGCTACCAACAGAGTCGTACGGATTTCATTTGCCGCTTCCGGTTGACGGGACATGCCGTGGACCGCAGCAACGGTCGCCCAACCTTGACTAAGAGCAGAGACAATCGCAGGAACCATTACCGTCAAACAGACTGCGAGAAACCCCATCGTCATTCCAATGCTTCCTCCTCAACACTGCTTTTTTCGCTATGACGCCTGGCTTATTGATCGCCGGCCGGAAGATACGTGATGGTCAGCAGAGTAAAGATGTAAGCTTGAATGCTGCCCATCAAGATGCCAAGAACCATAACCGGTGTCGGGGCCAAAACCGGAACCAGCAAAAAGAGGATGGTGACCACCATTTCTTCCCCGAACATGTTGCCGAAAAGACGAATGGCCAGTGAAAAAGGCTTCACCAACTCTTCGATTATGTTCATCGGAATCATGACCACGGTAGGTTGTGCCAGATGGCGCAAGTACCCGATGACTCCCTTGGCCCGCACAATGGCAAGCTGAACCAAAGCCACGGTGGTCAGCCCCAAAGCAGCCGTGGTCATCAAGTCAGTGGTCGGCGGCATGACGCCCGGGATCACCCAACCCAGATTCAAAGCCAAGATAAAGACGAACAGTGGCCCCACAAAAGGCAGATACCGTCGACCTTCCCTTCCCATGACGCCGTCAATCATCGAGTGGAGAAACTCAACGAGGATCTCCAACAGCGTCTGTATGCCGCGCGGTTTTTCCTCAAGACGCCGTCTGATCCAAAACGCACCGATGAATAGCACCGCCACAATGATCCAGGTGTTCACTACGGTTGATGTGATCTCCACAGGACCGATCCGCCACACCACACGACGGACTATATGATCCATCACATTAGCGAGTGCCTGTGTTTTGTCTCCCACCACTCAGTCTCCTTTCTCACTCCTTAGGCCCCGCAACATCGGATATAAGTGCTCGTATTTCAGTCACCATCGTCCAGACACTCAGTAGCATCGCCAGAATGATCCCCAACAGTAGAAACACCGGGGCGGTCCGCAACTTGGCGTCAGCCCAGTTTCCCGCCATGTAGCCGACGAAAAAATAGGCGATGGTAGTCAACGCCCAGGAAAGACCTATACCGCTGTACTTGGCAAACTGAAAGAGCCCCTTATTCATGCGCCTAAACCTCCACGAAAAAGGAAACAAGCGCATGCCGCCAGCCCGAAAAACCGGGCTGTCGTCATCCGCTTGGAGTACTCCTACGAGGTTAGCTGACGGGTTTGGGCACCCAAGTTTGCCCTACCTGGAAGAACTTCCAGGATTCACCCCGCAAGATGGGTCCCCCGCACCTCCGTCGCGGAGGTTTCGGAGATTCTTACGATCTTAAGTTGTGGCTATGTCTTATTGTACCGCATCAGGTGCAAAAAAACAAACCCGGCGGGGCACGCCCTTTCCGGGCTTTTGGGGACTTCTAACTTCCACGGAACAAATGGACCTGTAAGACCCCGACGATCCGCTGAGCCGCTTTACCGTCACCGTAGGGATTCGCCGTGCACGCCATGCGGCTGTAGGCATCGGTGTCCGTCAACAGCTCACTCGCCGCGGCCACGATCTCCGATGTAGCCGTCCCCACCTTTCGTAACGTGCCCGCGGCGATTCCTTCCGGGCGCTCAGTTGTATCGCGCAACACCAAGACCGGTTTGCCCAAAGCGGGCGCCTCTTCCTGAATGCCCCCGGAATCGGTGAGGATGAGAAACGCCCGGTTCATCAAGTTAGCGAACTCCTCGTATTCGGGAGGCTCAACTAGATGCACACGCTCCAACATCCCCAACTCCTGCTTGATCAGATGCCGTACGGCCGGGTTTTTGTGCATGGGAAAAACAACCCGAGTGTCCGCGAAACGGCTGAGAATCTCCCGCAAGGCCCGAAAGATCCGGACCATGGGCGCACCGAGATTCTCCCGTCTATGCGCAGTAACCAGAAGCATGCGCCCCGGCAAAGCGACAATACGGGCCAATTCCGGATCCCGGAAGCGGTAATCACTGCGGATTACCGAAACAAGAGCATCAATGACCGTGTTGCCGGTGACATATATCGAAGAAGGCGACACGTTTTCGCGTACTAAGTTCTGTTTGGCCGTCTCAGTAGGAGCGAAATGCAAGGCGGCGATCCGACTGATGAGACGTCGGTTCATCTCTTCAGGAAAAGGATTGTACGGATGCTCCGTGCGCAGGCCCGCTTCCACGTGCCCTACCGGAATCCGGTGATAATACGATGCCAGCGCCGAAGCCATGGCGGTGGTCGTATCACCGTGCACTAAGACCAGGTCAGGGTTTTCTCGTTCCAGGACCTCTTCCAAACCGGTGAGCACCCGTACGGTGACGTCACTGAGGGTCTGCCCATGGCGCATAATGGCCAAGTCGTAATCAGGATGGATGGCAAAAAGCTGCAGCACTTGATCGAGCATATCTCTATGCTGCCCTGTGACGACCACTATTGAGCGCAAGGGCGAATCATTGAGGGCCCGTATCACCGGAGCCATTTTAATGGCTTCGGGCCGGGTACCGAAGATCACCATCACTTTCGGACGGTCAGTCGCCTCTGTCATCTGCGGGAGTCCTCTGAGCGTATTCGTTATCCGCCCAAGTCCGTTGATAGGGCGAAGGCAGTACGCCAACCCGCTGCCCGACAATCATCGCGCAGACGAGAATAACGACGAAAACCACGATACCTTGCCAATCCTTGAGACCCAAGGACCACATGGCCCCCAGCCCCAACAGACCGCTGACCGTATACAGGGCCAAGACCGCCTGTCTTTGTGTCAAGCCCATCGCCAACAGTCTGTGGTGAAGGTGTCCCTGATCCGCCTCATAAAACGGTCGACCTGCGGCGACTCTTCGGATCACGGCAAAAAGAACGTCGAAGACAGGTACTCCCAAAGCCAGAATCGGCACCGTCAAAGCGATGGTTGCCGCGCCTTTAAGCGCCCCGTCAACCGCTATCACCGAAAGCATAAAGCCCAAAAACATCGCGCCGGTGTCGCCCATGAATATGCGGGCCGGATTGAAGTTGTGCGGCAGGAATCCGCAGATGCTGCCAAGCAGGATAAAGGTCAACAAAGCAATGCTTGGACGATCCAGCTGCATGGCAACGACTGCCAGCGGCACGCAAGCGATCGCCGAGACTCCGGCCGCCAAGCCATCCAGACCGTCTATGAAATTGACCATATTAGTTATGGCCACAATCCAAAAAACCGTAAGCGGAAATCCCCAGGAACCCAAATACAACATCCCGCCGCGGACGGGATCAGTGACAAACTCGATGCGGTGCCCGAACCAGACGACCAACACTGCCGCCGCCAACTGACCGATGAATTTGACCAGAGGGCGCAATTCGAACCGATCATCGATCAGACCGATCAAGACGATGATGGTCGATCCCCAAAACAAGGAAAGCAAACCCGCCGGCACCCGAGGGACAAAACGGTTAAGACTACAAAGCACAGTCAGCCAGAACGCAGCGTATATGGCCAGACCGCCCCCGCTGGGCATGGGTCTGAGATGGATGCGCCGTTCGTTAGGACACTCGACAAATCCGAGTCTTATAGCTAATTGACGCACAAAAACGGTGAGACCATAGGATAAGGCCACTGCTATCAAGGCAGCCGGCACAAAAGATGACATTAAAATCACTCTCCATGGCCCTCGGATAACAATCAAACCTTATGCATTTTAAACGACTCGAAGATGCGGGTCAAATTCGCCCCTCTTCCAACTCGGCTATCTTTTGCAGACGCTTCTGATGCCTGCCCCCCTCAAACGGCTCATTCAAGAAAGCCCTGATGATCTCCTGGGCAAGTCCGGGCCCGATCACTCTCGCTCCAAGGGCCAAAATATTGGCATCGTTGTGAGCGCGGCTCATTCGCGCCGAATAAGTGTCGTGACACAAAGCGGCACGGGCTCCGCTCACCTTATTGGCCGCAACGGATATGCCGATGCCTGTACCACATATAACTATACCGAAATCCGCTTCACCGCTGACCACCTTTTTGGCGACAGCCGCTCCAAAATCAGGATAATCCACTGATTCAGCCGAGAACGTGCCACAGTCCAAAACCTGACATCGTTCCTGCTCAAGAGTCTCAAGAACCGTCGGTTTGAGAACAAATCCCGCATGATCACAGCCGACCGCCACGCGCTTCATAACCATCTCCAACCTATTTTCATTTTCTAGCTTTTGTATGAGCAACGGCAAGAGGTCATAGATTTCCTGCGCGGTCTGCAAGTAATGACTGTCACTGCCGCCGAACGGATCCGCAACATCAGGATCCGCGGGATGGCCTACAAACGACTTGAGGACGTGGACCCGCCCTTCAAGATGCGGATGTTGGGCCAAGAGCAGATCGCGATGACGGCGAGTCATAGTCAGCACGAGATCGCCCGGTCCAAATCGCATCTCTTCCGTGCTACGAGCCCTGTGGTCATCGAGACTGACTCCCCACTTCCGTACGGCTCGTTTGGCACCCGAAGAAGCCGGAGCTCCCGGAGCTGCGTACACGCCGGCAGAAGCGACTTCAATGTCCAGCCCGCGTTCTTGAGCCAGTTTTCTAAACAAAACCTCTGCCATGGGACTGCGGCAGGTGTTTCCCGTGCACACAAACCAAACACGCTCTATGCTGCACAAAATGCCCACCCACATCGTCTTGTTGATGTCTATGTTCGTGTTCTGCATCGTGACAGACTATCCTGCCAGACTATAACAGTGTTCCCAAAACGAGACGAATTGCCAACAAGATGAGTAAAACTCCTCCGACGGGCTCAGCCGTCCGACCGATGATCCGCCCGATGTGATGTCCGGCTCGTAAGCCAAAAAATGCCATCACGAAGATAACAGCCGTGACACCCGTTCCCACGCTAAGCAGGACCTTCATCTCCGACATGCCCAGGCCCACGCCGCTTGAGAAGGCGTCCATGCTGACACTCAACGTGAGAAAAAGCAAGGCGACCCGTCCTTTGTAACAGATCGGGCCGCTTAGGTCCTGTACGACATAGGCACGAATGAGATTGATACCTACCAGACAAAGGATAACCGCCCCGATCAATGATAAAGCGATATGAAAAGCGTGGACCAAATCACAGCGGTTCATCAGTGCGCCTTCGAGCAACAAGTGAAAAGCCACGGCCAACTTGGCGCCTCCCACCAGGAGGACGCCCTGGGTAACACTGAATAACAGGGCTAATTTCAGCACACGATACAGCCGCATCCCGGCCATTCCCATGCCTATACACACCGATAGGGAATCAGCGCCCAAGGCCAACCCTAAAGCAACGGTCTCTACCAAGCTCACGCACCCACCCCCTTGATCTAACTCATCCTATGGAGGCTGATGGAAGGCCATGCCTAACAGTTCTGCCAAGACAAACAGTTCTCAGGTCAACACGAGCAGATCAAGGAGCGGTGCCCGCGTCTATGCATGCCCAGTATGCAAGACAAATGCTGGCCGTTTTCACATCGTCTACAAACTGATGCAGGAGATACATCAAGATCCGGACACCGGACGAGTTACCTACCTCTCCGATGAACTGGAAACGATGACCAAAGGCGACGGGCAACCGGATCTGGAAATCCGCTGCCAACAGTGTGAGTATGTAGGAAAGGAGGCGGTCTTCATTCGACAAGCCCAACGCAGATGAGAAACCCAAGTTAACCGTGGGCGGGGATATTGACGTTCTCCCATGGCTCAAGCCGAGGGATTGTTTCTCGTTCATCGAGCTTACGCTCATCATGAGCCTCACCGCAAATGCGGCGCATACCGGTGGAAGAGGCCATACCCCAATGGGCCCGCTATCTCGAGCCGGTTAGGTGGCGAACAGACAAATCCCGAAACCAAAGATGAGCACGGATGAGTTTCAGCCCTGCTTGGCCTTCACGATGCGCCCTCCGGCCGCCCGCCGCAGGCGGTTCATCACCGCCG
>LFRM01399958.1_pt1 | contig 17417 bp, 16 predicted proteins | sample 618341 | NCBI WGS metagenome assembly LFRM01 (sample SAMN03654438, study PRJNA283298) | anaerobic digester metagenome | isolation source: pool of bioreactors CSTR01a, CSTR02a, and CSTR03a thermophilic anaerobic... | place: Denmark: Kgs. Lyngby | collected 2014-05-21 | reverse complement strand
AGGGTGATCAATGGGGCCAGGGCTGCGTGCAAGCACCTGGCGAGAAGGAAGGTATGGATTTTAATATCTGTACCCTTCAATAAACTGGCTACTTGAGCATGAATGGACAGGCCTCCCCACCCCATTATTGCACTGGCAGCAAGGAGCTGTATCGGCAGGCTGGTGCTGACTTCGCTGCACAGTTTGGTGCCCAGGGTAATTTCAAAGAAACCTGTTGCCACTGCATCTCCAATTTCAGGGGCTAATCCCAGACTGCTAAAGGGCAGGAGCAGGGCCCCGGCCAGGATGTCCAGTATTTCCAACAGGTCCAGAATTTGTGTCAGGACTGAGAAGAAAATAATGTAGCCACCTATCATGCTAAGTGTTTGTACCGATTTTAATACAGCATCTGCCATGAGTGCCCCTAAAGGGCGCTTTTCTTTTTCCTGGTGCCGGATTAATTCACGGCAGGCTTCAATTATTAGGTTGCCCTTTCTTGGTTGTATCGTTCTCATGCCAGCTGAATCCTTCCTGCTAATGCGTCCCAGGAGAAGTCCTATGGAAATATTTGCCAAGTAATGACTGAGGGCAAGAGTAAGGCCGAGGGAGACATTGTGGAACATACCTACCGATACGGCCCCAAAGAGGAAAAGAGGACTTGAGTTGTTGGTGAAGGACATTAAACGCTGGGCTTCTGTCCGGGAACACAGGTTCTTTTTTCTCAGGTTGACTGTGAGCATTGTCCCAATAGGAGCCCCGCTTGAATAGCCCATGACAACGACGAATGCTCCTGCTCCGGGTACGTTAAAGAGGGGCCGCATGACTGGCTCTAAAAGCACGCCTATAAAGTTGACTACTCCTAACCCAATCAGCAGTTCAGACATAACAAAGAACGGAAGGAGGGCAGGAAATACTATCGACCACCAGGCATCCAATCCCCTGAATGCGGCTTGGAATGTTTGTTGGGGAAAAGCTACCATGGACAGAGCTATTACGGTGGCCGCAAAAGCCTTGAAAAGGGGGAGGAATATTCGTTTTCCGGTAGCGGTTCTCAGCTGCATCTTGTTCCCCTCAATATTAGGTCTAGATAAAAATATATTCCCAAACAGCATTTTCAATGCCAGGGGATATTTATTAACTCTGGTGATAATATAAACCTAGCACTGATTATGGAGGTTTTTAGGGAATGAAAATTCTTGTAATAAACTGCGGCAGTTCCTCTCTCAAATACCAGCTTTTCGAAATGCATCACAGGAAGGTTATGGCAAAAGGAATTGTGGAACGCATAGGGGAACGAGGCTCCAGGCTTGTTGTAGAAATACCTTCGGTTTCAAACTCTAAAATAGTTGAAGAGATAAAAAATATTAAACAGGCAGCAAACCTGGTAATTCGGGTATTGACTGATAAAGAAATTGGTTCTGTCAGGAGCATTAAGGAAATTAGTGCTGTAGGGCACAGAATTGTACATGGCGGTTCCCAATTTTCTCATCCGGTAATTGTAGATACGGCAGTTAAAAGGGGTATTGAACTTCTGGCTGATCTGGCTCCTCTCCATAACGTGGCAGCCTTGGAGGGGATTAATGCTTTCGAAAGGGTACTGCCGGAGAAAAGGCAGGTAGTAGCCTTTGATACCAGTTTTCATCAGACTATCCCTAAGAAAGCTTACCTGTACAGTATTCCCTACCGGTATTATGAACGCTACGGAATCCGTAAATATGGCTTTCACGGACTATCCCATAAGTATGTTGCCCAGAGGGCCGCTGAGCTCCTGGGCAGGGATTTGATCAAATTAAAATTGATTACCTGTCACCTGGGCAGCGGGGCCAGTGTTACTGCTGTTGATAAGGGAAAATCCATCGATACCAGCATGGGTTTTACCCCTCTAGAAGGCCTTACCATGGGGACCAGGTCAGGTGACATTGACCCTTCAATCATCTCCTTTCTTGTGGAAAAAGAAGCCATGCCCCTGGAAAGGGTAAAGGAGTTTTTAAATAAGGAGTGCGGTGTGCTTGGGGTTTCCGGAATAAGCAGTGACTTCAGAGACCTGGAATCCCTTGCCAAAAAAGGTGACAGCAGGGCAATTTTAGCTCTCGATGTTTTTGTCTACGATGTTAAGCGCTATATCAGTGCCTATATTGGCATACTCAACGGTATAGACGCCCTTGTATTTACAGCGGGTATTGGAGAAAACAGTTCTACTATCCGACAGCAGATATGTGAGAACATGACCTACTTGGGTTTGGAAGTTGATGCCAAAAAGAACAAGTGTACCAACGGAAATGAATGCCGTATCTCTACCTCTAGGTCCAAACCTATTTTTGTAATACCCACCAACGAGGAATTGATGATTGCTCTGGAAACACAGGAGGCAATAAGGACTATGGAGGAAAGCTTTGCTTGACAATGGGTTAATGGGTTTGTATAATTTTCTTTGAGTCTTTCTCCGGAGGGAATATAAATTGCAGTTGGAAATCAGCGGTCTTAAAGAAAATAAAGGCCAGAGCCTGGATTTTAGGTTTGAAGAGGATTTCCCTTCTCTGAATTTTGGAGGAAGGACCATCGCTTTTGATACGCCTGTTATTGTCGATGGGTCAGCTACAAACGTGGAATCAGGCATTTTGGTAAAATGCAGGGTAAGAGCAGGGATCGTTGTAGATTGCGACCGGTGCTTGAGACCTGTAACTATTGGTGTGGAAACCACTGCCGTTGAGGAGTTTGTTGAAGCCAAAAGTGTTCCTGCTGAAGGAGAGGATGAAGATAGGGACTGCCGGGTTTTTAAAGGGTCAGTGATAGATATTAAATGTATCGTTTACGAGAGCATTCTCCTCAATCTGCCCATGAAAATTCTCTGTTCTTCTGACTGCAGGGGAATCTGTTCCTCCTGCGGAACTGACCTTAATCTGGAAAAATGCAGCTGTTCCCGGCAGGATGTGGACCCGCGTATGGAGAAGCTTAAGGATTGGTTTAAAGAGTAATGTTGGAAGAAGGGAGGAGTCAAACATGGCCTTACCCAAAAGGAGACATTCCAAGGCTCGTTCTGCCAAGAGGAAAGCAACCTGGCTTCGGAGACCTGCGCCAAACGTAGTTGAGTGCCCCAAGTGCCACGAGCCGAAGCTGAATCATAGAGTATGTCCTTCTTGCGGATATTACAGAGACAGGGAAGTAATTTCTGAAAGTGAATAATAAACACAGATTTGTCGTTAATGGGTGAAGCTAAGAGCTTTACCTTTTTTATTGCTTTTTTGGAAAATGTATATTATACTGTTCTGTAACCTGGTACTAATATGTGGTATTACATAAAAGGTGGAATTTCGACATGGCCGAAGAAAAGCAAATGCCTAAAAAGGTGCGCCAAGAGTTGTTGGTAAAACAGTTGAAGGAAAATCCCTTTCTTACGGATGACGAGTTAGCTGAAAAATATAACGTGAGTATCCAAACAATCCGGTTAGACCGCTTGGCCCTGGGTATACCTGAGGTCCGCAAAAGAATCAAATCCGTTGCGGAGGAAGCATACAGCCGTGTTCGTTCGCTCCAGGAGGGGGAACTGGTTGGAGAGCTTATTGATATTAAGTTAGGCGAGTATGCCATATCTATGTTAGAGGTTACTGAAGATATGGTATCCAGGTTTGGTAACGTCAGGGGCCATCTCCTTTTTGCCCAGGCCAATTCCCTTGCCCTGGCAGTTATTGATTCTGATGTTGTACTTACGGGAAGTTCTAGGGTGAGGTTTAAAAGGCCTGTTCTTCTAGGTGAAAAAGTAATTGCCAAAGCTGTAGTTAAAACTCGAAAAGGAGTCAGCTATCTTGTGTCCACTTACCTGAAAGTTGAAAGGGATTTAGTTTTCAAAGGCCACTTTATTATGTTTGCCCAGGATAAAAAACGCCTTGAGGGGGCATCCTCCAATGATAATAGCAATTGATGCCATGGGAGGGGATTATGCTCCTGAGGAGATAGTGGGTGGGGCACTTGCAGCTGCACGTGAACTGGATTGCTCCATAATTTTAGTGGGTGACCGGGAACAGGTTATACCCTATGTTAGTGATTTGCCGGATAATGTTTCCATTGTTCACTGCAGCCAGGTAATTGATATGGGAGAGAAGCCTGCTGCTGCTATTCGGAAAAAACCGGATGCTTCAATTTGTGTTGCAACAAAACTTGTAAGGGACGGCAAGGCCAGTGCAGTTGTATCTGCTGGCAGCACTGGAGCCCAAATGGCGGCAGCTTTGTTTTTCCTGGGGAGAGTCCCTGAAGTACACCGGCCGGCTATTGCAGCAACTCTGCCGGGAATAGCGGGGCCCAAGCTCCTAATAGATGCCGGTGCCAATGTTGACTGCCGTCCGGAAAACCTTGTGGAATTTGCGGTAATGGGCAGCAGTTACGTCGAGACAGTTATGGGGATTAAGGAGCCATTGGTGGGGCTCCTTAACATTGGCCAGGAGGAGTCAAAGGGAAACAGCCTGACTACGGAAACCTTTAACCTGTTGAAAAAATCAGGAGTAAATTTTTTCGGAAATATTGAGGCCAGGGATGTTTTTACCGGTGACGCTGACATTATTGTTTGTGATGGTTTTGTGGGAAATGCCCTGCTGAAATTTGGAGAAGGATTGGTTGACCTTTTAAACGGTTTTCTCAGGGATTATATTGGAAAATCAGGGATCACAAAGCTGGGAGGTCTGTGTTTAAGGTCGGCATTTAAGGATCTAAAGAAAAAAATGGATTGGGAAGAATTCGGAGGTGCTCCTTTACTGGGGGTCAAAAAGATTAGTATTGTATGTCATGGAAGCTCCAAGGGGAATGCTGTAAAAAGCGCTGTTAAAGTTGCCTATAAATGCGTCAACAACAACTTTATCCAGCATATGTCTCATTCCATAAAGGAAGAGAAGGTGGCTCAATGTACTCAGGAAAGGCTGTAGGGATTTTAGGAACCGGCATTTGTATTCCCGAGAAGGTATTGACCAACAGGGATCTGGAGCAAATTGTAGATACTTCTGATGAATGGATACGTACCCGCACGGGAATACGTGAAAGGCGGGTTGTTGAAAAAGGGACTCCTACTTCATTCTTGGCAGAAAGGGCAGGAAGAAATGCAATTCAGGCAGCGGGAATAAGCCCCGGGGAAATTGACTTGATTATCTGTGCCACGATTACACCGGATATGCTTTTTCCGGCTACTGCCTGTATAGTTCAGGATAAAATTGGGGCAGTTTCGGCTGCCGCTTTTGATCTGGAGGCCGGATGTACAGGATTTGTTTATGCTCTGGCAACAGCAGCCCAATTTGTGGCCTCCGGTGTTTATCAAAAGGTTCTGGTTATCGGTGCTGAAACTGTCAGTACAATTGTAGACTGGGAGGATCGCAATACCTGTGTGCTTTTTGGTGACGGAGCCGGTGCGGTAGTTTTAGGGGAAGTGCAAAAAGGTTATGGCATTTTGGGCCTGGACCTGGGGTCCAAAGGTTCCGGTTCCGGACTTCTCACTATTCCCGCAGGGGGGTCGGCCTGTCCTGCCAGTGAATCCACAATCAGAAATAAATTGCATTTTATCCATATGGAAGGTAATGAGGTATTCAAATTTGCCGTTCGAATAATCGGGACCAGTGTAATCAGAGCGTTGAAGGCCTCGGGGCTCACCAGGGAAGATATTGATTTCCTGGTGCCTCACCAGGCAAATATAAGAATTGTAGATGCTGCATTAAAGCGGCTGAAACTGCCTCAAGAAAAGGTCTGTATCAATTTGGACAGGTATGGAAATACCTCCGCTGCTTCTGTCCCTATTGCTCTCCACGAAGCCATTGTTGAGGAGAAAATAGGGGAAGGGGATATTGTTGTCCTTGTTGCCTTTGGTGCAGGATTAACCTGGGGTTCCGTTGTTCTGCGTTGGGGAGGAACAGAATGAGATTTGGAGGCGGATACGATGAAAACAACCCTTTGCAGTCTACTGGACATTGAATATCCCATTTTTCAAGGGGGAATGGCCTGGGTGGCTACTGGGGAACTGGCTGCAGCAGTGTCCTCTGCAGGGGGACTGGGTATCATCGGTGCAGGAAGCGCACCTCCTGAGGTAGTAAGGCAAGAAATTCAAAAGGTCAGAAATATTACCCATAAGCCTTTTGGGGTAAATGTGTACTATATGTCGCCTTTTGTAGATGAGATTATTGATCTGGTTATCCGGGAACGGGTGCCGGTAATTACCACGGGGGCAGGCAACCCCGGCAAGCACATATCCCGCCTGAAAGAGGCAGGAATCAAAGTATTTCCTGTTATAGCTTCTGTTGCCCTTGCTAAAAGGCTGGAACGATTGGGAGTGGATGGTCTGATTGCAGAGGGTATGGAATGCGGCGGACATGTGGGGGAAATTACCACTATGGCTCTGGTTCCCCAGGTTGCTGCTGCTGTTAATGTTCCCGTTGTTGCAGCAGGAGGAATAGCTACCGGGCGGGGATTGGCTGCGTCCCTGGTATTAGGTGCAGCAGGTGTACAAATGGGCACCAGGTTTATCTGTGCCTCCGAATGTACTGTTCACGAAAACTACAAAAAAGCAGTTATCAAAGCTAGGGATAGGGATACGGTGTTGACAGGATTTCCCGGCCATTTTGCCAGGGTACTGAATAATAAACTGGCAAAAAAGTTTAAGGAATTGGAAATTCATGGGGCAGATTCTTCTGACCTGGAAAAACTGGGGACAGGAAAGCTAAGGGCTGCTGCCGTTGAAGGGGATGTGGAAAACGGTTCTGTCATGATGGGGCAGTCTGCTGCTCTGGTTGACAGGGTAATGCCGGCAGAGGAAATTATTTTGGAAGTTGTTCGGGAGGCAGAGGAAGTACTTCGGGAAACTAACCGTCTGCTGTAGGAGGAAAAAACAGTGACATTGGCTTTTGTTTTCCCCGGACAGGGTTCTCAATATGTAGGTATGGGCAGGGAACTGGCAGAAAAATATGACACAGCTGCTGCTGTTTTTTCTACAGCCAGGGATGTTTTAGGCTTTGACATTAGCCAACTCTGCTTTGAGGGGCCGGAAGAAAAATTGAAACAAACGGAAATTACTCAACCGGCTTTATTTACTGTCAGTACTGCCGTTTTTGAGGTGCTCAAGTTAAGAGGTGTACAACCCGCATATGTTGCAGGACACAGTTTGGGTGAGTATTCCGCTCTGACTGCTGCGGGTACCATTAGTCTTCCTGATGCACTAAAGATAGTTACCCAGAGAGGGAAATGGATGGCAGAAGCAGTTCCTGCCGGCATGGGGAGTATGGCGGCGGTGATAGGGCTGGATTCAGGAACTGTAGAGCATATTTGCCAGTTGGCTTCTGACGCCGGGGAGGTTGTTCCTGCAAATTTCAACAGCCCCGGACAAATAGTCATTTCCGGTACAAAGGAAGCCGTAGAGAAGGCTTCGATACTGGCCAGGGAATATGGGGCTAAGCGTGTTATTCCCCTTGCTGTAAGCGGCCCTTTTCATTCAGGCCTGATGAGGGAGGTTAGTAAAAAACTGTCGGATTTATTGGATACTGTCCGCTTGGAAGAGCCTAGATACGGTTTTGTTGCCAATACTACCGGGTCTGAAATGTACCGGATTGATGAGATTAAGGTCTCCCTGGCTGAGCAGGTTGGGGCACCGGTTTTGTGGCAGCAGTCTGTTGAATATCTCGTACAGCAGGGAGTGGATACTTTCATCGAAGTGGGACCCGGCCGTGTTCTCAGCGGCCTGATTAAAAAAATCTGTAGAAGTGCCAGGGTGTTAAATGTTGAGGACTGCAAAACCCTGGACAATACCTGTGCCCTTGCGAAGAGGTGAAAAAGATGCTTAAAGGACGTGTTGCTTTAGTTACCGGGGCTTCCAGGGGAATTGGGAGAGCTATAGCCCTAAAGCTTGCCCGTCATGGAGCTGCTGTAATAGTCAATTACCGCGGCAGTCCTCCAGCCGCACAGGAAGTTGTCAGCGAAATTGAAGCTTTTAACGGTGAGGCAGTTGCCTTGGGTGCAGATGTATCCAAGGTTGAGGAAGTTAAAAAAATGATTGCCGAAATTAAGGAAAGGTTTGGCAGGTTGGATATTCTGGTTAACAACGCCGGTATAAACGAGGACTCTCTTCTGCTGCGCATGAAAAGTGAGGGCTGGGAAAAAGTTATTAACACCAACTTAACGGGTACTTTTAACTGTACCAGGGAAGCACTGAAGCTGATATTAAAATCCGACAGCGGGTGTATAATAAACATTTCATCAGTCGTGGGGCAAATTGGAAACGCCGGCCAGTGCAACTATGCTGCTGCTAAAGCGGGAATTATCGGGTTTACCAGGAGCTTGGCCAGGGAAATGGCTGGCAGAAATGTGCGGGTAAATGCGGTAGCCCCCGGTTTTATAGATACAGATATGACAGCCAAGCTTTCCCAAGAAGTCAGGGAAAAGCTCCTGGCGCAGATTCCAATGGGGAAACTGGGGTCTCCCGAAGATGTGGCCAATGCTGTTCTTTTTTTAGCCCAACCTTCATCCGGATACATAACCGGACAAACGATAAATGTTGACGGAGGTATGGTAACGCAGTAAATTAAGGATACTGTATTGAGAGGAGGTGAGAGAATGTCTGTAATTGAAAAAATAAAGGATATAGTAGCAGAACAATTAGGAGTGGAAAAAGAGGATATTAATGAGGATACTTCTTTTGATGAATTGAATGCGGACTCTCTTGATATTGTTGAACTAATCATGGCTCTCGAAGAGGAATTTGATTTGGAGATACCTGACGAAGATGCCGAGAAACTCACTACAGTGGGAGCCGCAGTTGCATACGTTAATAGCAAGCAGAATTCCTAATTTCCGTTGAATGGGCGAGACTCATTTCGGCGGTTCTTTTATCAATACATTTATCCCGTAGGATGTCAGTCTACGGGATTTTCTTCAAATAAACTGCTCAGTCTCAACTTGGAGGGGATGCTCTTTGGAGAATCGTGTTGTTATCACGGGGATGGGAGTAATTTCTTCATTAGGGATCGGAAGGGAAGCTTTTTGGGAATCCCTTGTCCAGGGGAGGAACGGAATTTCCACAGTTACAAGATTTGATGCCAGCGGTTATCCTACAAGGATTGCAGGTGAAGTAAGGGGTTTTGATCCCCGGGATTATATGGATAAAAAAGAAGCCCGCCGCATGGATAGATTTACCCAATTTGCTGTTGCGGCGGGGATGTTGGGACTTCAGGACGCTGGAATCGACTTGAGCCGTGAAAATCCGGACCGTGTCGGAGTATTTTTGGGAACGGGTATCGGAGGTACTGAAACCTTTGAGGAACAGCACCGGATACTTTTGGACAAAGGCCCAAACAGGGTGAGCCCTCTATTTGTTCCCATGATGATTGGTAATATGGGGGCGGGACAGGTTTCCATACAGTTTGGTTTGCGAGGCCCGAATGTGACCATTGTAAATGCCTGTGCTTCCAGTGCCAATGCTATCGGGGAAGCATTTAAAGTCCTGGAAAGGGGAGAAGCGGACATCATCCTGGCCGGCGGAGCTGAAGCTGCCATAACGCCAATGGCCATGGCCGGTTTTTGTGCCATGAAAGCTATGAGCACTAATAATGAGGTTCCTGAGAAGGCCAGCCGTCCTTTTGATGCTCAAAGGGATGGATTTGTGATGAGTGAAGGTGGGTGTATCCTTACCTTAGAAACACTGGAACATGCTCAGGCAAGAGGCGCGCATATTTATGCAGAGGTCATCGGGTATGGATGTACCGCCGATGCATACCACATTACTGCACCTGAACCTGAGGGTGAAGGAGCCAGGAAGGCAATGGAAATGGCACTGAATGACGCAGGAATCCGGCCTGACGAGGTGAATTATATTAATGCACACGGAACTTCAACTTTGATGAACGATAAGTATGAGACACTGGCTATTAAAAAACTTTTCGGGGAACATGCGTACTCATTAGCAGTAAGTTCCACAAAGTCAATGATCGGGCACCTTCTCGGAGCAAGCGGTGCTGTTGAAGTGGCGGCTACTGCCTTAACCATTGAAAACGGCATTATCCCACCCACAATCAATTACGAGACTCCTGACCCCGAATGCGACTTGGACTATGTTCCCAACACCAGCAGGCAGCAGCCTGTAAACGCTGCTCTCTCCAATTCCTTTGGTTTCGGAGGCCATAATGTTAGTATAGCCCTGCGCAGTTTTGGGGTGGATTGAGTTTAACAAGTTCGAGGAGGAAAAAGTATTTGTTTCAGCTGTCAAAGGAAAGAAGAAGATTGCTTAAAGAACTTGAGGCCAGGACAGGTGTCTATTTTGCCGATGAAAAACTGTTAAATATGGCCTTGACTCACCCTACCTACGTTTTTGAACACAGGGATGTTCCCCACCAGCATAACCAGAGACTGGAGTTTTTGGGTGACGCGGTGTTGGGCATGGTCGTCGCCGAGTACCTTTATAAAACGCATCCAAAACAGCCTGAAGGATACCTGACCAAACTCAGGGCAAGCCTGGTGTGCGAGACGGCGTTGGCCACTTATGCAAAAAGCCACAAAATTGGCGGTGCTCTCCTGTTAGGTAAAGGAGAAGAGATGAGCGGTGGTAGGGAAAGGACATCAATTTTGGCCGATGCTTATGAGGCTTTTGTGGGTGCCATATACCTTGATTCGGGACTTGTTAAAGCCAGGGAATTTGTAATCCGGGATATTAAGCGGTTTATGTCAGGGGAAGAGCTCTGGAGGCACAGAGATTATAAGACCCTTCTTCAGGAACTGGTCCAAAAACATTATGAGGCTAATGTCACTTACAGTATTTTGCAGGCAACAGGACCGGACCACGATAAACGATTTGTGGCGGGGGTTTTCTTTAAAGGCCGTATGCTGGCTGACGGAAAGGGGAAAAGCAAAAAAGAAGCGGAACAGGAAGCTGCCCGGGTGGCATTTGAGCAGTTTTCCCGGAAATTTATGAGTTGAACTATTTTTTTGTTTTTTATTTTTGAAAAAACGAAAGTAAAAACTGGACGGCAACGGCAGAATATGAGTGTCAATTTCAATTGTGGAAAGTTCGAAACAGGCCGCATGTATTGTTCCGCTACGGACAAGCTCGCACGCCGTTTCCGCCGGCAGAGCCGGCGACGGCTGAGCGAAACAAGTCCCGCTACACAACACATGCGGCCTGTCTTATGCAATCAGGTGCGTTAACATTTACATTAAGAAGCTTTTCTTTAAAGATTTCCTGTCTCAGACTTCCTGTTTTACCGAGAGAGAAGCGCGGTTATTGCAGTTTTTTCTGGTAATTGTGCCATTACTTTGGGGGACATGTTAAAATATACAAAAAGCCTTACCGGGTGAATGCCTTGAAAATCAAAAAAATAGAAATACAGGGGTTTAAGTCCTTTAGCGACAAACAGGTTTTAGAGCTTAACCCACGTACAAATGTAATAGTTGGTCCCAACGGGAGCGGGAAAAGCAACCTTATTGATGCTGTTAATTGGGTCCTGGGTGAACAGAGCCTCCGTTCTCTGCGGGGAGAGAGAATGGAAGATATAATCTTTTCAGGCAGTGCGGCCAGGAAACCTGTTGGGATGGCACAGGTGGTCCTCCATTTGGATAACTCCGACGGTTACCTTCCCCTTGATTATCACGAAATAACAATTACCAGACGGTTTTTCAGGTCGGGGGAAAGCCAGTTTTTAATCAACAAAATACCCTGCAGATTAAGGGATATCCGGGAACTCTTTATTGGAACCGGTTCCGGCCGGGGATCATTGGCTATAATCAGCCAGGGCCAGGTGGACCGGGTGCTGAATTCAAAGCCTTCCTACCGGCGGGAAGTACTGGAGGAAGCAGCCGGTATTTCTAAATACCGGCTGCGGTGTCAGGAAGCCAAAACACAGCTGTCCAAAATTGAGGAAGATGCTGCAAATCTTTCCCGCCTGGGTACTGAAATCCAACACAACATGAATTTACTCAGGGTTGAGGCCGAGAAGGCCAGCCGTTATTTGGAACTCCGAGAGGAAAGGGATTACCTGGAGTCCCTTATTCTCACCAAGAAGGCCAGGGACTTGTTTTTGGACACAGCACGCTGCAGGTGGAGGCTTGAGGAACTTTCCCTGGGCCTTGAAAAGGCAGGGATGCAGGAACAATTTTTCCTGAAAAGGCGGGACGGTCTTGTTCAGGAACTCCAAACTATAAATAAACGAAAAGAAAGAGCAGCCAGGGAAAGGGTTCGTCTTGAGGTTGAATATGAACACCTGACTGACAAGTTAAATATAGCCAGGGAAAGGAAGTCCTGGCTCCAGGGCAGGATAGAGGAGTGCGCTGCTTTTCTTGAAAGTAGCCGAAAGGATTTAAATGATCTTGCTACAAGGCAGGCTGCCGATTTGGAAAGCTACCGGCGGCTGGGTTTGGATATTCAGAAGTGTTCCGAGGAATACGCACAGCTTAAAGAAAAAGCAGAGGAAAACAATCGGGAAATAAAAAACAACGAGGAAAAGAGTAAAAGAGTAAATGCATTTTATGTTGAGCTTCTAAGTGAACAGGCGAAAATTGGGAATAATATATCTGCTGCCAAAAAAGAAATCGAAAGAATTGAGGCAGAAAAGGAAAAAACTAATCTCCGGTTAGAAGAACTCCGTCAGGGGAGGGAAGAACTTAGGAGAAAAATTGTTTTTGACACTAAAGCACATGAGCAGCTGATGCAAAAGTTGGAAGACTTAACGAAAGAGGCAGGAGATAGTGAAGAAAACATCAAGAAACTTGAGTCCCAGCTAAGGGAGGTAAATCACCGGCTGCAAAAGTGCCGGGACAGGCATTCCAGGCAGAGCTCCAAAAAAAGGATCCTGGAGGAAATGGACAGGAAATACGAGGGGTATTCCTATCCTGTACAGGAGCTGTTAAATAAAGGCAATGAATTACCAGGTATCTGCGGAGTGGTGGGTGACCTTCTGGAAGTACCTGAGGATTATAGGGTAGCTGTGGAAGTTGCTCTTGGGGCCAGGATCAATAATATCGTTACGGAATGTAAAAGTGATGCTAGGAAAGCTATTGCATTTCTCAAGGAACGGAATGCAGGAAGGCTTACTTTTCTTCCTCTGGATGTGCTGTGTTCCGGTGAAAGTACAGCTAAACTGAAGAGTTTTCCGGGTACTTTTTCTGCAGCAGAGCTTGTAACTGTGGATAACAAGTATAGAGCAGTTGCAGACTACCTGTTAGGCAGGACTTACGTTGTTGAAGACCTGGACACAGGTTTGCGGCTGGCTGAAAAAACGAATTTCCGTTTTACTATCGTAACAATCCAGGGGGAAATGCTTCATCCGGGAGGGGCAATTACCGGGGGGAGTTTAAGGAAAGCTGCAGGGAAAATAATCGGCAGAAAGAGCAGTGTAAAGGAGTTAAGCAGGGAAATAGCCCAACTGGAAGAGAGCCTTGTTTCCCTAAACGAAGAAAAGGATAATATTGAGAAAACAATTGCAGAACAAAGGGATAGTTTACGCCTAATCGGGAAAAGAATTAGCCAATTCTCTCTTCGGCTCCAGGAGTTGGAAACGGGAGTGGAGTACACTGAGAGACAAGTTGAAGCCCTGCAGCGGGAGGAAAATTTAATCAGAAATGAGCAAGACCGCCTTGGGGAACTGCTGGAAGAAAGTCATAGATCATTGGCCCGGCTGGTCTGGGAAAATGAAAAGCTGGAGCGAAAAATCCACAGAGCAGCAAAAATCACGCAAAAGCGGGAAAAAATTATAAATGACTTAAATGCAAGTGCCAGCCGGTACAGCACCGCACTGGTAAATGCCGAGGTTAAATTATCCGCCCTAAAACAGAAATATGAGTACACGAAGCAGAATATTGAACAGCTCAATGTTCTCCAATCTGATATGTCTGCCAGGCAGGAGGAAAGGAAGCAGGATTACGAAAAGTCTCTTGAGGACAAGGTCCTGCTTGACAGAAAGATCCGGGAGATGGAAGGCAGTATAGAAAGCATACGTCAGCAGTTGTCCCGTCTGGACAAACTTCAGGAGGAGCTAAATCGGGTTTCAGGGGCTTTGACTAAACAGGAAGAACACTGTACCCGGGTTTTGAGAAAGATTTCCGGCGAGATTCGTTACTTGGAGCATGAATTTTCCAACTGCAGGCACCGGGAAGCAGCCCTTCAAAACGAGGTTAAACGCCTGGACGAGACAATGGAAGAAAACCCTTGCCTGAGATTTTTAAGGATTTACACTGAAAGGGCAGGGCTAGCCAGTTTAAAAAACAGGGCCAACGCACTGCGGAAACAGCTGGCTGAGCTGGAACCAGTAAATATTTCATCAATTAAAGAATACTCCCGGGTTAAAATAGAAAATGCAGGTTTTTTCCGGCAGCTGGAGGATATTGAGGCTGCCAGGGGGCATTTGAAACGGGTGGTTCGGGTTGTCGAAGGGCTCATGAGCAGGGAGTTTCGAGACTTCTTTTCCCGACTTCAGATTACGTTTAACGAAACTTATCTCCGTGTTTTTGGAGGTGGAAGGGCTGACTTAATGTTGGAGGGGGATGATCCCCTTGAAGGGGATATCCAAATATCGGTGCAGCTTCCCGGAAAGAGAACCCAGTCTTTGATGCTTCTGTCCGGAGGTGAAAAAGCCCTTACGGCCCTGACACTTTTGTTTTCAATCCTCCAGGAAAACCGCAGTCCCTTTTGTATCCTGGATGAGGTTGACACTTCCCTGGATGAAAGCAATATTGAACATTTTACACGGTTGATAGAATATTATTCCCAGTTTACGCAGTTCATTATCGTTTCACACCGCCAGGTTACTATGGAAGCAGCGGAGAGTCTCTTTGGGGTCACTATGCCGGAAGAGGGTGTTTCCTCTGTTGTTGCCATTAATCTTGAACGTGAGGCGGGCTAGAGGAGGGAAAATAATTGGCTGGAATTTTTCAAAGGTTTAGGGAAGGCCTGGCAAAGACCCGTGTAGATCTGGTGGACCGGGTATCGGCTTTAGTTAAAGGAAGAACACTGGATGAGGATTTTTATGAAGAGCTGGAAGATATCCTGATTCAAGCGGATGTTGGAGTTGAAACCTCCCTAAATTTGGTTGAAAAAATAAGGGAGCAGGCAAAGGCCCAGAGATTAAAAAGTGGGGACGAGATATTTCCTCTTTTACAGGGTGAAATTGCCCGGATTTTAAGCCAAAGTGCCGGAAATCTGAATTTTGCTCCTGCCGGTCCAACTGTTATTGTCGTAGTTGGGGTTAACGGTGCAGGTAAGACTACCTCCATCGGAAAACTGGCCTATCGCCTGAAAAAGGAAAACAAGAAGGTGCTTCTGGCTGCTGCTGATACATTCCGTGCAGCTGCCGCGGAACAGCTGGAAATGTGGGCTCAGCGTTCCGGAGTGCAGATTATAAAGCACAAAGAAGGAGCGGACCCGGCTGCAGTCGTTTATGATGCTTTGCAAGCTGCCGTATCCAGGAAAATGGATGCTGTCATCGTTGATACTGCTGGCCGCCTCCAGAGCAAAAAGAATTTAATGGAGGAGGTCAAGAAGATCAAGCGGGTCACTGAAAGGGAGATTGAGGGAGCGCCCCATGAGGTTTTGTTGGTTATTGACGCTTCCACAGGGCAGAACGCTATCTCCCAGGCAGAGATTTTCAATGAATTCCTGGAAGTTACAGGAATTATCCTGGCTAAACTTGACGGGACGGCCAAAGGGGGCATTGTTATTTCTATTGCTGAGAAACTTAAGATTCCCGTTAAGTTCGTTGGCCTGGGTGAAAAAATTGATGATCTGGAAGAGTTCAGGCCTGAAGAATTTTCCAAGGCCCTGTTTGATTTGACTGGAGGGGAAAATGATGCAAGCTGATATTGCTGTTATTGGCGGGTCCGGATTTTATGATTTGGATTTGGAGGAAGTGGGACAGGTTACTATAGACACTGTGTATGGGGAAGCCCAGGCCAATATTGGCCTCCTGGAGGGGAAGCGGGTGGCTTTTATGCCCCGGCACGGTGCAGGGCATACGGTACCCCCTCACCTGGTGAATTACAGGGCGAACATTGCCGCTTTAGAAAAAATCGGAGTACATAAAGTCCTGGCTACAGTTTCCGTAGGGTCTCTTAATATGGACATGGAACCCGGGCACCTGGTTGTTGTGGACCAGTTTATTGACTTTACCAAGAACCGTCCCCTTACTTTTTACGAAGGGGGGCAGTCAGGGGTAGTACATACTGATATGACTAACCCTTACTGCAGCCAGCTCCGGGAACTTCTTATAAAAGCTTCCAAGGGGCTAAACAGGACGGTGCACAGCCATGGGGTCTATGTGTGCACCGAAGGTCCCAGATTTGAAAGCTCTGCTGAGATAAATATGTTCCGGATCTTGGGCGGGGATATGGTAGGTATGACCAATGTCCCTGAGGTTGTTCTGGCCAGGGAAAAAGGGCTGTGCTATGCAGCCGTTGCCGTTGTAACGAACTATGCTGCCGGGATCTCCCCCAGGCCCCTGTCTCATGATGAGGTATTGGCTGAAATGAGCAGCAGCCGTACTGATTTGAGGGAGCTTCTGCGGCACGTTATTAGAAACGCTTCTACGGAAAAGGACTGCCTGTGCTGCTGCGGCGCAGGGGACCGGGAGGAGGGTTAAAATGAGTATTTTGATAAAAAATGTGGAGGTTATTTCTCCCGATTCCTCTGCCGGCAACGGTACTTTCGTCCGGTCCGGGGAAAACACTAATATTTATATTGTTGGTGATCGAATAGTTGCCATTGGGAAGGATGACTACCCGGAGGCAGATACCATTATTGACGGTACAAACATGGTGGCCCTGCCGGGATTGGTTAACGCCCATACCCATGCAGCTATGACCTTGTTTCGTGGGATGGGGGATGATCTCCCACTTGATGAATGGCTTAACAATCGTATTTGGCCTGCTGAAGCAAAGCTTACTGCTGAGGATGTTTACTGGGGGGTTAAACTGTCCCTTGTAGAAATGATCAAGAGTGGTACTACTGCTTTTGCTGATATGTATTTCTTTATGGAAGAGGCCGTTAGAGCTGTTGAGGAAGCGGGGATCAGGGCCAGTTTGTCCATAGGGATGACTCCTTTTGATAAGGACTATGAGGAAATCCTCAAAGAAAGTAAAAATTTTGTTTCCAAGTGGAATGGAGCAGCTTCGGGAAGGATATTGACAATGTACGGGCCTCACGCACCTTATACTTGTCCGCCGGAATTCTTAAAAGCTGTTGCCCTGGAAGCAGAAAAAGACGGTGTAGGTATTCATATTCACCTGGCTGAAACAGCAAAGGAAGTTGAAGATATGAAAGAAAAGTACGGGGGGACACCGGTGGAACTTGCTGCCGAGGCAGGTTTATTCAACGTACACACCCTTGCTGCTCATTGTGTCCACCTTACACAACAGGATATAAAGCTCCTGGCAGAAGGAGGGGTTTTTGTTGCTCATAACCCTCAAAGCAATTTGAAGCTGGGAAGCGGTGTAGCACCCGT
>LFRM01051199.1_pt1 | contig 17429 bp, 12 predicted proteins | sample 618341 | NCBI WGS metagenome assembly LFRM01 (sample SAMN03654438, study PRJNA283298) | anaerobic digester metagenome | isolation source: pool of bioreactors CSTR01a, CSTR02a, and CSTR03a thermophilic anaerobic... | place: Denmark: Kgs. Lyngby | collected 2014-05-21 | reverse complement strand
AATCTGAGCCAACTGAAGTAGCTGACACAGAGGAGCCCACATCTGAGCCGACACAAGAAGCAACAGACGCACCAGCTGCTGATGTTGGTTTCTTGTACGTTTCTGCAAGCGAAGCGATCTACACGAGCGCTAGCCGTACGACAATCCTCGGCACGATGAACGAGGGCGATGTAGTCTATGCTGAAGTAAGCGAAGCGTTTGAAAACGGTACACTGTACAAGGCATATTTCGATACCACTAGAACGACTGATGCAGAAAATAGCGAGAGCGGATATTTTTACGCCTCATCAACCACTTGGCTTGTTGATGGTGATGAAGCTCTTGCAACGATGGTAAGCGTACGCACCGCTGGTGATGTGAGCATCCCATCCGTTGATTTTGTATATGCTGATGAAAAGCAAGAAGAAATTGATGATGATAAGATTTATGGTAAAGCAACCAGTAATGTGAAATTCAGACAGGAACCCACAATAGATTCTTCCGTCATCTGTGAACTGAACAAAGGAACAACCGTTGTCGTTATCGGCTCTGTTCAGAATGAAAAGGGCGAGACATGGTACTCCGTTCAGTCCGCTGACAAGACGGGTTACATTCGCGCTGATCTTGTAGCAGTTGATGGCGATGTACCTGCACTTGGCGGTGACGTGGATCCTGCAGATGAAACGGCAGAACCGACCGAACCTGCAGACGAAACCGAAGAGCCTGCCGAAGCAACGGAAACTCCGGAGGCCGAGCCTTCCGAAGAACCCGAAGCAACCGAGACTCCTGTGCCTGCTTATACCATCACCGTACTGGCCGGGGACGCAACAACGCTTGTATCCTACACGATGGAAGAAGGCACAATCCTAGATGCTGCATCGTTTGATGCTTTTATCATGCTCGACCCCGAGCAGACCTTCAAAGGCTGGTACCTATGCGATGCAAGCGGCAACGTAGAAGGCGCAGTCACATTTGGCGAAGCAGTCACGCAGTCCATCACCATGATCGCTGTGGCTGAGGAGCCGGTTGCGACGGAAGAGCCATTGCCGAGTGAAGAGCCTGTTGTAGAAGTAGTAGAGCGTAGCGTACATGTAGCTTTACATGCTGATACTGAGGAACTTACGATTGGTAGTTCAGTCACACTTGCTGCTACATTGAATGGCTATGAGGAAGTACAATATGACTTCGTCTGGCAGACGGCGGCAATCGACGAACTTGGTAATATCATTGGCGATTGGCAGAACACAGAGATCGATACGCTTGAGTTCAGCTACACACTAGCAGAAGACAACCTAATGGCTGCATGGAGAATGTGTGTAACCATTACAGAATAATCCCAATTATATGAAATGGTAAACTCAAATTTCAAGCAGTGAGAGGAGAACCAATGATGAGAAATATGTTGAGAAGGATTGCGGCACTGATGTTGTGCGCAATAATGCTTCTTTCGATAGTCCCTCTTGGCGTTGCGGAGGATGGCTTGGTTGTGGATGCTCAAGTGGATGCGAAGACTACTGTAGAGGAAGTAGCTTCTTCGGTAACTACGACGGATGATGTAACAAATCAACTGAATATTGATAGCACAGATGACTCATCTAATGTAGATGTTAAATCTACTGATGTTGCCATTGGTACGATCAACTATTCACAGCCGATCGTCATTCTTGGCGCTCAAAATAGTAGCAATGCAATCGGAGAAGATACTACAGAGACTTATAAAATTACATTCGACCTGAATGGCGGAACGCAGGTGACTCCAAATGTACTAGAAGTCTTAATAGGTGAAAAAATTAAAGAATTGCCAATTCCTGTTTATTTAGATACTGCAGAAGGTGATCTGACTAAGCATAAAATGCAGTTCAGCGGTTGGTACTTAAATGCTGAGGGCACTGGCGATAAAGTTACTATTGATACTAATATTACTTCAAGTTTGACATTGTTTGCAAAGTGGGATGAAATAGATGTTACAAACTCCCATTATTTAAACTATATATATAAGAATGAAACTCTGGCAGAAGTAAAAACAACATATGTTGTGTCAGAAGATCATATCTTAAAACCTTATTCGAACATGCCTGTTATAGCTGATATGACGTTTGTAGGATGGTCTAAGAGACAACAAAGTACTCTATCATATACAGAATATGATAGATATAAATTTTCATTCAATACAACAATTTCACCAGAATCAATTAAAGTGGATGAGAAATACACACTTTCACTATATGCTTGGTATGCAAAAACTCGTACAGTACAATTTGTTCCAAATGGTGGATTGTCAATTCCGCCTGTTATTCTTTATGAGGGTGAACTCTTACAACAGCCAATTGTTGTAAGGGAAGGCTATACCTTAGAGGGATGGTATACATCTCAAGAGTTTGATCCGTTAACGAAGGTTACGTTCACCAATGGAGGACATGCGCAGATAACTGCATCGTGCACTTTGTATGCCAAGTGGACAGCTCAGAAGGTAGCCGTGAAGCTAGTTTATATGTATGAAAATGCAAACGATGACGACTATTCACCTGCGGCAAGAGATGCCACTACTGTATATGCACCTGCTGGTTCATATGTATCTATCAATAAGACTGACAGCATTAGTAACTTGAGCGCAAGTCATAGTGTTAAGTATGTTTCGGCTGATAGATTAACAAGTGGGGATGCAACGACTACGGCTAATAATACCATTGCGGCTACAATTCAAGATGTGAGTGAGTATCTATATCAATACGATCATTTTTCTGAAGATCCTTCATTTGTGAAACCGGATGGTTCTACGATTATATTGATTTACTATAATCGTGCATTAATCACTTTGACTTTCACATATCGAATAAGGAATGAAGATAAAAACGACGATGTTGCTACTGACGATGGAAATATTGTGCCTGATACTCAGCACCAAAGACCGGGAGGCACCAATACGTCTGGTAGAGCAAAAATCGATGATGATAAATTGGCAGAACTAAGGTCATCTGGATATAATGCTGACTCTACAGCAAATAACACTGCCACTAATCCGATTCATTTTACATACAAATTTACCGCAAAATACGGTCAAGATATCAGTGCTGTATGGTTGAGGTCAGGTTGGGTTGAAAACAATTCTGATGAAATTACATATAAGTATGATAAGGGGGCTAGCGATCAAATTGGTACGTTCGCATACACATTTACTGGTTGGATGACCCCTGCAGGAGTAGCTCAAGTAGGTAATATGTATGTGCTCGATAAAACTTTATTTGTAACTGGAACTGAGAATAGTCCAGTGTATCATACGACAATTTTCGAGAACAAATTGGTTGCGTCAGGCCAGTTATACGCTGTTGCATCGCCTTCATCTGATATGCTTTGGATGATATATGCAGTTGAAGCTCTATCAGGAACTACAGGAGATTTTGAGACACAAAGACAAGATGGAACAGTACTTAAGTCTTATATAATTGATCATACACAAATTGTAAGGCAAACAGGTCACTTCGGCTCAAAGGGTATGGGTGATGGCTTTATAGCGTTACCTTACAATGTACCGTTCGGAAGAAATACAAGATCGTTAACGGATTCGAAGGTTGGACCATTTACTAACGCAGGGACAGATGAATACGTAACCCCAACATCGAATAATACTACATTTGAGGGAAAATTTCTGAATGTATTTGCCGATGAACTTAATGGCCAGGAAGAATTTCCTAACACAGATACACAACAAATCCATTTATATAAAAGAAATAACTTCGTGTTAAAACTTGTTTCAAACGATGGAACGCAGCAAGAATATGTGAAGTCACTTCAATATCAAGCTCCACTTATGGAGGAAATTATTGCTTCTGAAAAAACGTTAAGTAAAGATGATTATACGTTTGTTGGGTGGTATACAAGTTCTGACTTTAACGAAGGCTCAAAATTTGAGGTTTCTGATAAATCAATAATGCCAAATGCTAATATGACATTACATGGAAAATGGGAATCAACAAAGTTTCATGTTGTATATTATTATTCTACTCAGTCTGATCAAATGTTCAAAGAGCCATTTGGTGTGACAGAAAATGCTTATCTTACGGATTATGAGATGGACAAAGCATACAAGGATAACTTTGACTGTTGGGGCTGGTATCCGCCGAATTCCAATACACTAATACGTTTTGATTTTGCCATTCCTGTTGGTCGTCTGTTTACAGACGATAGCGACACATTAAAGCTCTATGGAATGTGGAAAGAGACTGATGCTACGGTTACTTACGATCCCGGCAGTCAGGGCAAAAATGCATTGGTTGTTACAGATGAAACAAAGTACAAAACTGGAACGGGTGTATTTGAACTACCTGACTATAAAACAAAATGGCCTGATGGCGTCCCTGTGGATGAAGATTATGTTTTTGTTGGTTGGAAAGCACCAAATGATAAAATATATCAACCAGGAGAAGAGCTTGTTGTTCTATCTTCGCAAATGACATTTGTTGCCCAGTGGGAAGAATGCAAAAATGCTTTTCAAATAATTTATGATGGAAATGGTGGAATGGGTAATAACGATCCCACAATCAAGACCTATTCATTTGCTCTGACTGGTTCTGGTGAATATAAGGACACTCCGATCTGGGATAATGAACTTCAATTTAAACAATATTTTACTTTTGCAGGTTATGAGCTGATGGGTTGGTCTAAGCTGCCAGAAGGCCCTGTAGACTATAAAATAGGCGAGGGGACGATAAGGTTAGAGAAAGGAAAACCAACAACCCTCTATGCTATCTGGAAACCCACGACAGTAGCTATTACGATTAAGAAGGTTGTTACTGGCGGCTTCGGGGATGTAGACAAGGCTTTTAGTTTTAACGCTACTGTTACACCTAAAAATGGAGTAAGTACTACAGTGGAGTTCACACTAAAGAATGGTGATGAGGGGCACTTGCTTAAAGATGTTCCAATCGGTTCAAAGTTAGTAATTGAAGAAACAGGCGCAGGTGACTACGAACTTTCGGTTACAGCTACTGGAATTGTCGAGGGGTCGCTAAGTGGTTTTGTGTACACTGTTTCTGAAGTTAAAAAGAGCAAAGTTGATGATGACATTCTCATTACATTCACCAACAACAAAGAAGCAACCATCGACACTGGTGTTCTTCTTGACTCCTTGCCCTACATACTGATCCTTGGAGCAGCGGTAGCTGGCATTGTGATATTCCTACTTCGGAAGCGTCGCCGTGATGATGAAGAGTAATGGTGATGTGAATGGATAATAGGAAATCGACCAGAAGGAGAGCCTCGCAGCAGCCCGAGCCAATTGAACCCGCACCCATTGTCAATCGCGAGCAAAAGCGCATTGCACAGTGGCTCAACAAGGTCAAGTTTCGCAAGCAGCTCTTTGGAGGTGTCAGCGAGCGTGATGTGTGGAAGAAGATTACGGAGCTCAATGAACTATACAACGAGGCGATCTTCGCAGAGCGAGTAAGGTATAACACTTTGCTGGATCAATGGCGCAGAGCCAATCAGGCGGGCGGCAACGCCCGCAAGCACTACAGCAATAACAATCGAGACAACGGAGGAGAAGGGGAGTGAAGAAAAAGAAAAAGAAGCTTGGATCGATCGCGGATGTTATCGCAAAGCGTAAGAGCAAGCTCTTCACTCAAGAAGGTTACCGAAGCCTACTCATCCGGTTGATCGTGATTGTAGTAGCGGGATATCTACTCTTAACTCAGGTATTCCTAATCACTCAGGCAACTGGCATGGACATGTTCCCCGCTGTCAAGGACGGCGACCTGATGATCGCCTTCAGACTGCAGCAGGATTATGTGACGGATGATGTGGTGGTGTATGTTGCCGATGGCAAACAGCGCTGCGGACGCATTGTCGCTACGGAATATGATTCTGTTGATCTCAGCGATGGCGGTTCTCTCAGGGTCAACGGCACGACACAAGGCGGAGAAATCCTGTATCCAACCTATGCCAAAGAGGGGATTGAGTACCCCTACCGTACCCCAGCAGGATGTGTGTTCATCCTTGGTGATTATCGTACGCAAGCCACGGACAGCCGAGACTTCGACGCCATACCAATGGCAGATGTCCAAGGCAAGGTGATCACCATACTCCGAAGGCGTGGACTGTAAGGTTTATGCCAATGGATACCCGCTCATCGCATGAGCATAGCCGCATGCTCTGGTGGGCAGAGCAAACCCCAAGCGCGGGACTTTCGTCCCGATTCGCTAAGAGGAACAACCACAGGTTATTTCCATGGAAAGCATCCGCTTTTCGTAGGCAATAAATCAAAAAATGGAGGCATGTCACATGAGCAAGAAAATTATGGCAATCCTAATGGTAATGATGATGGTGCTTGGAATGAGCACAATGGCAATGGCAGCGGACGAAGATCCGACAATTACTAAGACCTATGAAAGTCTAGGAGATGGTTCGAGCCCTGCAGAGACCTTTACTTTTGACGAGTGGAAACTTTTTGCAGAGGACTCTCCTCTATCAGTAGAAGAAGTTGAGGCACTTGGGATGCCTAGCATTGGCGAAATCACATTTATAGAGGGTGCAGCCGGTAATACAACAGATGGAGTTAAATCGGCAGGCATAAACCTTCCTACATATACGAGAGTTGGTATATATACATATACATTCAATGAGGCGGCTGGCGATACAGCAGGTGTTACTTATCATTCAACTCAAATGACATTAAAAGTAACAGTGACTCAGGGTGCAGATGGTTTGGTAACCACCTCTGCAATTTATGCAGATGGAGTTGGAGAAGGCATCACTAAGACTGACAACATAACCAATACCTATGCCTCTGGTAAATTAACTGTAAAAAAGACAGTTTCTGGTAACGCGGGCGATCTGAAAAAACCGTTCACATTCACAGTAGTGTTGACCGTACCAGATAAAAAAGTAAACCGTAGTAAAATTGGTGCTGTTTTAAAGTCACAAATCGAGGGGAATACATTATCGGATCCTTCGACTGATGGTAATACAATCACCTATACCTTTGCGTTGGCTAATGGTGACACAGTTGCTTTTACTAATATTCCAGCAGGTGTCACCTATAGTGTAACGGAAATTGCTGAAGACTACACATCCTCTTTTGCAGAAGGTGCAACGTCTGGCGAGATTACAGGTAACGCTGATGTTAATACAACAATTAATAATAAAAAGGATACAACCCCCGACACCGGTATTTCCCTTGACAACATTCCTTATATCATTCTGCTAAGCGTAGCATTCCTAGGCTTGCTGTTCTTCGTAACCAAGCGTCGTGCGATCAACGAATAATTATTCCAAGCAAATGACCTTTCCTTCCGATGGGAGGTACGTCTCCTTCGGAATGTAGACCATTGGTATTGCGTGCAGGGCGGTACGTCGCCTTGCACGCTTACCGCGGTTCGCAAATCATGCTTGGGAAAGGAAACCATGGCGATTTCACCATGGGAACAATAAATAAATGTCACGTCAATTATTACGGTTGCTCAATGGTTTGGTCAGTACGGTGATTGTGCTGGCACTGATCGTTTCAGGCGTATATGCAGGATACGCCCTATGGGATAATGAACAGATTTATGCATCGGCTGAAAATGTTCAAGCGGATATGATTCAGCTGAAACCCAAAGTCGTGGAAACAGCAGATGCTGAGGAAGAGGCAGGGCCATCCTTTGCGGAGCTGCTCGCCATCAACCCCGATGTATGCGGATGGGTGACGATGGATAACACAAGAATTGATCACCCCGTTTTGCAGGGCGAATCAAATTTCTCTTATATCAACACGGATGTTTATGGAGACTTTGCACTCGCTGGCAGCATCTTTTTAGACTACAGATGCAACAAAGCGTTTACAGATTATTATTCACTTACCTATGGCCATCATATGGTCAATGGCGGTATGTACGGCGATTTGGAACTTTATAAAGACAAAACGTTCTTTGAAGAAAATCGCACAGGAACATTGATTACCCCCGATCGGGTATACTTACTTGAGACATTTGCTTGCCTAGTGGTGATTTCATCGGAAGATAATATATTCTATCCACAAAAATGGCAGGATGAAATAGACGGATTGATCGACTTTGCGAAGCTGAATGCTATGCACCTTCACAATGACACGATCGATGCGATGCTGGAAGAAGAACTGGAAACAGGAGTAATACCACAGGTGCTGGCGCTCACAACCTGCTCCTCTGAGTTTACAGATGCAAGAACCATTATACTGGCTGTGATGAAAGAGTACACACCAGCGAAATAGGGAGGATATTTGATTATGAAGAAGAGCTTTCGTAGCACGGTCATTATGCTGTGCGCAATGGTACTATGCCTGATGGTGTGCACCTCTGGAGCATTGGCTGCTCAAAAGACTGTTTCGATTGATGTCGAGATCAAGCTGGAGGGTACGCCGCTGCCATCTCCCGCTGAGACATATACCGTGTTGATGCGCGCAGATGACGCATCCTTTCCCATGCCTTCAGGCAGTTCTACCGGCTATTACGAGCTGAAGATCACAGGGGCAGGCACTGCAAAGTTCCCAGTGACGACCTATGATAAAGTAGGTGTCTACACGTATACCATTCAGCAGGTCGTTGGCGCGAATGCCCAGTGCACCTATGATCAGCGCATCTATGATTTGACGGTGACGATTACCAACAAGCTTCCTAATTATGATGGCTTTGATGCCTATGTGGCTTTCAACGAAAAAAGCGCAACGGAAAAGCCTGATAAGGCAGAGTTCATCAACAAGTATCCTATTGTCACGCCAACCCCCACCACACCACCCTCCTCAGGCGACGGTACCATTACCGCTACAGGCGTAACAGACTCCTGGCCTTATTACTTGGCTGGTGCAGCTGTGCTGGTGATCATTGCCTTCGTTATGATTATGATCATGCGCCGTAAAGAGGATGAGACCGATGGTGAAAAAAACTAAGTCGGTTTCTCGCAAGCGTAGAGTGAGAAGAAGCAAGCGCATTGCGATGTGTGTGCTGATTCTGGCGCTTGTTATTGCTGCGGTTTTGGGCGTTCTCGCTTATGCTGAGATCAATGACCGAAAAGCTGGTGTGGACTATTACGACTCACTCGCATCTGCGAATCAAACGGATGCAAACACTGCGTCGCAATCTGTCGATCAAGCAAGCAATAGCCAAGGCAGTGCATCAGGCGATCAGTCATCGCAGTCTAGTATAGATGACTATTTACAGTCGTTTACTGACGATGATGACGAGTATGCAACATCAGCTCAGCAACAGCCGTCTGCCGCAGACCAGTCTGGGACAGACCAATCTGGCACAGACCAGTCTGCTCCAGAAGCAACCGCTGCAAATGCCATAGCCTCAACGGCTGAGCCAGAGAAGAAAGTCGTCGTTCAATCGGAAATCGACTTTGAAACGCTCTGGAAAACCTGTCCTGATGTGGTTGGCTGGATTCGCTGCGAGGGCACTGTGATTGACTATCCCATCGTTCAGGGAACGGATAACGACTACTACTTAGCCCATTTACCAGATGGCACTGCAAACAGAGCGGGCTCCATTATGATGGATGTCTCCTGCGACCCCGCATTCACCAATGACGTGACAATTTTGCACGGTCATAACATGAAGAGCGGTAAGATGTTTGGCGATCTATTTCGGTTCGGCGTAGAGGAGTACTATCTGAGGTTTCCGATATTGAGACTGTATACGCCAAGCGGTGATTACGATGTCGAGATATTTGCAGGTTGTACAGTCAACGGCGCAACATTTGGCTATCCGACGGTGTTTGCATCGGAGGAAGAGTACATTGCCTTTGTAGAGAAAATCGTGAAGGCAACTGCTTACGAAACGAATGTTGAGGTCAATTATCCGGATGAGATATTGCTGTTGTCAACATGCGCATATTCCTATCAGAATCAAAGATTCATCCTCGCGGGAAAGATCATGTTTCCAGAGGATTGAAATGAAAACCATCCCTGATTGAAGTCAGGGATGGTTTTTTCTTGCAGATATGAATGTGCGGTGAATCTTTTGCAAATGCTGCCGGAAGCATTGTAATATTGTTTTTCATGCTTACAATAGGAAGAGTAGAGCATCAAATCCTATATCAAAGGAAGTAAGCATATGAAGATTACCAACGAGATGATGAATCCAGAGGTTAGGCTGAAGGGGAGCATCGTTCGCAAGCTCTTTCGGTTTAAGAGCCGCGAGACATTTGTTCGGTCGCAGAAAATGGTGGTGAAGGTGCGCAAGTTCATGAAGCCTAGGGCATTTGCATTCATTGAGCGAACGATCACCACCAGTGACAATAGCAGCTTAAGGCTGTGCCAATACCAAGCCTTTGAAACCAAACCGAATGCAATCGGTCTTTTGTGGATTCATGGCGGGGGATATGGGGTGGGTACGCCTGAGCAGGATATTGCGTTCATGAAGAGTTTCTTGGAGACAGCGAATTGCGTGATTATATCGCCTGACTACAGGCTTGCCATCGACGCCCCCTATCCAGCAGCTATGAATGATTGCTACGCTGCGCTTCTATGGATGCGCGAGCATGCCGAGGAATTGGGCATTAGAGAGGATCAGCTGTTTGTGGGCGGGGATAGTGCAGGCGGCGGGCTATCGGCGGCTACGGTGCTGTTTGCGCGCGACAACGGTAAGGTGAACGTAGCGTTTCAAATGCCGCTGTATCCGATGATTGATGACCGCATGATCACGCCCTCTTCGCAGGATAATGACGCACCCGTTTGGGATTCAGCCGCTAATAAAGTTGGCTGGCAGATGTATCTGGGCGATTTGTTCGAAACCGACGCAGTGCCCCCATATGCCGCACCAGCGAGGGCGAAGAACTTTGAGGGACTTCCACCCACATATACCTATGTAGGCAATATTGAGCCCTTCTACGACGAAACAAAGCAGTATATAGATGACCTGAAAGCGGCGGGTGTGCAGGCAGAGCTTGATATATACCCAGGCTGCTTTCATGCGTTTGATATCATGTGCAAGAATTCCGCGGTTGGCAAACAAGCATCCGACCGTCTCAAGAAGCAATTCAAGTATGCGAGCGAGCATTATTTTGCAAAGCAGCCATGAAACAGCATGGAGATTATGCGGTGATCATGCGCCCTATGTTTCGTAAGTTTCGGACAAATCAAATCCGCCAAGAGTTTATGAAAACAATCGAAAAGCAGCAAAATCGCGTGTAACCTTATGAAAACAGCCTCAAAAAGAATAAATCAGGCGAATAAAATGCATTAATTTAACATTTCTTTAAATCGTTTTCATAATTCTCTTCCCATTTCGCAAAAATTGCTGTATATTATATAGAGTGACTAAAGATTGTATAGCGTATAATGGGAGTGAGACACTGTGGAAAAATCATTTAATAGTTTGAAGCAGCTAGAGCGTCATGTTGATGATTCTGTGCGTATGTACATTAACAGAGAATCAGATGATTATCCACGTCATTGGCATAATTCCTATGAGGTGATTATGCCGATTGAAAACACGTATTCAGTTGCAGTGGCTGAAGAAACCTATGTTTTGCAGCCGTATGATATACTCATCATCCCATCGGGCGTGGTGCATGAGATTTACGCGCCAGAGAGCGGCAAGCGATACTTTTTCATGATCGATCAAAGTGAATTCTATGATATTGAGGGCATTGCTGCGGTTCAGCATTGCTTTTATCCTTGTGTGTTCTTTGGACATAATGATGAATCCAGTGAGCTGGTTGGGATTCGTGACGCGCTTGCGCAGGTTACGGATGAGTTTGAAGAGAATGATTATTTTGCGAGGACTTCGATACGCCTATGGCTAGGCGTTTTTTTCGTGCGCTCCAGCCGTTGGCTCATGGAAAAAGGGCAGATGACCCAGACGATTGCATCAGCAAAGCGCCACCAGACAACAGCTATACTGCTGGATGTCTGCAACTACATTGCGAAGAATTGCCACGAGAAGCTCTGTCTTGACGATATCGCTGCCTACAGCGGGTATAGCAAATATCACTTTGCAAGAATTTTTAAGAGCTTTTCAGGCATGAACCTATATGAATTTTATATGAGGCAGAGAATCACCCTATGTGAAAGGCTACTTGCTGACTCTTCGCTGACCATTACCGAAGTCGCATTACAGGCTGGATTTGATAGCATTGCGACATTCAATCGCATTTTTAAGCGATATGAAAATGCAACGCCTTCACAATTTAGGCAAATGCTTCGCGAACGAAATATTCGAATTGTAAAGAATAATAGCAATAAATGATAGTCAAATGACGCTCAACGATTGGTGACACTTTACTTAAATGTTGTACCATTTGGAAAGAGAGACTCGTAAATTTACATGGTACAGGTGCTGCAATTGCTTCTCAAGCGAGAAGTATGATCAAATGGCGCTCAAAAGGCGTCTACACGCTTTTTGAAACCGTGTTGGATCGCAGCCGAGGAGGGATGAGTGTTATGAATCACAAGGGTGTGCGGAAAGAAAAACTGGCGGCAAGTGATATTGCTATGCTGGGTAAGAAGGAAAAATTATCGACGCATATTGCAAAAAACTGGCAGCTATATGCTTTTTTAGTGATCCCAATTATTTATTATATCGTCCTACGCTACATTCCTATGGCGGGCAATGTCATTNNAGGAAGCAGCATTTTTGGTGACGAATGGAGCGGGCTGAAGTACTTCAGGCAATTCTGGCGCGACGGCAGCTATTGGCGTGCGTTTAGGAATACATTGACACTGAATATCTCCTATCTTGCATTCCGTTTCCCGATGACATTGATTTTTGCATTGCTTCTAAACGAAATTAAGAACGTACGTTGGAAGAAACTCGTTCAAACGGTTTCGTATCTACCGCACTTTATCTCCATGGTTATTATCGCAGGTATGGTGCGCGAGCTGCTTTCCAGCAATGGTCCAATCAACCACATGCTGGTTGCGCTGGGAATGGATAAGATTTCATTTATCGCATTGCCCGAATGGTTCCCGACGATTTTCGTTGGCTCAGGTCTCTGGCAGGGGCTTGGCTGGGGTACAATCCTCTATCTGGCTGCGATGGCTAATATCAGCCCCAATCTGTATGAGGCGGCAGAGGTTGATGGTGCAAGCCACTTCCAGCGCGTTATGCATATCACGATTCCAAGCATTATGCCAACCATTGCAACCCTTTTGATACTGGATATCGGCGGTTTGGTTGGTTCTGGCGGCTCGTTTGAAAAGGTATTCCTGCTGTATAACCCCATGACGTACGAAACGGCAGATATCGTTTCAACCTATGTTTTCAGAATGGGTCTTGGCTCTGGTAACTACAGTTATGCTACGGCAGTTGGTTTGTTTGAAGGCATTATCAACCTCGTCCTCCTGACCTTAGCAAACATGATCTCATCTCGTTTAACTGATAATGGCTTGTGGTAAGGAGGTTATCTAAATGGCACAAACAGTTCAAACAAAGCCCGCACATTTAGGTAAACCGATGCATGTCCGCGAATCCACGGGCTATCGTATCTTTACGGTTTTCAACACCATCTTGATGATTATCATTTGTGCGGTCACGCTGTATCCGTTCCTATACTTGGTCGCGCAGTCGTTTTCGTCCGAGCAGGCGATCATTCAGGGCAAGGTTAGCATCATCCCGGTTGAGTTTAACATCACAACCTATCAATCCGTGCTCGCAAAAGGCGATTTCCAGCGCTACTACCTCAATACCATCATCTATACGATTATCGGTACGGTTCTATCGCTGTTCACGACTGCATTGCTGGCATATCCGCTTTCAAAGAAGCACCTAAGGCTCAATAAGTTTTTTACACCGTTTATCATCTTCACCATGTATTTTGGCGGCGGCCTCATTCCTAACTACATGCTGATGGTAAACCTAGGGGTGAAGAACACGGCAATGGGCTTCATTCTACCCGGCATGATCGGCACGTATTATGTGCTGTTGATGAAATCATTCTTTGGAGGGGTATCGCCTGAGCTTGAAGAAGCGGGCGAGCTGGATGGGCTGAGCAAGTTTGGCGTATTCTTTCGAATCGTCCTGCCGCTATCCATGCCAATCGTCGCAACGATGCTCCTGTTTTACGCATCAGGCTATTGGAACAACTGGTTTAACGCGTATCTCTATCTGGATGACAAGGAGAATTGGCCGATTGCATACTACCTCAAGACCATTATCTCGGGTGCATCCACATCCGCAGACCCCGGTGAGGTAAGTGCTGAATCGATGCAGGTTGCAGCTAACATCAAATCCTGCTCAATGGTGCTGATGTCACTGCCCATCATCTGCGTATATCCATTCATTCAAAAGTATTATGTCCAAGGCATGATGCTCGGCGGTGTGAAGGAATAATCCTATCGTGACTCAAGGTGCATGGATTGCATCATAAAAATATGAAAAATATGGAAGGGGACATTGTCAATGAAGAAAATTCTTAGTCTAGTTCTTACTCTAGCAATGCTTTTGAGCATGGTAAGCGTCATTGGCGCAAGCGCTGAAGAAGCGGTTGGCTACACCTATGGCGACACATTCTACTCAGAAGAGCCCGTAACCTACAGCATGTATTTTAGCGATGCAAGCTGGTACCCCATGGTCGAAACTTGGGAAACAGAGGGCGTTTTCAAGAAGATTGAAGAGCTAACCAACGTAACCATCGATGTTCATTCTTATGACAGCGGCGATTACAACAGCAAGACAACCCTAGAGATCAACGCTGGACAGTCCGCATACATCATTCCTAAAGTGTATGACGAATCCCCCTTTGTTGACGGCGGCGCAGTTGTAGCAGTATCTGACTACGTTCAGTATATGCCCAATTACACCAATTTCTACGAGAGGTACGACCTCAAGGGCGACGTTGACACCATCGTTCGTTCCAATGGCAGCTACTATCGTCTACCTGGCATGCACGAGACTCCTTTGCAGGATTACACCCTCATGATCCGTGATGATATCTTCCAGGCAGCTGGCTATGATGTAGCAGCTCTTGAGAAGGACTGGACATGGGACGACCTTTGCGAGATCCTTGTCGGCGTAAAAGCTTATTTGGTAGCAGAAGGCAAGATCACAGAAGACACTTACATCTGGAGCGACCTGTGGTGCGGCAGTGAGAGCGGACAGGGCAACGGCGGTAACCTGCTGAAACTTATCGCAGCAAGCTATGACGTTCCTTCCGGTTGGGCAGTCGGCAACGGCATGATGTTCGACGCTGAGAAGAATGAATGGTATTTCGCTTCCACAACCGAAGATTACAAGGAATTCGTTACTGTTGCTAACAAGTTCATCAGCAATGGCATCCTTGATCCCGAAACCTTCACACAGGATGATACCACCGCAACCAACAAGTTCTATAACGGCGAGACCGTTATCATGAGCATGAACCGCGGTCAGTACACCACATGGATGAGCGGCCTTGAGACCGGTCTTGGCGAAGGCAACTACTCCACATATGTTACTGTTTATCCTAAAGGCTCCAATAACTACGTGTCTGAGAACAGCCGTCTTGAGTGCGGTGTGATGATCTCAAACAATGCACTTAAAGCGCTTGGCGAAGATGGCTTCATCAAGATGATGCGCTTTGTTGACTGGCTCTGGTATGGCGAGCAGGCTTATGACCTCACCAAGTGGGGCGTTGAAGGCGAGACCTACGAAGTCGTAACTGACGAAGCAGGCAACGCTGTCAAGCAGCTTCTACCCGGCTTCAAGTGCGGCGGTCTTGGTATCTCCGGCGCTGAAGAAGATGTTGACATTCGCTTGCAATGGGGCTATGCAGGCGGTAACTTCTGGTATGGCCACTCCTTGGCACAGAACAGCGACAATTTCATTCCCGTCATTCGTGATTATTTCAACCGCATGGGCGAGTATCGTGACATCCGTCCGATCAACCCCTCTGTTGTAACAACCGAAGATGAGAACGAGCAGATGAACCTTTGGAAGACCCCTCTCATTGACAACGTCAATGCTTGGACACTTCAGTTCGTCACCGGACAAAAAGACATCACAGCTGATTGGGATGCTTATGTAGCAAGCTGCAACGGCCTCAATGCTGAGTCTTTGGCTCAGATGACCAACGAAGCATACGCTCGTACACAGGCTGAATAAGCTACTTTAGAAACTCTCGGGGCAGCGTTGAGCTGCCCCTTCTTTTATGCTAAACTATCATTGAGATTATTCAAATGTAGAAAGGTGACCAACAGAATGCAGCAGCTTTTGAATGGTGGCTGGTCGTTTTGCAAGATGCCGCTTGGCAGCGAAATTGAGGATTTACAGGGAGCTCATTGGGCGAATGTGGATTTGCCTCATGATTGGCTGATATCCCAGTCGCGTCTGTACCAATCTAGCGACGGCTGGTATACCCGCACGCTTCATATTGAGGATGCAGCAGACAGCTACTATGTGCTGCGCTTTGAGGGCGTTTATATGGACGCTGCTGTCCTTGTCAATGGGCAGGAGGCAATGAGCCATGCATACGGTTATACGACCTTTGACTGCCATATGACGCCGTTTTTGCATGCGGGTGAAAACACGATCCATGTGCATGTGCGCTATCAAGCCCCTAACTCGCGTTGGTACTCGGGCGCAGGTATATTCCGCGATGTGACTCTGCATGTACTGAGCAACTATCATATCGCGATGGATGGGCTATATGTGCAGGCAACGGTGAACGGCGATGAGGCTTTTGTGGCAATAGAAACGGATCTGGAGAGCTTTGAAGCGGGCAGCTCTTTGCCAAAGACGCTTACCCACCAGCTGTATAGCCCGCAGGGAGTGTGCATTGCGGCAAGGACAGCGGAGGTTTGCCATGCCTCTGATCAAACCGGGAAATGGGCGGGATGCGTTGGGATGACGCTTGCTGTTCACGAGCCTGAGCTTTGGAGCTGCGAAGCGCCGACACTCTATCGTTTGGTAACGACGCTTGGCGATCAAACCTTCACGACCAATGTCGGTTTCCGCACCATAGAGATGACCGCAGACCGCGGTTTCTTCCTCAATGGCGAGAATATCAAGCTCAAGGGTACCTGTCTGCATCACGACCTTGGAGCACTGGGTGCAGCGTACAGCAGCGCAGCAGCACGCAGGCAGCTTGTCATCATGCAGCGCATGGGCGTGAATGCACTTCGCACCGCTCACAACCCGCCTGCCAGCGATGTGATGAACCTGTGCGACGAGCTGGGTATATTGGTGATCGATGAGCTGCTGGATATGTGGGAGCGTCCAAAGACCTCCTATGACTATGCGCGATTCTTCGGCGACTGCTACAAGGCGGATGTGCGCAGCTGGGTGAGGCGTGACCGCAATCATCCGTCCCTCATCATGTGGTCGATTGGCAATGAAATTCTTGACACCCATATTGACGGACGCGGGCTTGAAGTCACCAAGATGCTCGCAGCTGAGGTGATCAAGCATGATCCAAAGGGCAATGCAAAGACCACTATTGGGTCGAACTTCATGCCTTGGCAGGGCGCACAGAACTGCGCGGACGAGGTGGAGGTTGCAGGGTATAACTATGCTGAGAAATAC
>LFRM01146481.1_pt1 | contig 17447 bp, 17 predicted proteins | sample 618341 | NCBI WGS metagenome assembly LFRM01 (sample SAMN03654438, study PRJNA283298) | anaerobic digester metagenome | isolation source: pool of bioreactors CSTR01a, CSTR02a, and CSTR03a thermophilic anaerobic... | place: Denmark: Kgs. Lyngby | collected 2014-05-21 | reverse complement strand
CCCAAAGGCAAAGGTTTTGAACTGATTTTAATTCCAGCCGATGAAAAAGTTTATTCAGAAGATGAAGAGACAGCAGTAGCAGGCGTAAATGCCAGCGTAGAACAAATTATTGCCTATGCGCCTGAGCAATACCAATGGGCGTATAAACGCTTTAAAAATACACCCGGGAAAGATGTTTACAAAAGCTAGTTAACTTGCCTATTCAGATCAGTGTGTGATTAGATTAAAGCTGTTAATCGCATCACGAGGCAGAGAAAATCTGCTGCTGAGCCTAGTACCCGCTATTTATTCAATCTAAATTTAACTAGCCAATAGCATTGGTGAGAAATTGCATCTATTTACCTGTGTAGCTACAATGTATCTACTTTGGTTTTATGGAGGTGCTTATGTCTGTTTCAATTTCTAAGTGGGGCAATAGTGCCGCACTTAGGTTGCCCAAAAATATTTTAGATGCTTTGTCGCTGCAAGTTGGCGACCAAGTAAACCTTACTTTAAAAGAAAATACACTGGTAATAGAAGCAGCTAAACCTTCTTTAGAGGAATTGCTAGGCAAGATAACCACTGACAATAGCCATGTTGAACTAATCGCTGGTTCGGTAGGGAGTGAGTTGTTATGAGTTCTGCACCTAATGTGGGTGATATTGTTTTGCTAGACTTTAATCCACAAGCAGGGCATGAACAGGCAGGCAAACGCCCAGCATTAGTTTTAACTAACCGGTTGTTTAATCAAAAAACTGGGTTTGCATGGCTTTGCCCTATCACTAATCAGGCTAAAGGCTACCCTTTTGAAGTTGCTGTAGACGGCAGCAAAAAAACAACAGGAGTAATTTTAGTTGATCAATTAAAATCGTTAGATTGGAAGGCAAGAAACTTACGCACTGTTGATTCAGTTAATACTAGCTGTTTAAAAAATGTTAAAGAGTTGGCAGCAACTATTTTAAATAGTTAGCTAAAAATTAGAGGTAGCCTTATGGCTATTCATATTACAGCTACTCAATACTTGCAGTAGCAGATCGGCTCGCTTGTAGGTAAAACTACACTTGTGGATAAATCCAATTGAATTAGATGCTGGTGAGACTATTCCTGAGCTGCGTCAAGCTTTAGCTGAAGCGCAAACTATGCAGGGGCACATCACAACACCAGAGCAGATTTTAGTTCGCCAAGCTAGGGAGCGTACTGGGTTAACTCAGGCTCTTTTTGCACGTCGTATTTCAACTCCAGTTGCGACTCTTCGTGATTGGGAGCAAGGCAGATTTACTCCGCCTGGTGGTGTATTGTGTTTGTTGCGTTTACTGGTTAATCATCCTGATTTAACGAATGAGCTGGTTAATTAATGTTACCTATGGCTAGAGTTCACTGGTCTTAAATTCACTATAGCCTTCGTAGAAGTAGCTAACGTCTATGCCTTTCATAAAAAGTTCGCGGCTATTAACTTGGTTGGTTAAGGCATTTTTGAGTAGCTTTTTAATATCGGCATCATCGACTGGGCTGCGCTGCATGGCATTAAGGTAGGTTTCTTTATTAACTAAGTTCCAGTCAATGACCTGTTGTAGTTCTTTTTTTAAGATAAGGTCTAGCCAGATACGGGTAGCACGACCATTACCTTCACGAAAGGGATGGGCGACATTCATTTCAACGTATTTTTCAATGATTTGTTCAAAACTGCTTTGCGGCATTTTATCAATTTGCTTTAAGGCTGGCGCAAGGTAAATAACCGGTGCAAAACGAAAGTTACCTTTTGCAATATTCATTTCACGTAGTTTGCCTGCAAATTCGTAAATTTCACCAAATAAATAAGCATGAATATAAGATAAACCGGCAAAGGTGCCGGTTTCAGCTTGCTCAATATTGCCTGTATCAAAAAGTTGCTTGGCTTTTTGCTTGCTGATTTTCTCTTCAGCTTTTGCCAGCTCGACTTGGTGGGTGATATTGAGTTTGTTGTCTAAAATCATTACCCCACCTTTTCTAGCAAACAATAAAAGAACCCATCCTGCCCTTCTGCTTGTGGGAAAAGCTGTCTGCCTAGGCGTTGTTTTGTTCCCCAGTCTGCTTGAATAACCACTTCTTTAGCATCGGGTGTTTGGTGCAAAAAGCTGGCTAGGGGGTGTTGGTTTTCTTCTGGTAGTATCGAACAAGTGGCATAAAGTAGTTTGCCGCCTGCTTTGAGTAGCGGCCATAGCTTGTTTAACAGTTCTAACTGCAACTTAGCCAGTTTGGGTATATCTGTTTCACGTCTTAATAATTTAATGTCTGGGTGACGTCTTATAACGCCAGTAGCTGAGCAAGGCGCATCTAATAAAATTCGGTCAAAAAGTTCGCCATCCCACCAGTTGGCTGTATCACCAGCATCTGCACATTTTACTTCTGCTGTAACTTGTAGGCGTTCTAGGTTTTCGTGAACACGGTTAAGGCGTTGGGCATCTATATCTAAAGCCACTAGGTTGATGTCGGCTGTTTCTGCTAGGTGGGCGGTTTTTCCGCCTGGGGCGCAGCAAGCATCTAATACCTTATGGCCATCTTTAAGGTCAATAACCAAAGGCACTAGCTGGGCGGCTTCATCTTGCACACTGAAAAAGCCTTCCGCAAAGTTGGGTAAGTTAGCTGGATGCGTTGGCTGGGCAAGGGTAATGCCCCAAGGGCTAAAGGGTGTAATGCTGGCTTCAACGCCTTGTTCTTCTAGCTGTTGAAGGTAGGCAGCACGGCTAATTTTGCGCTGATTTACCCTTAGTGTCATGGGCGGTTGCAAATTGTTAGCGGCACAAATGGCTTGCCAGTCTTGGCGGTAAGCTTTTTTGATTTTCTTTAGTAACCAAGGTGGGTGAGCTGTGGCGGCTAGTTCTTTACCTTCGGCTAGGGCAGTTAGCTCTACTTTTTCACGCTGAAAACGCCTTAGGCAGGCATTAATTAGGTTGCTTGCCCAAGGTTTTTTTAGGTGTTTGCTGGCTTCTACGCAGGTGTCTATGGCGGCATAGTCGGCGACCCTTTCTTCTTGTAATTGATATAAACCAATCAGTAATAAAAGGTGTACGTCTAAATCTTGGCTTTTAAAAGGGCGCTGCAATAACTGTTCTGCCCAAAAATTAAGCCGTGGGTAAAAGCGGCACACGCCAAAGGCTAGGGCTTGGGTTAGCGATGCTTCTTCACTGCTTAGCTTTTGTTGGGCTTTGGGTAGGCTGCTGGTTAGCGAGGTTTTTTGTTGCACTACCGGCAATAAAGCCTGCACTGCTTTTAAACGTGCGGCGACACCTTCGTTCATTGAAATACCTGTTTATTAGCAGCGAAGCGGTCGGGGTTGCCGTTGAGTAAATCACTGACCTGCATTTGTGGGCGGCCTGCCAGTTGTAAGCGGGTGATTTTTAAATAGCCTTGGCCACAAGCAATAATTAATGCATCTTTGGTTACTTCAACAAGGGTGCCAGGGGTTGCAGTGCTGGTTTGTTCTTGCAGTTCTGCTTCTGTAGCCGCTTCTGCTTGCCAAACACGTATAACCTCTTCGCCGTCTTTAAACCAAGCGACGGGTCTTGGGTTATAACCACGCACGGCACGGTCTAATTCAACCGCAGATAACTGCCAGTTTAACTGGGCTTCTTCTTTAGTTAGTTTGGCGGCATAGGTGGCTTCGGCTTCATCTTGTGTTTTGGCGGTTATTTCGCCTTTGGCAAGCAAGGGCAATAATTCTAATAACGCTGCGCCACCTTGTTCGGCCAGTTTGTCGTGCAGGCTGGCGCTGGTGTCGCTATTGGTAATCGGGCAATGGGTTTTAAGCAGCATAGCGCCAGTATCTAGGCCAGCATCCATTTGCATTAGGGTAACGCCGGTGGCTGCGTCACCTGCTAAGAGTGCCCGTTGAATGGGCGCAGCACCACGCCAACGGGGTAGTAAGGAAGCGTGTACATTAATGCAGCCTAAGCGGGGCATATCTAAAACCACTTGCGGTAGCAGCAAGCCATAGGCGACGACTATCATTAAATCAGCCTTGAGGTCGTTTAAAATTTGCTGGTCTTGGGCATCTTTTAGGTTGATAGGCTGGAATACTGGGATGCCATGTTTAAGTGCCAGTTCTTTAACGGCGCTGGGCTTTAATTTACGGCCTCGACCCGCAGGGCGGTCTGGCTGGGTATAAACAGCAATAATTTCATGCTCATTACGCATGTTTTCTAGCAATGTTTGAAGATTGGTCGCAGCAAAATCAGGTGTTCCAGCAAAAATAATCCGCATTCAGCTCAAGCCTTTTGAAGTTTTAGGTATTTCTTACGCAGGCGCTCTTGTTTAAGGCGCGAAAGGTAATCAACAAAGATAATGCCTTTTAAATGGTCGCATTCGTGTTGCACGCAATGGGCTAGCAAATCATCGCACACAAACTCTAACGGGTTGCCGTGGCGGTCTAGTGCGGTAACTTTAATGCGTAAATAACGTTCAATATCAGCAGTGTATTCAGGTACAGATAAACAGCCTTCTTGCATCAGTTCGCAAGTGGGTTCTAAGGGCGTATATTCAGGGTTAATAAGTACCCGTGGCTGGTTTTTTTCTTCAGACACATCCATCACAATTAACTGCTTGTGGTAGTCAACTTGGGTGGCAGCAAGGCCGATGCCGGGGGCTTGGTACATGGTTTCAAACATGGCGTCTATTTGTTGTTGCAAAGCAGGTGTAAAATCTGCTGGCACTAAAGGTTCAGCCTTGGTGCGTAGGCGGGGATCAGGGTATTCAAGAATGGTTAACAGGCTCATGGCTCTTCTCTAATATAACTAGGGCAAGGTAACTTGGGTAAAGGTTAATAAATAACCAGTTGAGTACTTGCCGCATTTCTGGCTTTAAGGCAAAGTGTAACTCAAAGTAAGCAGGCAAGGCTTATGCTTAGACACCTTCGTTACTTAAGCGTTTTAGTTTCTATACGGATGTATATATGTTGCATGTATTTTTTCGCACTGGATTAGTTGCTCTATTTTTTGCTGCTTTATTTTCAACAACAGCTATTGCACAAGCAATTAGTTTAAAGGCAGATGCGCCGAAACGCTATGAAGTTAAGCGGGGTGATTCACTTTGGTTAATTGCATCCCAGTTTTTAGATGACCCTTGGATGTGGCCGCAGCTGTGGCAGGCAAATAAGCAGGTGGGCGACCCTAACCTACTTTATCCGGGTGATATTATTGAACTGCTCGACGGTCAGGATCGCTTACGTTTGCAGCCTAGATTAAGAATTCTAATGCTACAACAACCCATTCCTTTTATGCCCCTTGCCCAAGTTAACGCTTTTTTAAACCGCGATATCATGATTGAACGGCCAAAATTTGAAGATGGCCTTTATGCGGTACATATTACTGGAGACCGCAGTCTTGCTTCTACAGGTGATCATTTAGAAGTGCTGGGTGAGTTAACTGAAGGTGTAAAACACTATGCAATTTACCGTGAACTAGAAGAAATACGCGACCCTTTAACCCGTAAACACTTAGGTTACCGCGCCCGCGCTTTAGGTAGTGCGCTTTTGGTTAATGATAAAAACCGCCTTCCCCTGCTAGAAATTACAGAAAGTTTTGAAGAAATAAGGGTGGGCGATCGTTTGTTGCCTTTTATTGACAGCCCTTTTGGTGAAGGTTTTCAGCCAAGTGTTCCAGAAAAACCACTGCACGGTACTTTATTACAGGGCTTAGCGGGTCAAAAACTTATTTCTAGTCACCAAGCCGTTATGCTTAATATGGGGGGTGATCAATTAGAACCCGGTACTTTACTGGAAATTCTTGCCCCCGGTCGGCGTTTGCGTAATCACAGCACGGGTGAAGTTATTTTTGCAGCAGAAAATCGTAAAGGCACAGTGATGGTGTATCGCGTTTTTGAAAACATTAGCTTTGCTTTGGTTATGCACTCTAAAGAACCTATGTTGCCAGGCGATGTTTTTCGTCAGGCTACAATTAACTGATTTTAGTTCGCTGGGTTTTAGTTGCGCCTAGGTTCAGAAAAACTGTGTTTAGGAAGAACTATGTTTAGGAAAAGCTATGCCATTACATAAAACCAGTGAGCAATTAACCCAAGAGCTGGCGCTGTGGCTTATTCCTGGCAATAATCAGCGCCGTGTTATTAAGTCTTACTTAGCAACCACAGGGTTGCCCGACTTGTCGTTAGTGACTGCTGAAATACTACTGGAACTCTTAGCTAGAAACCCTGCCTTTTCTGAAAAAACACGCAGCCTAGCAAGCCTAGCCTTGCATAACCCTTGGCAGCTACCTTTTGCAGACCTGCTTAAAAAACACCTTCTATGGGCAGAAGAAGATAACCATTGGCTTATTTTTTTAAGTGAACTACCTAACTTATTACAGCAGTTAGCCGACCCTCCTTTGCTCTTATGTGTTGTAGGGCAGCCAGAACAACTTCATGCGCCCTCGCTAGCCATAGTCGGCAGCCGTAAACTAAGCCCTGAAGGTCAGCACCATGCTGCTAGCTGGTCTTATCAATTAGCTTGGCAAGGCTTAAACATTGTAAGCGGCTTGGCAAGAGGGGTGGATAGCCATGCCCACAAGGGCGCTTTACGTGCTGTAACGGAAGGTGCCTCGGGTTCTACCTGTGCTGTTTTAGCCCACGGCCTAGACACAGTTTACCCACCAGAACACAAGGCTATGGCAGCCAATATTAGTGAAGCAGGTGCTTTAATAAGTGAGTACCCCTTAGGCACACCGCCCATGCCACGTTATTTTCCAGCTAGAAACCGTATTGTAACGGGCTTATCTTTGGGTGTGGTTGTTGTGGAGGCTACTTTGCGTAGCGGTTCTTTAGTTAGCGCCCGTCATGCGATGGAGCAAGGCCGTGAAGTAATGGCTATTCCGGGTTCTATTAGGTATCGGCACAATGAAGGTTGCCACCAGCTAATTCGCCAAGGCGCTGCTTTAGTAACCTGCCCAGAAGAAGTGTTAAACGAATTAAGTGTGCCGTTGAAAAGTTTTTTACCTGACGAAAACATAATTACAGTGCAGGTGCCGGAACATTTACAATCAATTTATTGCCTAGTCAGTGATTTACCCATTTCAGCCGATGAGCTGTTGGCTAGGTGTGGGTTAACAGCTGAACAAGGCGCGGTGTTGTTACTGGAATTAGAGTTAGAAGGCTTAATTATGCAAAAGCCCGGTGGTTGGTGTAAAAGTGCCTAAGCTATAACTGCTTGAGTTAGTCGAATTGCTAGGTTAACTTGCTGCTCTTATTGGCTTTAGCTGTTTATTTTAGCTTTATTCTTCTGTTTTATTGAGTGAAAAAATGCCTATAGAAACCTTGGTTGATAACAGCGCAGTGCAAGAAGCCGCTGCACTACTAAGACAAGGAGGTGTGCTGGCTTATCCAACCGAAGCGGTTTGGGGGTTGGGTTGTGATCCATTTAATAGCCGTGCTTTGCAACGTTTACTTTTGTTAAAACAGCGCGATCCTAGTAAAGGCGTTATTATTATTGCCGCCAGTCTCGAACAATTTAAACCTTGGCTAACTGAAATTACTCCTGCTCAGCAGTTAGTTTTAGAAAACAGTTGGCCAGGCCCACAAACTTGGCTAGTTAAAGACAATGGTTACACGCCTAATTTAATTCGTGGCAAACACAGCAAGGTGGCGCTTAGAGTCACCAATCACCCTTGGGTAGTTGCCTTATGTGAAGCCTTTGATGGGCCGCTGGTTTCTACTTCTGCCAATACTTCGGGTGAATCGCCTTTGCAAACCTATGCTGAGATAGAAAAGTATTTTGGGGGCGAGGTTGATATGATTTTAAAAGGCACTTTGGGTGGTTTAAATCGCCCAACCCGTATAACAGATTTGGAAACAGGTGAAGTCTTGCGTGCTTAACGCCTGTGTTGAGGAGATAAATGTGTCACAAATTGATATAGCAGCAGTTAAAAATTACCTACTTAAACTACAAGATACTATTTGTAGCCAGTTAGAAGCCTTGGATGGTCATAGTTTTGTTGAAGATAACTGGGAACGTGCTGGCGGCGGCGGTGGCCGTACTCGCGTGATGCAAGAAGGTGGTTTTATTGAAAAAGGTGGGGTTAACTTTTCTCATGTGTTTGGCGATCAATTACCGCCTTCAGCCACAGCCGCAAGGCCTGAACTGGCAGGGCGTAATTTTCAAGCCATGGGTGTGTCTTTGGTTATTCACCCACGCAACCCCTACATTCCTACTTCCCATGCCAATGTACGTTTTTTTGTTGCTGAAAAACCCGGCTCAGACCCCGTTTGGTGGTTTGGTGGTGGTTACGATTTAACGCCTTTTTATGGTTTTGAAGAAGACGTTATTGAATGGCACCAAACTGCTAAAAACGCTTGTGAACCCTTTGGACCGCAAGTTTATCCTCAATATAAAAAATGGTGTGATGAATATTTCTACCTAAAACACCGTGATGAAGCGCGTGGCGTGGGTGGTTTGTTTTTCGATGATTTAAATGAGCCTAGCTTTGAACAAAGCTTTGCTTTTATGCGTTCTGTGGGCGATAGCTATATGCAAGCTTACGCACCGATTGTCGAACGTCGTAAAGCCATGGCTTATGGTGAGCGTGAACGTGACTTCCAAGCCTATCGTCGTGGACGTTATGTTGAATTTAACCTAGTTTGGGATCGCGGCACCTTGTTTGGTTTGCAAAGCGGTGGTCGCACAGAATCTATTTTAATGTCTTTACCACCACAAGTACGCTGGGGTTATGATTGGAAGCCTGAGCCTGGCACGGTGGAAGAAAATTTTTATACTGACTTTCTTAAGCCAAAAGACTGGCTAGTAGAAGTTAAGGAATAATAAATAAAATGCTTGATCAGTACGCTGTTTTTGGTAACCCCATAGCGCACAGTAAATCACCCCAAATACACACTTGGTTTGCCCAACAAACCAATCAACTGCTTGAATACCGTGCAATTTTGGCACCTGAAAACGACTTTGAAGCCAGTGCCAATACCTTTTTTGCACAGGGTGGTTTGGGTGCGAATGTGACTGTGCCGTTTAAGTTAGATGCCTTAGTGTTTGCCAATACCCTTTCACCTCGTGCGCGTCGAGCCGGTGCGGTGAATACTTTGCAAAAAGGTAAAAATAACCAAATCTATGGCGATAACACCGATGGTATAGGTTTGGTTAGAGACTTAACCAATAACCTCAATTTTAGCTTAGCAGGTAAAAAAGTTTTATTGCTAGGGGCAGGTGGTGCTGCCCGTGGGGTAGTCGAGCCTTTACTAAATGCTGGTATCGCTCAGCTTAAAATAGCGAATCGTACCCCAGAAAAGGCGCAACAGCTGGTTAATATTTTTCATGGTTTACAGCCAGAAGCGCAGGTGACTTCTGGTAATTGGGAATCTTTACAAGCTAGCCAATACGACCTAGTGCTTAATGCCACTTCATCAAGCCTAGCAGGTGACTTACCACCCTTGCCTGATGATTTGTTTACTGATGAATCGCTAGCCTATGACCTAATGTATAGCCAGCAAGCCACCCCTTTTATGCTTTGGGCTAAAGCGCAAGGAGCGACAAAGGTAGCGGATGGTTTAGGTATGTTAGTTGAACAGGCTGCCGAAGCTTTCTTTTTATGGCGACAAGTAAGGCCAGCAACCCAGCCAGTGCTTAAACGCTTACGGCCTTTAGAGCCTCAGTGATTAAAGGAAGAGGAAACTAATAAACCATGCAAAGAATTCTAAGGCGTTACAGTGCTTTGCGCCCTCACTTAAGAAAAAAAGTGGTTACTCCAGCTTCTCAGAAGTTGTCGCCACTTGAAGTGAGCGCCTTAGAAAACAAGCTGGAAAGTGACCGAGGGCGAATTATCAATTCTGCTGCCGTTAGGCGCTTACAACAGAAAACGCAGGTTTTTCCTTTAGAGCGCAACGCAGCGGTAAGAAGTCGTTTAACCCACTCGTTAGAAGTGCAGCAAACAGGCCGTTTTATTACTCGCACCGTTTTTCAATTATTGCGTAAACAAAAGCAGCCAGAACAAGAGGTTTTAGCATTAGAACGCGCAACAGAAACGCTAGTAGAAATGGCCTGTTTAATGCACGATATTGGCAATCCACCTTTTGGGCATTTTGGTGAAGAAATTATTTCTCGTTGGTTCGCCGAGCAACTGCCTAAACTAGCTGTGTTTAAGCAGTCTTTAACAGAAAATACTCAAACACAACTGCGTAATGAACTACTGTTAGAATTGCAGCAGTTTGAAGGTAATGCCCAAGCCATACGCTTAGTGTTTAGTTTACAAAAGCTTAACCTTACTTATTTGCAATCGGCTTGCGTACTTAAATACACCCGCTGTGCTACCCAGCCTAAACCTGAAGCAAGTCACCCTTTAAGTTACTTACAAAAAAAACCAGGCTTTTATTTTTCAGAAAAAAAGTTTATTGAAGACCTTTGGCAAGAATTAGATTTACAGCCAGGGCACAGGTTCGCTCTTAGCTATTTAATGGAAGCCGCCGATGATATTTCTTATTGCCTAGCCGACATAGAAGACAGCGTAGATAAAGGTATTTTAAGCTACACCGAGTTAGCTAAGCTTCTAAAAGAAGAGTTTGCTCAACAATACTCACAAGACCCTGAAGGTATACATTTTAAAGGCAGTTCTTTTAATCAGTTAGTTGATGAAGCCTTAGAAGCCGCTAGGTTAGAAAACTACAATAAAGACCATGCTTTTTTTGTAAGGCTAAGAGTTAAGTTGGTACACCCTTTGGTTGAACATGCGGCGCAAGCTTTTGTCGATAACCTTTCGCAAGTGGCCGATGGCAGTCTTAATAAAGCCTTGTTGGAAGATGATTCACCCTGCCACGCCTTAATTAGCACGCTTAAACAAGTAGCGTTTAAGCATGTTTTTAATGTAAGCGAAGTAACCACGCTTATGCTGCAAGGCCATCGAATTATTACCGGCCTATTAGATTTTTATTTGCCTTTACTAGAATTGCCCAGAGCAGACTTTAGCCAATTAGTTAAGGGTGAAAGGGTTGTTGGTAAGTCGTTGTTTTATGAAGCGTTACTAGCAGACCGCATGCCAAGAAAACATTTAAAAGCCTATCAGCTGCTCTGTGCTTCTGCTACAGAGTTGGGTGCTGGAAAATTAAATGCCGATACTTGGGAACTTTACTGCCGTTGCCGATTATTACAAGACATGATTAGTGGTATGACAGACCAGTACGCTTTAGATGAATATCAAGTCTTAGCAGCAACCCATTAACCTAATTGCGTATCAAACAGTTGTTTGACTTTATCTTAACCTTTGCCTAATCTCAGCTTACCAAAACCTGCAAGGCTTACTCAAAATGACAAAAAATATCGCAGATCAACATGAAGAACCCTGTGTAAAACTATCGCTACAAGAAGGTATTGCCCGAGTGGTGCTTAATCGCCCTAAGCAACATAACAGCTTAGATATAGAGCTAATTACGTCACTCTTAGAAGTGTTAACTACGCTAAATTCTAGCCGTGATCTACGCGTGGTTATTCTCTCAGGTAGTAACCATAACTTTTGCAGTGGGCTAGATGTTGCCGGAGTAATGGCCGACCCTAAAAATATTCAATGGCTACTCAGTAGCTGCGATGGTTATCCGCATAATAAAGTTCAGCATTTAGCTTTGGGTTGGCGCTCATTACAAGTGCCGGTTATTGCTGCCATTGAAGGCTACTGTTATGGCGGTGGTTTGCAAATTGCTATGGGTGCAGATATGCGTATTGCCCACCCAGATGCACGCTTGTCGGTGATGGAAGGCCGCTGGGGCATTATTCCTGATATGGGTATTAGCGTGACAGCCCGAGGCTGTGTTAAAGAAGATGTGTTACTACGCATGACGGTTACAGCCGAAGTGGTTAATGGTCAGGCGGCATTAAGCTCAGGCTTAGTGACTGAGGTTGCCGATGATCCAGTGGCCCGTGCTGAAGAACTCGCCACACTTATTTGTAAACGTTCACCCGATATGGTCGAAGCGGCTAAGCGCCTGCTGCGTGATTCTTATACCCAAACCGATGATGAACGCCTAGCTTTTGAAGAAAAACTACAGCGCCGTTTGCTGGGTTCACCTAACCAAATGGAAGCGGTGATGGCTAATATTGAAAAGCGTGATCCTGTTTATACTTCTGAATAAGCAGTATGACTAGCCCAGCCTTCCAGCCCCAAGCATTTCAATTAAGACCTTATCAACAAGAAGCCGTGCAAAGGGTGCTGGAATGGTTTCGGGCGACCAGTGATCCTGCTGTTTTATGCTTGCCCACCGGCGCTGGTAAAAGCCTAGTGATAGCTGAACTTGCCCGCCTAGCTAGAGGGCGGGTGTTAGTGCTGGCGCATGTGAGTGAGCTAGTTGAACAAAACTATGCCAAATATGAAACCTATGGCCTAGCAGCAGATATTTTTAGTGCGGGCTTAGGTTCCAAACAAGCCGCCAGCCAAGTGGTGTTTGGTTCAGTGCAATCGGTCGTGCGTAATCTTGAGCAGTTCAATGACGCGGCTTTTACCCTGCTAGTGATAGATGAATGCCACCGAGTTAGCTTGGGTGAAACGACTTCCTACCAACAAATTATCCAACACCTATTAAAGCTGAATCCTAATCTAAAAATCCTTGGTTTAACGGCCACACCTTTTCGTTTAGGGCAGGGTTTTATTTATCACCGCCACCTACAGCAACAAGCCGTTAGAGGTGATGAAGACAGCTTTTTTAAAGCCTGCATTTATGAATTGCCGCTGCGTTGGATGGTTAAAAATAACTTTTTAGTTAAACCAGAACGCTTGGATATGGCAATTCTAGCCTATGATTTTTCTAGCCTAGTGCCTGCCAATACGGGTTATTACCCAGAAGCAGAATTAGACAAGGTGGTTAAAGATAACCGCGTTACGCCTAGCATTGTTGCAGACATTCAACAGCGAGCAGCCCAGCGCCAAGGGGTGATGGTTTTTTGTGCCAGTGTGCGCCATGCAGAAGAAGTAGCGGGTTTATTACCGGCTGAACAAACTGCTTTAATTACTGGCAAGCTGGCTAGCAAAGAACGTCAGCAAATTATTCAAGCCTTTAAAGCCCAGCAAATAAAATACTTGGTGAATGTCTCAGTATTAACCACGGGTTTTGATGCGCCTCACGTGGATTTAATTGCCATTTTAAGGCCCACCGAATCAGTTAGCCTGTATCAGCAAATTATCGGTCGAGGATTACGCCTTTCACCTGCTACTCATAAAACCGACTGCTTAATTTTAGACTATGCTGGCAACCCTTGGGATATTTGGGCGCCAGAAGTGAATACACCCAAGCCCAATAAAAACACTGAATTAGTGCAGGTACTTTGCCCCGGCTGTGGTTTTGCCAATAGTTTTTGGGGCGTAAAAACTGCCGAAGGTGAACTATTGGAGCACTTTGGTAGGCGTTGCCAAGGTTGGTTAGCCGAGGATGACGGCGAAGGAGTGGATAAAAAAGGTGAGCAATGTGATTTTCGTTTCCGCTTTAGGGTGTGCGATGCCTGCGGTGGCGAAGCCGATATAGCCGCCAGAGTTTGCCCACATTGTGATGCCACGCTAGTAGATGCTGATAAAAAACTCAAAGAAGCTCTGCAACTTAAAGATGCCAAGGTATTAAGAGTCAGTGGCATGACTTTAGAAGTTGCCATAAATGGCAAGGGTTTAGAGCGTTTAAAAGTTACTTATTATGATGAAGACGCAAGCGAGTTAAGCGATTGGTACGCACTAGAAACACCCGCCCAACGTAAAGCGTTTGAGCAGGTATTTTTGCGTGAACATTTAAAAGCCCCTGCTAGTGGCTGGCTGCCTAAAAATGCTGAAGAGGCCGTTGCTGGCGCAGAGCGTTTGCGCTATCCAGACTTTGTCATCGCCCGTAAAATCAATAAAAAGTATTGGCGTATTCAGCAGCGTTTATTTGATTACCAAGGCAGTTATCGTAAAGCTGTAGCAGCGGGTTAAACCTGCTAAACTTTCAATCATACTTCAGCAATCTTTTCAGTAATTGAATTCTTAAACTGGGTTTTTACCTGTTCGCAAGAGGCATAAACATGATAGTAGTAACAGGCGGCGCTGGTTTTATTGGTAGCAATATCGTCAAGCAATTAAATGAACAAGGCCGTACCGATATTCTAGTGGTCGATGATTTAACCGATGGCACTAAGTTCGTTAATATTGCTGACTTAACCCTTGCTGACTATATGGATAAAGATGAGTTTCGTCAGCGGGTGTTAGCAGGCGATGAATTTGAAGAGCTAGGGGGTATTGACGTTATTTTCCACGAAGGCGCTTGCTCAGCCACTACCGAGTGGGATGGAAAATACATGATGGATAATAACTATCAATATTCCAAAGACCTGCTGCACTTTTGCCTTGATTTAAAAATTCCTTTTATTTATGCCTCTTCAGCGGCGACCTATGGTGGTCGTAACGATAACTTTATTGAAGAACCACAATATGAGCAACCGCTGAATGTTTACGGTTATTCTAAGCAGCTATTTGACCAGTATGTGCGCCAATTATTGCCAGGACTTAAATCTCAGGTAGTGGGTTTAAAATACTTCAATGTGTATGGTCCTCGTGAGCAACATAAAGGTGGTATGTCGAGTGTGGCGTTTCATTTAAATACTCAGCTAGTAAATGGCGAAAATCCTAAGCTATTTGAAGGCAACGATGGCTTTCCGAATGGTGGCCAAAAACGTGACTTTATTTATGTTGAAGACGTTTGTAAGGTTAACCTGTGGTTTTGGGAAAACCCGCAAGTCAGCGGTATTTTTAACTGCGGTACAGGCCGTGCGGAACCCTTCCAGCAGGTAGCAGAAGCAGTGATTAAGCATCACCAAACAGGCGAAATTGTTTATATTCCCTTCCCTGAACAACTTAAAGGCCGTTACCAAAGCTTTACTCAAGCCGATTTAACTAAGCTACGTGCTGCCGGTTATCCGTATGAGTTTAAAACCGTTGCCGAAGGCGTAAGCGAATACATGGCTTGGTTGAATCGTTAGTAGGCGTTAATTATTAATAGCAAAGCAAAAAAAGGGTCGCTAGGAGTAATCTTAGTGGCTCTTTTTTAAGTTGGGTATTTAAAGGCTAACTCTTATTTTTAGCTATCAGCCGTGACCACTGCTTCTTAGCTCCATGCGGCGTAAAAACTCGCCCATGACTTGTAGGTAAAGGTCTTCTTTGGAATAAAGGTCTTCCACGTCAGAATCAATATTAGGGTTGTCGTTCACTTCAATTACCACCACTCTATCACCGCTTTGTTTTAAGTCCACGCCATAAAGCCCATCACCAATTAGCTTGGTGGCTTTAAGTGCAGTTTTTAAAACCTGTGCTGGTACTTGGTGAATTGGCAGGGTGGCAAAACCACCTGATTCTGCTTCGCCACTGGAATGGTTATAAATTTGCCAATGGCCTTTAGTCATAAAATACTGGCAAGCAAAAATAGCTTTGTTATTTAACACACCAATACGCCAGTCATAGTCGGTGTACATAAACTCTTGCACCAACAAAATAGCCGACTGTTTAAAGTAATGAGCCGCTTGTTCTAATAATTCTTTTTGGTCATTCACCTTAACCACGCCCTTAGAAAAAGCCCCATCGGGTACTTTTAAAACGGCAGGGTAGGTCATATTTTTAGCAACTTGCCGCAGTTCTTTTATATGGTCTTTATAAAGGAAAGTGGTTTCTGGCATAGGAATACCTTTGCTCGCCAGCAAGTCGGCTAGGTAGACTTTAATCCAGCAGCGCAAAATAGACGTGGGGTCATCGAACACTACCAAGCCTTCAACTTCGGCTTTTTTGGCAAAGCGATAGGTGTGGTTACTAATCGAAGTTGTTTCTCGAATAAACAGTGCATCGTATTCAGCCAAGTGGCTAAAGTCTTTCTTTTCGATTAGCTCAACATCGATACCTAATTTATTGCCGGCTTTAATAAAAAACTTTAAGGCATCAGGGTCTGAAGGTGGTAGTTTTTCTTGTGGATCAACCAAAATGGCTAAATCGTAGCGGTATTTCTTTTTAGTGCTGGGTTTGCGCCAAATTTTACGGCTATAGCTGTCTAACGCCTTAGCAAACAGGTCTTCATCTTCGCCGGTTAAATGCTTTAAACCTTCTGGGCGAATGGCTTCTATCTGCCAATCTTGGTTTTTACGAAAAGTAATGCTTAATACGGGGCAGGGGAATTGCTCAAATAGTTGCCTAGCTAGGTCGGCTAAAGGCGTGAAACGAGTCTGTCCAAAACAGAGGGTGACTTCTAAACGCTGGTTTTCTTCGAGTTCAGCTTTTAAAAGTGCATCACGGCTGACCAGTTTATTTAATAAAGCATTCAGGTTTTCTAGGTTTAAGCCATAAATGGATTTTTTGCCCAAGTCATTAATGGTACGAATGGACGGAATAACCTTGTGTCCACGGGCTTCTGCCAGTAGTGAGGTGTAATAACCATAACTTAGGTAACGGTAGCTATTGCATAGGTTGATGACTTGGGTGGCTGCAGTTTCTGCCGAACTGCCCTGAGCTAAATAATCGTGCGCAGTCAGTAAGTCTTCAGTGGGGTAATATGCTAACCAATCGGTAGTTTTATCAACAATAATTTTCAAGCGAGTCATGGTCTACCTCGGGGTAATTAATAGCTGCACTATCTAACGCTAGCCCTGACTAATCAATAGCTATTCAGAGTTTTTTTTACCCCCTAGCTTGGCAGTCAGGCTAGGCGTAATCTAGGCAGGTAAGTATTCAGAGGCTAGTGAAATGTCAGGTTTTTTTTCAACCGATTATAAAGCAGCAAGGCAAGTGTTTTTAAACCAAGTTCAAGCAACTAAAGGCATTACTTGGCAGGTAAGTTTTAAGCATCCACTGTTAGGTAAAACAGGCGAAGAGCTGGCTTTAGATGCTGTTTGGTTGGGCGACTTAAATGCCGCTAAGCTTTTAATCGTTCAGTCGGCAACGCATGGCATTGAAGGCTTTGCAGGTTCCGCCATTCAAACAGCTTGGCTTACCGAAGCTGGCTTAAAGCAACTACCTGAAGACACGGCTATCTTGTTTTTACATGCCATGAACCCTTGGGGTTTTTCATTTTTGCGCCGTGTTGATGAAGCGGGTATCGACTTAAACCGTAACTTTATTGATTTTGCAGCCGTACCCGACAACAAAGGTTATGAGGTATTAAGCAATGCTTTAATACCTTCTGCTTGGCAAGCTGAAGACTTAGCAGTAGCCGATAAAAAACTAGCCGATTACCGTGCTGCTTGGGGCGAAAGGCTGTATGAAGAAGCCGTGAGTGGTGGGCAATACACCCACCCACAAGGTTTGTTCTATGGTGGCAAAGAGCCTAGCTGGTCACGTTCAGTATTAACCCAACTGGCAACCGATTTACAACTGGCTGAACGAAAAGCTGTTGCCATTATAGATGTGCATACCGGCTTGGGCGATTATTCGGTAGGTGAAGTGATTTGTGACCACCCGCCCAATAGCTTGGGTGTGAGCTGGGCTAAACGCTGGTATGGCGCAGCAGTGACCGAGCCTTTTTTA
>LFRM01059445.1_pt1 | contig 17452 bp, 18 predicted proteins | sample 618341 | NCBI WGS metagenome assembly LFRM01 (sample SAMN03654438, study PRJNA283298) | anaerobic digester metagenome | isolation source: pool of bioreactors CSTR01a, CSTR02a, and CSTR03a thermophilic anaerobic... | place: Denmark: Kgs. Lyngby | collected 2014-05-21 | reverse complement strand
TGTATACCAAAAAACAATGATTTGTTCCGTCCAATTTTATCAATTTTGCAAGTTTGAATTGTCAAAATTGTATTGAATTTATCCCTTGTTTGTGCTAACATTAATTTTGAATGTTTTTTTAATATGCTGTATCCGGGTATATATAAATTAAGGGCTATGACGGAATTAACCTCCGCTTTGCCCTGCCGGTCATACGCGGTATACAAATATACATATTTGGCCGATATATAACCTATCGCCTGAATGGCTTATATATAAATCCTTCTGTATAACAGTGGGAAATAAATATATGTGGAACAGCAAAATAAACAGAAAGGAGTATTACTATGACCCAAAATAAAAAATTGCAGGAATGGGTAGACGAAATGGCAAAACTGTGCAAACCGGATAGAGTTTACTGGTGCGATGGATCCCAGGAAGAAAATGATAGACTTCTCCAGCAAATGGTTGCTTCAGGCGCAGCCACCCCCTTAAATCCGGAGAAACGTCCCGGTTGCTACCTTTTCAGAAGCCATCCGTCAGATGTTGCCCGCGTTGAAGAAAGGACATTTATAGCTTCAAGAACAAAGGAAGATGCCGGTCCAACCAACAACTGGATAGATCCAGTCGAGCTCAAAAAAACTATGACAGCATTATACGATGGTTGTATGAAGGGCAGAACCATGTACGTAATACCCTTTTCGATGGGACCGATTGGGTCGCCCATATCGAAAATTGGCGTGCAGCTTACCGACAGCCCTTATGTTGTGGTTAATATGCGCATAATGACCCGCATGGGCAAACAGGTTCTGGATGCCCTGGGTGAGGACAGCGAATTTGTACCCTGCCTCCACTCGGTAGGAGCACCCCTTGCTGAAGGTGAAAAGGATGTGGCATGGCCATGTGCCCCTATGGAGCAGAAATACATCAGTCACTTCCCCGAAGAGAGGACCATTTGGTCATACGGTTCGGGCTACGGCGGCAACGCTCTTCTGGGCAAGAAATGCTTTGCCCTTCGAATTGCTTCGGTAATGGCCCGTGATGAGGGATGGCTGGCTGAACATATGCTTATCCTGGCCATCACCAATCCAAAAGGTGAACGAAAATATATCGCAGCAGCTTTCCCAAGCGCCTGCGGAAAGACGAATCTTGCCATGCTGGTTCCCACCATCCCTGGATGGAAGGTTGAAACCATAGGAGATGATATAGCATGGATGAAATTCGGGAAAGACGGAAGGCTATATGCCATCAATCCCGAGGCTGGTTTCTTCGGAGTTGCACCTGGTACGTCAATGGAATCCAACCCAAATGCCATGAAAACTATCAGTAAAAATGCCATATTCACCAATGCAGCTTTAACTGATGACGGAGATATATGGTGGGAAGGTATAGGATATGATCCTCCCGGGCATCTTATTGACTGGAGAGGCAATGACTGGTATCCTGGTTCCGAAACCCCTGCTGCTCATCCGAATGCACGTTTCACGGTACCTGCAAGACAGTGCCCGTCCATCGCTCCAGAATGGGAAGATCCGAATGGAGTTCCGATTTCAGCTATTTTAGTAGGCGGTCGCAGGCCTACCACCGTACCCTTGGTACATCAGAGCTTCGATTGGAATCACGGGGTATTCATAGCTTCCATTATGGGATCTGAAATAACGGCAGCCGCAATATCTGATAAAATCGGAAAGGTGCGCCGTGATCCCTTTGCAATGCTTCCCTTCTGCGGATATCACATATGCGATTATCTGCAGCACTGGATTAACATAGGAGCAAAAGCTGACCCCGAAAAACTTCCCAAGATCTTCTACGTCAACTGGTTCCGTAAGGACAAAGACGGTAAATGGTTATGGCCTGGCTTTGGTGAAAACAGCCGAGTATTAAAATGGGTTTTCGAAAGGGTATCGGGAGAAGGCAAGGCCGTCAAAACCCCCATCGGCTACATGCCCACCCCGGATGGCATTGATACCACCGGGCTTGACGTAGACAGCAGCACCATGCAGGAGCTGTTGAGCGTAGACAGGGAAGACTGGTTGCGTGAAGTCGCCTCTATCCGTGAGTTTTACGCCACATTTGGGGATAAGCTTCCTAAAGAGCTGGCCAACCAGCTGGATGCTCTGGAAAAAAGGCTTCGCGAACAATAATACCTGTGAGCAGATGGGACAATACCGTAAAGGCTCGCATATTAGTAAAGGAGCAGCCAAAAATCAGCGCTGCTCCTTCTTATTTATGTCTTTATAGGAGTAGCAGACATTCGTAACCCTCTATGGAGTCCATCTCAATACCGGGTTTCTGGCGGCTCTTGCCTCATCCAGCCTCCTAACCGGCGTGAAATGGGGTGCCTGCTTAACCCTATCGGGTTCGTCCTCCACTTCCCGAGCAATCCGAACCATTGCCTCAACAAATGCGTCCAGGGTTTCCCTGCTCTCGGTCTCGGTAGGTTCTATCATCAGCGCTTCCTTCACAATAAGCGGAAAGTATACCGTAGGCGGATGAAAGCCAAAATCCATTAAACGCTTGGCTATATCCATGGCCGATATGCCCTTTTCCTTTTGTTTTTGCGCTGATATAACAAACTCGTGCATGCAGGAACGATCATACGGCAGCAAATAATGCTTCTTAAGCCGCTGCATGATGTAGTTGGCATTAAGGACGGCGGTTTCGGCCACCCTTTTCAGGCCTTCAGCTCCCAACGACATTATATAGGCATAGGCTTTGACAACAACATTGAAATTGCCGTAGAACGATTTAACCATGCCCACTGAAAGGGGTCTATCATAATCAAGATAGTATTCGCCGTCCTTAAATTCTACAATTGGTACGGGTAAAAAGGGTACCAGTTCTTTTTTCACGCCTACGGGTCCCGCTCCCGGCCCCCCGCCTCCGTGGGGAGTGCTAAATGTCTTATGCAGGTTCAAATGAACCACATCAAAGCCCATATCCCCCGGCCGTGCCACTCCCAATATGGCATTCATGTTGGCGCCATCGTAATACAGCAAACCGCCCGCCTCATGGACGATACGCGATATCTGCAGTATATTTTCTTCGAAAAGGCCCAATGTGTTTGGATTTGTCAACATAAGTCCGGCGGTTTCATCATCGACCACCGACTTAAGCGCTTCCAAATCCACCTCTCCTCTTTCGTTTGACTTTACCTCCACCATTTTAAAACCCGCCATGGCAGCCGAAGCCGGGTTTGTTCCATGGGCCGAATCGGGAACGATGATCTTATTACGCTTTATATCCCCGCGATGGTGATGATAAGCCTTGATCATCATAAGCCCTACCATCTCACCCTGGGCGCCGGCAGCAGGTTGCAGGGAAAACCTGTCCATACCGGTAATCTCAGACAAAAATCTGTCGGTTTTATACATGATCTCCAGACAGCCCTGAACCATATCCACAGGCTGAAGGGGATGAACTTGTGTAAAGCCTTCCAGCCCGGCTACATCCTCATTGACTTTGGGATTATACTTCATAGTACACGACCCTAACGGATAGAATCCCGAATCCACGCCATGATTGAGCTGGGAAAGGCATGTATAATGCCGTACAACATCCACTTCGCCGACTTCGGGAAGCTGGGCATCCTTATCCCTTAAACACTCCCTGGGAACCATATCTTCCAGCTTAAGTTCAGGCACATCGCATTCGGGCAGGGAGTACGCCTTCCGGCCCGGCCTGCTTATTTCAAAAATCAGTTTTCTTTCCCGCATAGCTCTCCCACCTTTTCGGTCAACATGTCGATCTCGCCCTTTGTCCTTTTTTCAGTGACGGCTATCAGCCAGCCGCCCTTTAGCTCGGGATAATCCCGTTCCAATGCGTAACCCCCAATGATTTTACTTTCCAATAGTTTTTTATTCAAATCTTCAACCGGAACAGGGCTTCTAACCGCAAATTCATCAAAAAACGGAGCTGAAAACAAGGCAGAGCAGCCTCCCTGTGATGTAAGCCTTTGATATGCATAGTGAGCCTTTTGCATTGAAAGCCGGGCAAGCTCCTTAAGGCCTTCACGTCCCATCAATGCCAGATACACTGTGGCTGCCAAAGCGTTCAGGGCCTGATTTGTACAGATGTTGGAAGTAGCCTTTTCCCTGCGTATGTGCTGTTCCCTGGTCTGAATGGTCAATACAAAAGCCCTGCTGCCTGATGCATCCACGGTTTGACCCACAATCCTTCCGGGCATCCTCCGCATCAGCTTCTGGGAGGTGGCCATAAATCCCAGGTAAGGCCCGCCGAAGTTCAGGGGATTCCCCAGGGATTGCCCCTCTCCCACGGCAATATCGGCCCCTGCATCTCCCGGCGGTTTGAGAACAGCAAGGGAGATAGGGTTGACACTTGCAATAAATAAAGCGCCGTGGGCATGGGATATCTCGCCAATCTCATCCAGAGACTCTATAATCCCGAAGAAATTGGGGTTTTGTATTACAACAGCGGCTATTTCATCGGACATCCTGCTCTTCAGCTCTTCCATATTCAGCCTTCCGTCATCGTACCCCACCTCGTCCAGCTGTATCCCTCTGAACTTGCTGTAAGTATGTACTACCCTTCTGCCTTCAGGATGCACGCTTCTTGCCATCAAAACCTTTTTTCTGCCCGTTACCTGACAGGCCATGGAAACGGCCTCAGCCAGTGCTGAAGCTCCATCGTACATGGATGCATTGGCTACCTCCATACCGGTCAGCTGGCAGATCATGGTCTGGTATTCAAAAATAGCCTGTAAGGTTCCCTGGCTGATCTCAGGCTGATAGGGAGTATAGGAGGTGTAGAACTCCTGCCGGGAAAGAATATGGCCTACAACGCTGGGAATATATCTGTCGTAGGCTCCCGCCCCCAGAAAGCAGACATAGTCATCCACAGTTTTATTTTTCCCCGCAATCTCCCGCATATGGCGTACAAGCTGCATTTCGGATAAGGACTCGGGCAGGTTAAGATTGCCCTTTATGCGTACATCACGGGGGATGCTCTCAAACAGCTGTTCCACCATTTCAAGCCCCAATTCCTCAAGCATTGCCATCCGGTCCTGGCTTGTATTAGGAACATACCAACCCATTCTCAGGCTTCCTCCTTACAAAATTCCTCATATTCAGCGGCATCCATCAAAGCGTCCAGCTCTCCTGGATCTTTCATTTCCACTATCATGATCCAGTTTTGATAGGGATCTTCGTTTATGAGCTCGGGCGAATTCTCAAGTTCGGTATTGACTTCGATAATTGTTCCGGAAACCGGTGAATAAATATCTGACGCTGCTTTTACCGACTCAACCACGGCAGGCGCATCGCCGGCATTGACAACGCTGCCCGGCTGGGGCAGATCCACGAATACGATGTCCCCCAACGCATCCTGAGCATAATCGGTTATCCCGATTATTGCTTTGCTTCCGTCTACTTTCACCCATTCATGGTCCTTTGTATATTTTAGTCCTTCCACAACCTTCATATACGGCATACCTCCTCTTGTATTTAACTAATTATACATGCTCGAATTTTAGGCACGGGGTAAATTCACTTTTTATATCGTTTGACATAGAAGGGTGTTTTAATTACCTTTGCCTTTAACAATTTGTTTCTCACGACAACATCAACATATGTATTCTCCTCAGCAAACCGGCTTTCCACCAGTGCCAGAGCCAAATTCTTCTTTAGGGTCGGGGAAAAACTCCCGGAAGTAACCTGCCCTATAGGCCGATCATCAGCCTTAACCTGACAGCCATGCCTGGCTATTCCCCGATCCACAATTTCAAGCCCCACCAACCTTCGCTGAATCCCTTCCCTGCTTTGCTTGAATAAGGCCTCCCTTCCTATGAAATCACCCTTGTCCAGCCTGACAAACCTGTCAAGCCCGGCTTCCAAAGGTGAAACATCCTCGGAAAGCTCATGACCGTAGAGGGGCAGGGCAGCTTCGAACCGCAGGGTATCTCTGGCACCCAACCCCGCCGGAGCAAGCCTGTACTCCGCTCCGACCTCCATAATCCTATCCCACAGCCGGACTGCCGTCTGAGGCGGCGCATATATTTCAAAACCGTCTTCGCCGGTATAGCCGGTGCGGGATATCAAACCGGTTGCCCCCGCAATATTAACCCCTTTTGCAAATCTGAAGAATCTAAGTTGTTCAAGGGGAAAATCAACTAACTTCTGCAAAATGTCCTGCGCCATGGGACCCTGCAGTGCCAGCAGGGCATAATCTTCCGACACATTCCTGACGACAACGTTTCCTTCCCGATGATGTTCTATCCACTCCAAATCCTTCTGTGTATTGGCTGCATTGGCCACAATCATATACCTATCAACATCGAGTTTGTAAATCAGCACGTCATCTACCGTTCCACCATCAGGATAACACATGGGAGAATAGAGGACCTGAAAATCCTTTATCTTTGATATATCATTGGTTATCAGCCTTTGAACAAATTCCCCGGCTGCTTCTCCTTCCACCAGGATCTGTCCCATATGGGATACATCAAATAGTCCCGCTGCAGTACGTACCGCTTCGTGTTCCTGCAGAATGCCCGAATACTGAAGAGGCATCATCCAACCGCTGAAATCCGTCATTCTGGCACCCAAAGAGATGTGTTTCTCATATAGTGGAGTCCTTTTCAATATATATACCTCCCCTTGACATATTGCCAAATTGCTTTCCCCGCACTCACTCTGCATAAAAACCAGCGTGTCAAAACAGGAAAAATTTGATGCAGAAACTTACTAAAACAATAACAGAGGAAAATGACATGAGCACCCGTCATTTCCTCTGTCTTATCACCCGATAGTTTCTGTTTTCGAATATGTTATCATATCAGTATTGATGCAATATATCGGCTTTCCAGAGCTTGGTCCCAATACTGCCATTGTTCGGACTTCCCCAGGCCGATACCGCTTATACAGGTAACTTTCGTATCCTTCATCCATTTCATTACATCCCTTTATCTTCTGCTTGGATATAATATCTGCCAGGACTTCATTCAGCAACATGCCAATTCTCCGCCATGGATTCAATCTTATTCCAATCTTATTATACCAGCAGTTTTTATACCATGCAACCGGATTCGCCATGACGACACCGCATAACATAGTTCCCGAACAGCCGTCAGTGCAACTCCCTTCTTCACATAAGAATCCTGACATTCAGGTGACCCATAGCCCGGCAGGCATAGGTAAATGTTTGAGCTCCAGCTGTGGAAAATAAATTATACTACCAACATGGCATTTCGTATGCAAGCAGTATAAATTAAATGTTCAAAATCTCACTTCGAAATACCCGATGAACTGCTCTTATTCCTGTATGCGAATATCCACGCACCTGCCACAACCATTGCAATACTCCAGAACAATAAGGATTTCATGCCCAGCCCCACACCCACCGCATCGGAGATAACACCTGTGATGGCCGGTACGGTCATGCCTCCAAGCGCCGCCGTCATTACGAGTATACCTGTAATAGCTCCTTTTTTATCGGGATACATTCCACCCCCTATGGCAATTGCCGTCGGGAACAGACTGCCGAAGAAAAACCCTGTAAATCCCAGGCCTATAATGGTTAGGGGTACCCATTTGCAAAAAAGAGCCAGGGTGATGGACATCGCTCCACCCAGACTGCTTAGAAGAATGACCCTGTTATATCCCAACCTTTCACTAACCATGCTGCAGACGAATCTGCCCAATGCCAGCCCCAGGTTATATATCGCAAGGGTCCCCGACGCCAAGAATACCGGGAGTTTTACCACATCCCCCATATATTTATTAATCCAGGTATTAATGCTGTAACCCGAGCCGGAATATAAAAACATTATAAGGGCAAGCAGCCACACGCAAGCCGACGTATATATCTCCCTAAAAGCCCATATTTGGGTCTTTTGTCCGGCTTCAGCCCTGCGGGGAAAGGTCTGAAACGCAATCGATAAGGTGATGATAAGTCCAACCGTTGCATTTATATAATAGATAATCCGCCAAAAAGAGGTAAAGCTAAGGATCGTTCCGGAAATCAACGGTCCCACAAGGCATCCGATGGCATAGAACATGTTGGCCCTGTTAAGAGCGCTGCTGGCCTTATCAGGATATAATTCCAGCATTGTTGAGCTGGCTGCAGTATCGACAGCTCCGTGTCCTATTCCCGCAATAAAGGCAAAAAACAATGCCCAGGGGAATAAGGATAAACTGCCGATGCCGATAAGGCCAGTGGCCAGACAGGCAGTACCCATTATCACAACCCACTTGCTGCCGATATAATCCGATAATATTCCGCAGAATACCACAAGCAGCATTCTTCCAAGGGCCATAAATGTAACCAATAGACCGGCCTGAGCCAGCCCCACGTTATAGTCTTCCATCAGATATGACATGGTGGGGCCGAATACGGTAACGGTAATGCCTATAAGAAAAAAAGCTGCGTATACGCATAGGGTAATAAGCCTGCGGCTGGTCCTCATTTCCTTCTCCAATTGTATAACCTCCAATTCACATCTACTTTTTTATACCAAATTAAAGTTTTCCTCTTTGAAAAAGTTGGTGCTTTATCAGGCTTATGTTTAACCGTCAATAGAATTATCCCTGCAGATACATTTAAACAAAAAATCGTAACAGCGCAAGAAAGTCCGACAATTACACTGAACAGAACCCTCTGAAAGACCCGCAAGGTTTGGAAACGGATAATATGCCTTCATTATACGAGCCAGAGTTTCGCTATACTCCCGATTCCAGGGCGCCATGTCCACAGCTCGCTGTATATGGGAGCGGCCTTCCGAATACCAACCCCTTTTCCACAATATAATTCCGGTAAGATAATGCCACTGGGCTGTTTTTGTTTCCAGTCTCCTTAAGGCAGCTTCGGCCTGATCCAAGCTGCCAAGCTGAACAAGCCTGCGAATCTGCTGATATGGGTTTTCTTCCCTGACATCCGCCCGTTCCTCCGGCAGCTCCTTCTCCTGCCCGGAAATTTCATTCACATCTCCGCCGAGGAGTATCGAATAAGCCTGTTCTATCTCCCGAAGCTTTTGTCGGGCTGCTTCCTGCAAAACAGTATCGGCAAATCTATCAGAACGATACCTGCTTATCATCTCGTTGTAGGCCTTTGTTATCTCCTGAGAAGAAGCCCCCGGTCTGATCCCCAGCACTTTATACGGATCCATATTAACCCCCGCCAAACATATTTTGTGCTTCCATCATGGTTCCTGCTGTTATACATATGCTTGCCATAAGACCTTTGACGTCCTATACTGCTTTAATCAGCAGGCAATCATGTTCTTTTCTGTCGCCTCCTCTTATAGGTTTGATACCTCTTCTTTCCGTCCTCAAAAGCCCTCTTTTCCTCTTCAGTCTCCAATATAAGTCTGGGCACCTCCACCGGACGGCAATTTTCATCCAAAGCAACCATGGTAAAAAAAGCTTTTAATGCCACGATGGGCGGCTGATCCGAACTTAAGTCCTCCACTTCAACCTGCACCAATACCTCCATGGAACTTCGCCCTACAAACACAAGCTGCCCCTTACATGTTACCAGCTGCCCCACAACAACCGGCTGATAAAACTCCAATTCATCAACCCTTGCCGTCACCACATTTGTTCTACAGTGCTTTCGCGCAACTACATAGGCGGTATTATCCATCATCTTCATAATCTCGCCACCGTGAATATTGCCTGCCGGATTAGCCTGTTCGGGCAGTACAATCTGGGACATGATGGTTTTTGAATAGGATACGGTTTTAGCCTCCATTGGATCACCTCTGATTATTTCAGCAAAAGCTCATGTGTTTCCTGTATTTGTATTACTTAGAGAATATTATACCATATTCTTGCTCATTCATCTTTGCCTATATAAAGCACCGGTTCATTTTTTGTTTACAAAACACCGCAACTTATCAATCAAAGAATTCCATCCAACCGCTAAACAAGGGATTTTTCAGAAAATAAACACAAAATAAAAAAGCGAATCATGAGATTGACATATTCTGTGGTTTAATGTATCTTTCTTAATAATGAAATCCCCTTAACACATCGCTGATACCCATGAGATGAAAGGGCAGAATGGACAGGCGGCACAAATTATTTGAAGAAAGGGAGAGCATGTGTGATAAGAATCAAATGGTTGGAAGGCCCCGATGATTTGACAGATGCCTACAGAGTACGCTTTCAGGTGTTCGTAAAAGAACAGAATGTCCCCCCTGAACTTGAAATAGATGATATGGATAAAATCGCCCGGCATATATTGGTATACATGAACAGCAGTCCTATAGGTACGGGAAGGCTGTTTGTCCAGGACGGCAAATGCTATCTGGGAAGGATTGCCGTATTGCGGGAGTACAGAAAACAACACATAGGAACTTTGATCGTCAAATCCCTGCTCCAAAAGGCCTTCAACAGCGGTATCGATGAGGTGCATATACACGCCCAGATTTGGGTTCAGGACTTTTATAAAAAGCTGGGATTTATCCCGTACGGAAAGCCCTTTTATGAGGCCGGCATTGAGCACATAAGTATGGTAGCATACAGGCCTGACAGCCAGGATAACAGCAACTCTTTGCTTAATGAGACTTTATAAGGGCTTTCCGTACCTTCCGTAAGGGTTTGCTTTAATATCAATCGGATTTTTTAAAATACCACCTTACCCCCTGGGGAGTATCCTCAAGTATGATTCCCCGCTCTCTCAGCTCATCCCTTATCCGATCGGCCACTGCCCAGTTCCTTTCCTTACGGGCCTGCTGCCGTTTCTCAATCAGCATCTTTATCTCGGCATCAAGTTCTTGCTGGGACGTGGCTTTCCTCAAAAGTCCCAGCACACCGGTCAATTCATCAAACAATCCGTAAGCCTTTTCAACCAGCTTTTTGGGGCTTTGAGGGGTGAGTACAGAATTCAGCTCCCTGACCATATCAAAGATGGCAGCCAAAGCATCGGCGGTATTCAGATCGTCATCCATTGCATCTTCAAATTTCCTTTTATAGCTCGTCAAACCATCGGCAAAACTCTCTTCTTCGGCGGTAAGCTCTTTATCCGCAGCATTCTGCATCAGATGGAGCAAGTTGTTTTTGCAGTTATATAGCCTCTCCAGAGCGCTTTTGGCCTGGTTTAGCATATCCCGGCCAAAATTGATGGGATTTCGGTAGTGAGCTGAAAGCATGAACAGCCTCACCACCTCGGGATCGTACTCCTTCAGAATTTCACGGACGGTGAAGAAATTGCCCAGAGATTTGGACATTTTTTGATTGTCCACGTTGATATACCCGTTATGCAGCCAGTACCGGGCAAAAGGTTTGCCGGTAGCGCCTTCACTCTGGGCTATTTCGTTTTCATGATGGGGAAATATGAGATCCTGGCCTCCCGAATGGATATCAATGGTCTCTCCCAGGTATTTGATCGCCATTACCGAACATTCTATATGCCATCCCGGCCTTCCCTTGCCCCAAGGACTATCCCAGGCAGGTTCCCCGGGTTTCTGAGCCTTCCACAACGCAAAATCCATCGGGTTTTTCTTCCCTTCCTCCACATCTACACGGGCACCGGCTTCCAGCTCCTCCAGCCTCTGTCCGGACAGCTTTCCGTATTCCGCTGATGTCGACGTATCAAAATAGATATTGCCATCTACCTCATATGCCATCCCCTTCTCCAAAAGCTTCTGTATAAAAGCAATCATATCATCAATATGCTCGGTAGCCCGGGGGTGGAAGGTGGCCCGTTTTATACCCAGGGCATCGGCATCTTTAAAATACTCCTCTATAAACCGATCTCCCAACTCCTTTACAGAAATACCCTCTTCATTGGCCCGGTTTATCATCTTGTCATCAATATCCGTGAAATTCTGTACAAAGATCACCTTGTATTCCTTGTACTCCATATACCTTCTTAAAGTATCAAATATGATAAAGGGGCGCGCATTGCCTATATGGAAATAATCGTATACCGTCGGACCGCAGGAGTACATGCGCACCTCTCCTTCAACAAGGGGAATAAATTCTTCCTTTTGTCTGGTAAGCGTATTATATAGCTTCATTGTTTAACCTACCCTCCAGCTCCTTTATTCTTTCTTCCAGAGTATTAATCCTTTTGTTAATCTCTTTTATCTGATCGGCTATGGGATCCGGCAGCCGAACCTGATCCAGATCGATCTCATCCCTTGCCGATGCAACCCGTTTATTATCCTTTCTGACAATCCTACCCGGCACGCCCACCACAGTACAATTCGGCGGAACTTCGCTCAGCACAACGGCATTGGCGCCGATCTTTGAATTATCACCCACCTTGAAGGGACCCAAAACCTTTGCCCCGGCACTTATAACCACATTGTTGCCTATGGTAGGATGTCGTTTCCCGGTTTCCTTGCCGGTTCCACCCAATGTAGCTCCCTGGTAAATGGTTACATTATCCCCAATTTCGGTGGTTTCACCTATAACAACCCCCATACCATGATCAATGAACAGCCCCTCCCCGATCTTGGCAGCAGGATGTATCTCTATTCCGGTTATAAAACGGCTGAACTGGGAGATGAATCGCGCTATTAGGTTAAAACCCTTATTGTAAAACCAATGGGCCAGCCTGTGCATCAAAACTGCGTGAAAGCCTGGGTAGCACAGTATTACCTCCAGCGTATTCCGAGCCGCAGGATCCCGATCCAGTATAACCTGTATATCTTTGCGAATACGTTTAAACATGATTTCCTCACCCGCCTACAATTTAGCTCAAAATAAAAACCTTCATCCCTGTTGCCAGAGACGAAGGTTTTTCCGCGGTTCCACTCTGATTGGGCATATAAAGGCCAATATGCCCCCCTCGATACCATAACGCGGTATAAACGTCACTCCCTACTCGCCTGGCTTTCAGGAATGCAGCTCCCGGGTGCACTTCAGCATATACTCTATCCAGGATAACTCTCAGCGCAGTCATTATCCCTCTCTGTGGATGTTATACGCCTACTCTTCCCATTCATCGCCTTCTACATAACATATACCCATTTACCATACGGTTAATCAATTATAATATATTCCTTACAGTAAAGTCAACGTTACCTTTTTTTTAGCTGTTGTCATGTTCCATTTATTCGAAAAGGCCGACAAGCCAATTTATAAAGCCACGGATGGCTTCCCATATGCGTTCCAGTATACCCTTGTTGGCCTCAACGGTTTTGCGTATATTATCCAGGCTTTTTGATATCTTCTCCAGCTGATTGGTTATCTTGTCAATATCCAGATCCAACTGGCTGATCTTCTTCATAAGCTCTATAATCTGGTTTATCTGTTCCTCGGTCAGCTGAATATTAAGTTCTTTCGCAATCTCCAGGATAATCCTTTTGATGTCCTCTGGGTCTTTAATACGCTCCCGTACTATCCTTTCCTTTATTTCCTTAATGAGGGCGGCAGCTTCATCCTTTCCTATGTCTTCTCCCAGATCGCCGGTTGTAACCAATTCTTCATTGGCAACCTTCTTGGCTTCTTCGTCCAGCTCTTCTCCGGTAATCTCCTCAAAGGCTTTCATGATGCCGGTAAGAGCAGCGGTACCCGACACAGGGAACGGAGCTGCTGCAATCACGCGGGCATTTTCAATCCCGGCCGTAGCCATGGCATTTGCATACATTTCCTTGGTAACCCAGTTTATGTTATGGGTTTCCACCACCAGCCCTTCGCCCTCTTCCAGCGGTGAAACATAAGCAGAGGATATGGCTCTGGTCCCGATCTTGTCGCTGGACACCAGGCCTTCCAGATAATCCCGCTCTTCCTGATTGGTAACCCTTATTATCCTTACTTCATCGGCTTTTACATTGAACAGCTCAAGCATCTGTTTCTGCTGCTGCTGGTTTAAATCAGCTCCCAGGCTTACCACTTCTTCAACCTGAGCCTTCGCACTTACCCCGTATGCAACAAACAAAACCCCAATACAAAGCCAAACCGCTATCCACCTCTTCATTTTACAACCTCCTTCTTTAAATAGCATCCCGCTTTTCAGTCCCATCTGCCATGCTTATCTGCTCATCCACTTTCTTATAACCGGAAAAACCAGTATCAATTTCATACCGTCTGCTTCCTGCCGAAAACAACATTCTTTTGGTCAATCCAAGGTATATTCATATAATATATTATACTGGCCTTAAATGGTAATAATGCAGTGCTTTCATCATTTCAGCAGGGCAACTGCATATGCTATCATACCGTCACCTGTGCCTACAAAGCCCAGGCCTTCGCTGGTTGTAGCCTTTATATTTATTCTGTCCGTCTGTATATCCAATTCCACAGCCATATTTTCCTTCATTTGTTGGACATAAGGAGCAATTTTTGGCTTCTGAGCTACTATGATGGCATCTATGTTCTCTATCTCAAACATGGCTTCTTTCAAGAGCTCTCCCACCCGGCGCAAAAGAAGAAGGCTGGATATACCTTTATACCTATTGTCGTTATCGGGAAACATCCTGCCTATATCTCCCATTCCTGCGGCCCCCAGCAGAGCGTCAATCACGGCATGTACAAGGACATCGGCATCCGAATGGCCGTCAAGCCCTTTTTCAAAAGGTATGGAAACTCCGCCCAGCACCAAATCCCTGCCCTTGGTCAATGGATGTACATCATAGCCGATACCTACTCTCATACAATGCCTCCCAAATCATTCATAAATTCCTGAACCAGAACAAGATCCTCCCGGGTGGTAATCTTTATATTGGAGTAACAGCCTTTCACCATCTTTACCGGATGACCCAAACGTTCCACCAACACCGCGTCATCGGTACCTTGGAAGCCGTCCTGCATGGCCCTTTCATGGGCTTCCCTTATAAGGCCGTATTTAAATGCCTGGGGTGTCTGCACCACCCAAAATTCATCTCGTCGGGGAGTGAACATGACAAAACCCGCATTGTTTACCCTTTTGACGGTGTCCTTAACCGGCACCCCTACCACAGCAGCTCCATATGCCCGTGCGGCATCTATGCTATCCTGTACCATGGCTCCGGTAACCAACGGCCTGACTCCGTCGTGGATTACCACTATATCGGAGGTATTGGCCTTAATGGACATCAGTCCGTTGTATACCGATTTTTGACGTTCCATGCCGCCTTCCACCACCGCTATTGGCTTTTTATATTTATAGCGCTCTACAATGTTCTTCTCCGCATATTCAATATCCCTGGCTGCTACCACCAGAACTATTGCATCAATCGCCGGCTGTTCATCAAAAACCGAAAGGGTATGTGCCACTATAGGTTTATCTCTTAGCATCATAAACTGTTTGCTGACATCAGCAGCCATTCGCTTCCCCTTGCCGGCTGCAACAACAACGGCATAAGTCTTTCCTTCCATCTTTGTTCTGTTCGTTCCTCTCTTATGCATGTACATTCTTCCAGTACAGTATACAAAAAAAAACAACGGATTACAATCCGTTATTTATAACTCGCCCCGGTACGTCCTTTAACCCACCTTATCCATTGTTTTTGGTTTGGCAAATATCATCCGGCCGGCAGCCGTCTGAAGCACGCTGGTGACCAGTACCCCTATTGTCTCACCTACATGTTTTTTCCCACCGTCTACCACGATCATGGTGCCATCGTCCAAATAGGCAACACCTTGTCCCGTTTCCTTCCCGTCCTTAATTATCTGCACCTCCATCTCCTCACCCGGAAGAACAACGGGTTTTACTGCATTTGCCAGCTCATTGATATTAAGCACCGCCACGCCCTGGACTTCGGCAACCTTGTTCAAATTATAATCATTTGTAATAACCTTTCCATTTACGGTTTGAGCCACCTTAAGCAGCTTGCTGTCAACTTCCGTTATGCCGTTAAAGTCATTTTCGTAGATAACCACCGGAATATCCAGTTCCTTCTGAATCCGGTTAAGTATGTCCAGCCCCCGCCGACCTCTGTTCCGTTTTAGGATATCGGATGAATCAGCAATATGCCTCAGCTCCTCCAGTACAAAATCCGGTATAATCAAAGGCCCCTCAACAAAACCTGTCTTGCAGATATCAAAGATCCTGCCGTCTATTATAACGCTGGTATCCAATATCTTCGGCTGGCCTTTATACTCTTCGGCAACCACCTTATCCTTGTGGGATCTCCTCAATGGAACCAGCCAGCTAAGCTCTTCTCTTCTCTTTACGGCAATGCTGATACCCAAATAGCCCAGCAACATGTAAATAAGAGCAGTCAATGCTATAGAAAGCCAGGGAAAGGTTATTTGACTGATGGGTGAACTGATAAGATAAGCTATAATTAAACCCACAATCAGGCCGAATGCCCCATATACCATGTCGGTTATGGGAATCTCCTGGAGCTTCAATTCTATCTGGTTGGTTAGCTTAATCGTCAGGTCCATGAGTCTTTTTGATGTAATAAAGAGAATAATTGCAAAAATAATACCACAGGTTAAATAGATAACGGGATCCTGATACATGGGTAAAAGTAGAATTCCATTATATTTAAGTATCGTAGTTATCAGCCAGGCAATCCCGGTACCTATAACCAAACCAAGGACAGTCAAAAAACCTCTGATGATTTTTAACAACCGCCATTCACCTCCTCATAAACAAGCCATACTGAAAAAATATCCTCTGGTATAAATGATTGCATTTGGAAAACCATTACTTTTATTATTAACATTATATCAAACTTTTATAATTATAAAACACACGATCGTTCTGATATCGTTTGACGATTTGTTTTGCCTCAGCCTTATTTGATATGCAGCCAAATATTTACTCCCATTAAATTTGTCTCCACCTTATCTGAGATGGAGACGCTATACAAAAAGAATGCTACACTATGATTAGTTTTGTACCTACAATTACCCCAGCCCTTACCCGGGCAGTAATCAGTTTTCAAGCGTTATTGACGGTATTCTTTTCTCCGATTTTGTCCACCATGGCCTTTATTTCTTCCTGTGCCGCACCCTTCGACAAAGCCAATTCACTAATTAAGATCTGCCTTGCGCTGTTGAGCATTTTTCGCTCGGCATTGGATAAACCCCTGTCCTTATCTCTCAACGTGAGATTGCGTACAACGGCAGCAATCTCATATATATCCCCGCTTTTTATCCTGTTCATATTTAAACGATAACGCTTACTCCAGTTTGCAGGCATTTTTGTTTCCTCGCCGCTCAATATATCCATCACCTTATCTATCTCGTCCTTTGAAATTACCTGCCGCAATCCAATTTGCTCTACATTTTGGGTAGGGACCATTACTTTTACTCCGCCCATGGGAAAATTCAGGACATAATATTCCTGTTTCTTGCCCAGTATTTCCTTTTCTTCAATGCTCTCAACCACTCCGGCTCCATGCATTGGATAAACTACCTTATCACCCACTTGAAACTCCACGGGAATGCCTCCTCTGACAAATAATCTACCGTATCTACTATACCACAAATTCACTGTTATGTCAATAAACTTGATATTCTAACATACAGAGTACGCCTTGTCAACTATAAAATTTATATTTGTTTCCGGGGGGTTCGTTGTAAAATTAAATGCAACACCAAAAAAATTATAGAACCATAGTGAGAAATCCTGT
>LFRM01093985.1_pt1 | contig 17457 bp, 14 predicted proteins | sample 618341 | NCBI WGS metagenome assembly LFRM01 (sample SAMN03654438, study PRJNA283298) | anaerobic digester metagenome | isolation source: pool of bioreactors CSTR01a, CSTR02a, and CSTR03a thermophilic anaerobic... | place: Denmark: Kgs. Lyngby | collected 2014-05-21 | reverse complement strand
GTAGTGGACGAGGCACATTGTATTTCGCAGTGGGGATTAGACTTCAGGCCAGAGTATTTGTTATTAGGAGAAGTCAGAGAAAAACTGGGAAACCCATTAACATTAGCCTTAACGGCAACCGCTCCTCAACTTGTTCGAGAAGAAATTATCCACGCTCTGCATTTGAATGATCGGGAGACGGCCATTCATCTATCGAGCCCGAACCGGGATAACATCTTTTATCAGTTTCTGGAAGTGGATGCTCATGAGAAAGATTCATTATTAGTTCAGATGATGGCTGCATATACACCGCCGGGCATTATTTATTTCAGCAGTAAGAAGCGTGCTGAGGAAGTATGCTGGTTGCTGAAGCAAGCAACCACACTTCGGATTGATACCTATCATGCAGATCGTACCTCTGAGGACCGGCAAACTATTCAAAGACAATTCTTAAACGGGAACTTGGATGTTATTTGTGCAACCTCAGCATTTGGGATGGGGATTAATAAACAAGATATTCGCTTTGTTATTCATTATCACATGCCTAATGCTATTGAGGAATATTTGCAAGAAATCGGACGAGCGGGTCGCGATGGTGAGCAAAGTATCGCAACTTTACTCTATTCACAATCAGATGCCGTCTTTAAATATAAAATGATTCGGGAAACCAGATTAACCGAGACACTAGTGGCTAATAAATACTCTGAAGTTGAATTGGAAGCTATGGCCTTTTCAGATTCGGATTTAGCGATGCTTCAGATTATAACCGCCCAAGCATTGTCGCCACATAGTGCAATGCAACTTATTGAGAAGCGTATTCAGACACGTGTAAATAACTTCACTGCAATAGGTAAGTTAATAACAAGACGTGATTGTAAACGTGAAGGGGTGGCTGACTATTTTAAGTATGGTGATACCGAAAAACCTGATTGGTGCTGTTCAAGCTGCCAAGTAGATACGGCAGAGCTGTTACTATCTATAAAGAATAGTTATAATTATTCAAAAGAAGAGGGAAAAAGCAATGACAATTGGAAAGAAATTATTAAAGGTCTTTTTCTTTTGTGAAAATACCTTTTTTCGAACGAGAAATGTGCTACAATAAGTCCGATGAATCTTTAGGAGGATAAGACAGATGAGTAAGAAAAATAATAACGAAGAGCCATGGTCACGCCGGTTTGGTGAAGATGAAAACTTCAACAATAGAAAATATTCTCGGTCAGCCCGGAATACACAAAAGCAAGAAGTAGCACCCCTTTATAAAGTGCTCTTGTTTCTCTTTTTAGCCTTGCTCATCATTCCGTTTGCGACCTATTACTGGAGTGAGAGATCACGCACGACGCCTGACCCACAAACACCAGAACAAGTCTTGATGAATAAACAGAGCAGTGAATCTGAAACAGAAAGCAGCGAAACAGAAAGTTCTGAATCCGCAGTAAGTTCTGCTGAATCATCAGAAAGTTCGAGTCGTTCTTCAAGTGAATCTGAAGAATCAGAGTCCAGTAAACCAGTTGAAGCCCCTGTTGAGTCTCAACCTGTTGAAAGTGAAGAACAACCAGAATCGACACCTACAGACGGAGAATATACAGGTACTTACGTTGTTAAAGCCGGAGATAACTTATATCGTATCGCATTAAATCATGGTATGGATTTAGAAGTTTTGAAGCAAATTAATGGCATCACAACTGATAATATCGAAGTTGGAACTGCCTTAAAAGTTAAAGAATAATAATCAGTGAAACAGAGCATCAAGGTCTGCGATTACGCGGACCTTGGTCTATTTATCAGGAGGTTTCGTTCTTGGAACAATATAACATAGCAATCGATGGCCCTTCATCAGCCGGAAAAAGTACTATTGCCAAAAAAGTAGCAGCGCGTCTTGGCACGACGTATCTGGACACGGGGGCAATGTATCGTGCACTTACTTTATCCGCACTGAGAAAAGGTGCTGATTTGGAAAGTGAACCAGCGATCCTTGCCGTTTTGGATGAGAGTGAGATTCATCTGACACAAGTAGAAGGGCATCAAACCGTCTTCTTAAATGATGAGGACGTAACAGAAACGATTCGTTCGACAGATGTAACAAAAAATGTCAGTGTCGTTTCTTCTCATGAAAAAGTGAGAGCGGAAATGGTAAGAAGGCAACAACGCTTCGCAGAAAAAGGCGGCATTGTCATGGATGGCCGCGATATCGGTACCGTCGTTCTACCAAATGCAGATTTGAAAATCTATCTCGTTGCTTCAGCGGAAGAGCGCGCATTAAGAAGATATCACGAGTCAGTCGCTAAAGGCATGACTGTTTCCTTGGAGCAGTTAACCGAGGATATGAAGGCCCGTGACCATTACGATATGAATCGTGAAGCCTCACCGCTGAGAAAAGCAGATGATGCCGTTGAATTAGACACGACGCATCTGTCGATTGACGCTGTTGTTGAGACAGTTCTTAATCTGATTAAAAAATAAACCTTCATTCCGAACCATTCGAAAATCAACATTACTGGACGATATATAAAGTAAATGTTAAAATGGTGTTATATGGTTATACGTTTACAAGAGGTAGTTTTAAGGTGATTCTCATTATTGCCAACTGCTACCAGTAAGAAAAGATACCGGGGAGGAAAATGTCAAATGTCAGAATACAATGAAAACCAAGAATTGAATGAAGAGGTTGGTTCTACACAAGAAAACGGCGAAATGACAATGGACGATATGCTGAATGCTTATCCACCATTGGAAGTCGGCGATACAGTGCAAGCTGAAGTTCTTGCGATTGAAGATAACCAAGCTATCGTAGGTATTAAAGGACGCGGAGTTGAAGGAGTTATCCCTTACAAAGAGCTATCTGCTAAGCCTTTTGATGAAGTAACTGAAATCTTGAACGTCGGAGACGTCGTAGAGGTTGTTGTTATCAAACAAATTAAAGACAAAGAAAACGGTAGCTTCCTACTTTCAAAACGTCGTATCGACGCTAAGGTAGTATGGAAAGATATCCAAGAAAAATTTGAAAACAACGAGTACATTGAAGCGCCGGTTAAAGACGTCGTTAAAGGTGGATTAGTCGTTGATGTAGGTGTTCGTGGATTCGTTCCAGCATCTATGGTTGAAGAATACTTTGTAGAAGATTTCTCTGATTACAAAGGTAAAACAATGAAATTTAAAATTATTGAACTTGAACCAAGCGAAAACCGCTTGATTCTATCTCACAAAGCGGTTGCTATGGCTGATAAAGCTGCAATGAGCGAAGAAAGAATGGAAACATTGGTAGAGGGTGACACAGTAGAAGGTACTGTTGCACGTTTAACTAACTTCGGTGCTTTCGTTGACTTGGGTGGCGTAGACGGTTTGGTACATATTTCTCAAATCGCTCACGAGCATGTAGCAACACCGGGAGATGTCTTAACAATCGGTGAAAAAGTGAATGTTAAAATCCTTTCAGTAGATCAAGAAAAAGGACGCGTTTCCTTGAGTATTAAAGATACACTGCCTGGACCATGGGAAACAATTGCTGACAAAGCACCAGTTGACTCTGTTCATAAGGGAACGGTTAAGCGTTTGACAAGCTTCGGAGCATTTGTTGAAGTATTCCCAGGTGTAGAGGGACTTGTTCACATTTCTCAAATCTCACACCAACATATTGCGACACCACATGAAATGTTGCAAGAAGGACAAGAGATTGAAGTTAAAGTTTTAGATGTGAAGCCTGAAGAACACCGTCTATCACTAAGCATCAAAGCATTGCAAGAAAAAGGCAATGATGTACCAGTAGAAGAAGATTATACTGATTCTTACCAAGCGGACAATGAAGATGATTCTGCGTTTACACTTGGAGATGTCCTAGGTGACAAATTAAAAGAATTGCAAGATAACGAATAACCATATAATATTACAAAAGGGGCGGAGACTTTTGTCTCTGTCCTTTTTGGGTGAAATAAAATAGAAATTTTGAGGGAGTGATGAAAATGCCAAATCCTGTTTTAGCAATCGTCGGAAGACCAAACGTTGGAAAATCAACCATTTTTAATCGATTGGCGGGAGAACGGATTTCCATCGTCGAAGATATTCCCGGAGTGACACGTGATCGTATTTACGCACAGGGCGAATGGATGGGAAGAACATTCGATATTATCGACACGGGTGGTATTGATATCCAAGATGAACCATTTATGTCACAAATTAAACTTCAAGCGCAAGTTGCGATTGAAGAGGCTGATGTTATTTTATTTATTACAAGCGTAAGAGAAGGCGTAACAGATGCTGATGAGCACGTTGCGCGTCTTTTGTATCGCTCAGGGAAGCCAGTCATATTAGCAGTTAACAAGGCAGATAATCCAGAAATGCGTGCGGATGTATTCGACTTTTATAGTTTAGGTTTAGGGCAACCGTATCCATTGTCAGGAAGTCACGGACTAGGTCTAGGTGATATGTTGGATGCAGTAATTGCAGAGTTTCCATCGAGTGACGAGTTGGCCGAAGAAGAAGACATCATCAAATTCTGTCTAATCGGTCGTCCAAACGTAGGTAAATCATCTCTGGTTAACGCTATTTTAGGTGAAGAACGTGTAATAGTATCTGAAATCGCTGGAACAACACGTGACGCGGTAGATACATCATTTGAAGATGACGAAGGCACGCGATTCCGTATGATTGATACAGCCGGAATCCGTAAAAAAGGGAAAGTCAGCGAGAGTACTGAAAAGTTCAGCGTTATGCGTTCATTGCGAGCGATTGACCGTTCTGATGTAGTCTTGATGGTATTGAATGCTGAAGAAGGTATTCAAGAACAAGATAAGAAAGTTGCCGGTTATGCCCATGAAGCGGGTAAAGGTATCCTGATTATCGTTAATAAATGGGATAAACTTGAAAAAGATAATAACACGATGAAAGAATTCGAAACTGAAATCAGAGATGAATTCCAATATCTTTCTTATGCGCCAATTCTATATGTGTCGGCAATTACGAAACAACGCCTTTCTCATATTCCAGACAAGATTAAAGATATTAATGCTTCGCAAACGCGTCGTATTTCTTCATCATTATTAAATGATGTCTTGATGGATGCGATTGCGCGTAACCCTACACCTACAGATAAAGGTAGAAGGTTGAAGATTTCGTATGCGACCCAAGTTGCAGTCAAACCACCTACATTTGTTTTGTTCGTAAATGAACCAGAACTTTTACATTTCTCTTATGAGCGGTATATTGAAAATCAAATTCGTAAAAACTTCGAATTTGATGGAACACCGTTCAGAGTGATTGCACGTCAGAAAAAATAAAGACGATAAAATAGTGGAAAACAGCCGATAATCGTTGCAGTGATAGGATTTCTATGATATTCTTTATAAGAAATCACCTGAAAAAATGGTATTTCACTTCACTATTTTTGGACCACTCAAAAGTAGTTAACATGTTGTTACAAATTAAGAACATGGAATCTTCTTTTTTTGGCAGGAGGTGAAAAGACAATATGGCAAATAAAGCAGAATTGATCGAAAAAGTTGCTGGAAAAACAAACCTTACAAAAAAGGAAGTTACAGCTACTGTAGATGCATTGTTTGAAGTAATTCAAGAAACTTTAGCAAGCGGTGAAAAAGTTCAAGTTATCGGATTTGGTAACTTTGAAGTTCGTGAGCGCGCTGCTCGTAAAGGACGTAACCCACAAACAGGTGAAGAAATCCAAATCGAAGCAAGCAAAGTTCCTGCATTCAAACCAGGTAAAGCATTGAAAGATGCAGTTAAGAACTAATTACTAGAGACCGCGGATCTTGTATCCGTGGTCTTTTTTTTACGCATATTTTTAAAAAGTGGGGGTAGCTACCGGCATACAGGAAAAGACGAAGGGCTGAAAGCCGGTAAAAGGGAGAAACTACCGGCTTTCAGGAGGGAATGAAAAGCTGAAAGCCGGTAAAAGGGACAAAACACCGGCTTTCAGGAAGTTAAAAAGTACCGAACGCCGGTATAAAGAGTCAAACACTATCCCACCCTTTATCGCATAGATTTTAATAAGTTGAAGGATTATCTCCAAAAACAGAAATGTAGCTCTTTGTTAAGTTCAGGAATATAAAGAGCGTGGTTATGAAGATTATGTTAAAATGGAAACAGATATAATAAGTAGGTGGAAGACAATGAATAGTAAAGCACAAAAGATGTTCGAAGCTATTAGAGATAATGAGCTGGAAATTGCACAAGTATTTTTTAATGAGTCACTAGAGCTTGCTATGGAAGAAGGCGACCTTGAGGGACTATCTGAATTCGCGGAAGCCCTACATCATGCAGGTTTTCTAAGTGAAGCAACGACAACCTATCAGTTGTTAAAACAATTGGCGCCCCAATATGAAGAATGGGATCTATATATGGCCGAGATAGCAATTGATAATGATCAAATTTCAGAAGGGATTGATCTATTACTTCAATTCGATTCGAAGAGTGAATTGTATCCAAATGTTCTCTTGGTTCTGGCTGATGCGTATCAAAGTTTAGGTCTTTATGAAGTAAGTGAACAAAAAATACGTGAAGCAATGTCCATACTTCCGGATGAACCAGTTCTAAAGTATGCTTTGGCGAAACTTTTTTATACAATCGGCAGCTTTAAGAAAGCGATACCGTTGTATGAGGAATTATTGGAAATAGAGGAAGAAATGCCATGGGAAGATAATATTGTGATGCAGTTAGCGGAATGCTACCACGGTATTGGTGAGTTTGAAGAAGGTATATACTATTTGGAGCAGTTACAAACCTCTGATCACAGTTCGGATAGTTTGTTCCAATTAGGTTTTGCGTATTTGCAAACGCAAGCTTACGGACGGGCCATTCAAATTTTTGAAGAGTTATTGGAAAAAGATCCTGATTATCTGAGTGTTTACTTGTACCTGGCACAAGCTTTGGAAGCTGATCAACGCCTGCCGGAAGCTTTGGAAAAGATGTTGTTGGGCGTAAAAGAAAATCCTTTCCAAGCTGAGTTTTATCTGGCGGCTGCGCAATTGTATCGTAAGTTGAAGCAAACGGAAGCAGCTGAAGCGTTACTCGACAGTGCACTTGAATTTGAACCTGAGTTCGTTGAAGCGGTACTTCTGAAAGTGGACATGGCAATGGATGGAGAGCGTTATGATGAAGTTGTAGCGTACTTGGAATCAAACCCTGACAACGTTAATCAACCGTATTACCAATGGCGTTTAGCACGCGCTTATAATGAGTTGGAAGAATTCGAGAAAGCCAACGACTATTACAAAAAAGCGTATCATTATTTCGTTGATAATTTAGATTTCTTAGAAAACTACAGCGAATTTCTTCAAGAAGAAGGGAATCTTGACATGCTTAAAGAAGTAGTGGAACAAGCACTGTTAATAGATTCAAACAACCAGTATTTTATGGATATTATGATCAATCGATTAAGTTAGTTCATCTTGTAAAAGGGGGTGGGGACATGATTCGACCTTCGCTTGAGGAAAAGAAAAAATTCCTGACGTGGTTTATTCAGAATTATCAACTTAAAAGACGGGAATCTTTATGGATATTGAACTACTTGCTAAACCATGAGCTCCTGCTTAAAAATGTTCATTTTGTTGAGAATATCGCTCTGACTAATCGTGGCATGGGACTTTCCAGTGTTGACAGCGACCAAGAACCATTTGTTTATTACAAAGAAGGCAAGCGTTTTGATGATCCTGAACAAGCATTTCATGATTTACGTCTTAATTGGAAGGAAGACTTCTACTTAGAACTTTATTTTGATGGTGCATACCAAACTTTGAGTTCATACGGTATTCTCGAAAAGAATCCGAATGAAACAGAAGAAACAGCTTTTACAAAAGAAACAAAGAAATCAGTAGAGGAATCTTTAGTAAGACTGGGTTGGCAACAAAGAAAGAGCCACTTACTCACGTTAATTGATCAATCCTTGACTGATAAAGACGAAGAAAAATTCAATAAGTATACTGAAGAATTAAAAGCAATCGACGAAAAAAATATGATTTGAATTACCGCAGTGGGTAATGGAATGGATTAAAATGATTAATGTAAAGCAAATACCAGAATTTAATAAAGCTCTTCCGCTGATAGAGACCATTGAAGACGCGGGATATGAAGCTTACTTTGTCGGAGGTGGCGTGAGAGATACGCTCCTGAATCTATCAATTTCAGATGTCGATATTGCCAGCAGTGCGACACCTGATGAAATTCAGCGTATTTTTCCAATAACTTTTGATGTTGGCATTAAACATGGAACGGTTATGGTTTTGAATGATAAAGAAACATACGAAATAACCACATTTAGAACTGAATCGAAATATGAAAAATTTAGACGTCCAGAAAAAGTGGACTATGTCCGAAGTCTGCAAGAAGATTTGAAACGACGTGACTTTACGATTAACGCTATCGCGCTTAGTCGGACAGGTGTTATTAAGGATCCCTTTGATGGACAAGAGGATATAAAAGCAAAGTTGATTCGTGCAGTGGGTAATCCGGTTGAACGATTTAGAGAAGATGCCTTACGTATGATGCGCGCGGCTCGTTTTGTCAGTCAACTTGGATTTGAAATTGAAGCGGAGACGAAAGAAGCAGTTGTTGATTATCACCCCTTACTTTCCAAAATTGCTATCGAACGCGTTCGCGAAGAATTTGTAAAGTTACTGATGGGGCGTAACCGCAAAGGTGGCCTTAAGTTTTTTGTTGAAACCCGTCTCTTTCATATGTGTCCCGGCTTTCAAAATAAGCATGAGGAATTGATAGATTTAGCACTTTTTCCAATGCAATTTAAGACATCGTTATCTGCGTGGACGACTCTTCTTTATTTCTTCTCTGTTCCACAAGAAAATGTAGATAGCTTCTTACGTGGTTGGAAACTGTCTAATAATGAAATCAGTAATATTCAAAAAGCTTATCGTGCACTAATCATAAGATTTGATAAATTTTGGGATTATCCATTATTATTTGAGACAGGAATCGAAATTGCAACTGAAATCGAAGAGCTAATCACCGGTTTTGGTTTCACAAATGATAGTAATCGTTTGCTAGCCCTCGATAAAACAATGCCAATTCACAGAATTCAAGACATGGCTATTAACGGTAAAGAAGTAATGGCTCTCTTGGATACGCATCGCGGCGGTCCTTACTTAGGGGAGATTCTTGCAGATGTTAAACAACGTATTCTCACTGAAAGACTTGAAAATAACAAAGCAGTCATTAGTGAATTTATTGATAAGAGGAGATTAATTTACTTGGATGAAGTAATGATGAAATCTTATACTGTCACAGAAGAAGAAACTGCTGAGCATGTTGGATCGGGTGATTTAGCGGTTCTATCCTCGCCCAGTTTAATTGCGTATATGGAAAACTGCTGCAAGGAAATGATGAAGGATTTGCTGAATGAAGGCGAAACTTCTGTCGGGACCTTCGTTACGATGAAGCACAGTGCACCATCTAAAGTTGGAGCAGTTATTGTAATTGAGGCACGTATTAAGGAACTAAGCGGCAGTAAATATTCATTTTCAATAGTTGCTAAAGATTCCGATGAAATAATTGCACAAGGCGAACACACACGTGTCATTGTAAAGTCAGAACGGTTTATGAAAAATGTTACAAAGTGAAATAGTAAGCTGTTCGTTAATTCTACAAGAATCTTTAATTTATTATTGCTTTTTGTTTCCATTTCAATGCAAAGTATGATAAAATATTCACAAGCTATCAAATAGGAGTGATAATATGAAAAAAGTAATGGCGCATTTAAAATTTATTTTCCGAAATGGTGAAACCTGGACAATTAACCGGGAGCATATCGGAGATTTATGGATAAAGCAAGTAACGACAAGCTATGGTAGAATTGGCAACAGCGAATTTCAAGAGATTCACCCGTGTGAATCATTGCGTATCGAGCTCTCGCAAGAAGCTGATCACGTGCATTCAAGTGACATCAACCTAGGTGGAATTGAAGCAGGTATGTTCGACCGTGTTGCGAAATATCAAGATATCGAAATGATGGATATTATGTATCATGATGAAGATCATCCGAAGTCAGATACAATCGTTCAAAGTGACCGTATTTACTTCCCATATAAAGCTTTAGACACAGATGGCAATGACAATGAATACCAATCATCTAAAGTCGTTAAAGATAAGTTGTATATTGTAGTAGATCCAAACCATACAGTAGACGATATTTATCCTGATAAATAATAATCTAAACAGTAAAGGGCTGGGACATTTGTCTCAGCCCTTTACTATTTGTGTTGCAGCCGAAGTATGAGTAAAAGGCATTCTCTTTTCCTGGAATAACTTGTTTGAACCCCTACTAATATAGGTCTTTATCTAGTAAAATATATAGAGTGACAGGAATGTAGTGTAGAATCGGGGTATTATCCAAATGGGATTTAAAGATAGAATTTTTGCTGTTGTCGATTTAGAAACAACAGGATCAAGCTATAAAAATGGCGATCGGATTATCCAGATTGGCATAACATTTGTTCAGCACAATACGATCTTGCAAGAATATGATTTCAAGGTCAATCCTGGGAAAAAGATTCCTTTGATGATTGAACAACTGACAGGTATATCGAATGCGGATGTTAAAGATTCACCGTATTTCGAAGATATAGCAGAGTATGTTTTTAATCTACTTGAAGAGTGTGTATTTGTTGCGCATAATATCGGTTTTGATTACCGTTTTTTGAGCCAATCTTTCAGTGATGCTGGTTTACAAGAGTTGATAATCCCTGGTATGGATACGGTAGAACTGACTAAAATATTATATCCAACGCTCGACAGTTATCGTTTATCGGACTTGTCGCGCCATTTTGAGTTAACGCATCTAAATATTCANNCTTGTCGCGCCATTTTGAATTAACGCATCTAAATGTTCATGATGCTGCCGGGGACGCAAGAGCAACGGCAGAATTACTCTTACAGTTGCAAGAAAAGGCTGTTTCGCTGCCACTTGTTACCTTAGAGAAATTAAATCAATTAAGTAACCAAACTCAAAGGAATAACGCTGACTTCTTCGCGATGTGCTTAGAAATGAGCCGAGAACAGCGGGCGCCACTATCTCCAGATATTCATATCGCCAATGGCCTGGCTGTTAGAAAAGTCACCTCCTTAAATGAGCAGACAGATTATCGTGCCAAGGAAATGTACAACATTAAAAAATTATGGCAAGACATCATCTCAAATAGTTCATTTCAATCCAGAGAAGGACAGTCAGATATGATGACCCAAATTGAAATGTTCTTAAATAATAAGGACGAAAGTGCCTTTGCGATTGAAGCACCGGCTGGATTTGGCAAGACTTTGGCCTATGTTGTCCCGGCTATCTTGCGAGCAGATCCAAAAAATAAAGTAATTATAGCGACTTCCACTTTATTACTTCAAGAACAGTTAGAAACAGTAATGATTGGTTTGCAGAAAACTTTACCGTTCCATGTAGCGTTTGCGACGTTAAGCAGCCGCAAGCATTTGATTAGCCTGGATAAAGTAGAGAAAACAGATATAGCAGAGCTGCGTGGCACAGAAGCATTGGTAATGATGAGTGTGTTCGTTTGGTTGACTGAGACTGAAACAGGAAATTTATCGGAGTTAAGTGCAAGTCATCGGATGGGGACATTATTAGATACGTTAACGTACGATTTTGAAGAAAATGATTCGCACGATAAAGAGCGCCATTTGGACTATTTTACGCATCATCAAAAAAAAGCGAAAGAGGCCAGTATTTTAATCACAAATCATGCGTATCTGAGTCATCATTTCGAAGATATTAAGTGTTATTCACCGGATGGCGCATTGACATTGATTGTTGATGAAGCGCACCGATTAGCATCTATCTACAAAGATAAAGAAAAAGTTTCTTTCCCTTTATCAGCTGTGAAACGAAAAGTACTTAAATTTTCAAATGTGGTCAGAGATTACCGGGAACACTTAGAGCAAAATGCTAAAATTGCATTTCCTCACTATGAATTAATTAACTTGGAATTTGCGATGGATCAGGTCATTCATACGTTAGCAGAATTGGAAGTGCAACTTGCCGCACAGGTACGTGAGACACAAGAATCAGTGAAAGAGGGACACTATCTGGAAGGTGAGTTTATCGATAGTGCTTGGTTCAGACGTTTTTCTCGTAAGTTATTACTGCATTTCGAAGAACTCAAGTTAATGGAAGCACGTTTTATGGAACTGGAGTTTACGGACAAAGAGAATCCCTTTACGCGCAGATTGAGTGGATTCCTTGAAACGATGGAAACACGAATGAGTGAGTTCCACGCGATACAATCAAACGACTTTTATAGTTATTATTCCCTTAAAGTCAATCATAAGGGTGACAGTAAAACGTTTAATTTGGAGAAAAGCCATTGGGATATTGGCGAAAAATTACAAAAAGAAATCAAAATGACTTTCGAACAGACCTTGTATATCAGTGCCACGTTGCTGCTAGAGGAACATTCTCATTATTTTTCTCGTAAGATTGGTTTGGACAACATCCATGCTATTACGTATACGTCCCAATTTGAGGATCAAGACAAAAAAATAGATGTCTTTATACCAACCGACATTGGTGCAGTAACCAAAATGGATCACCATGAATGGCTGAATATGTTGACGAAATTTGTTTTTGAATTGGTTAGTCATTCAGAAAAGAAAATTTTAGTTCTATTCAATTCAAACAAAGTGTTGGAAGAAGTGTTGATTCGTCTGAGGAATCGTAATGACAAAGAGAAGAAAGCCATCGAATTTCTGGCACAAGGGTTCTCGGGAAGTCAACGCCGGGTGCATCGACGCTTTTTGGAAGCTGAGCAGGCTGTTCTACTAGGCAGCGGCTCTTATTGGGAAGGGGTAGATTTTCCTGATCAACCTGTAGAGGTTTTAGTGATGACACGTCTCCCATTCGATCCGCCTGACACGCCCGAAAATCGTGCGATTGAAGCGTACTACCGCGAAGTTGGCGGAGCTAACGCATTCAGAAATGAATCACTCCCGAAAATGATTATGCGTTTGATTCAAGGCATGGGGCGCATATCCAGAAACCCTGCGGATAAAGGAATTGTGTATTGTTTAGATACACGCTTGGTGCATAGTCCCTATGCCAAACAAATCACGGCTAACTTGCCGTCAGGAATAAAAGTGCATGAAACAAATTTTGAAGAATTATTTTCTTAGAAATACTGACAGAGAAGCAAATAGTGATTTCTTTTTTAGTGATTTTTGAGTATGATATTAGAATATAGGATTGGCTTGACGATAGAGGAAGAGGGTAAACGTGTGAAAAGAAATATTGTAATGGGGCTAATTGGTGTATTGTTTGTATTAATTGTTGGCTCATATTCGATCTTTTATCAATCCCAAAGACCAATTGTCCAAGCTGAAAGTGAAGCGGCTGCGATTGCTGAGCAAGTTGGAGCTGTACAAAAAGTTGAAGATTTCTTTTGGTATAATGGAACGGATGCAACATATTTTGCAGTTTCCGGATATACTGACGCGGATAAACTTGTTTATGTTGTAATTAAACAAGACGGTGGACAAACTTGGGTATTTGATTCTAATGAGATTGTTACGGAAGATGAAGCAAAGGCAATCGTTCAAGCAGTTGAAAATCCTGTGAGCATGTTAGAGGCACGTATTGGAATTGATTCTGATGAACCATTTTGGGAAGTCGCTTATAAAGATGCAAACGGCAAATTAGGCTATTATCAGTTATCGGCAAAAACAGGTCAAAAGATAAAGGAATTTAAGAATATCTAGGGATGGTGATGTTGTATGGTGAAAATTTCAGACCGTATGCTCCAAGTAGAAGAATCTCCGACACTTGGGACGTCCAATAAGGTTAAAGAACTTAAAGCGCAAGGTATGGATATTATCAGCTTGACTGTTGGTGAGCCAGATTTTCAAACACCGCAACACATTCGTGATGCCGCAATAAAAGCGATACAAGACAATAAAGTGAATCATTATGTGGCGACTCCTGGTATTTTGCCATTAAGGGAAGCGATTGTTGCTTATCATGAAACGCACGATGGTATTACCTATGAGACAAACGAAGTCATTGTAACGACTGGAGCCAAGGATGCGTTATACGGCTTGTTTCAAACAATTCTCAATCCAGAAGATGAAGTTATTATTCCGGCTCCGTACTGGGTAAGTTATACGGAACAAGTCAAATTGGCGGGTGGTATCGCTGTTATTGTTGATTCTAAATCAGAGAATGAATTTAAGGTGTCCGTTGCTGATTTAGAGGCAAAACGAACTGGAAAAACAACCGCGATTATCTTAAATTCACCGAACAATCCAACTGGAACGATATACTCCCAAGATGAATTGGAAGCAATTGGGAATTGGGCGGTGGAACATAATATCCTTATCGTTTCTGATGAGATTTATTATAATTTGTGCTACAACGGGAATGAAGCGGTCTCTGTTGCTTCCATTTCTGAGGAAATAAAGAACCAAACCATTGTCATTAATGGTGTTTCCAAATCGTATGCGATGACAGGTTGGAGAATTGGCTATGCCATGGGGAACAAAGAAATTATTAGTAAGATGACGGAATTTGCAGGTCACTCAGCGAATCCGGCTGCAGTCAGTCAATATGCCGCTCTTGCTGCATTAAAAGGCCCACAGTCTGTCAGCGAAGAGATGCAACAAATCTTCGAAAAACGATTGAATCACTTTTATCCCTTACTTGAAAAGATTCCTGGCTTTAAGCTAGTGAGACCGAGAGGCGCATTTTATATCTTTGTGAATGCTAAAGAGGCTGCTGAAATGACGGGGTACAGTTCTGTTACAGAGTTCTCATTGGCCCTGATTGAAGAAGCAAAAGTCGCTGTTATCAGTGGGGATGGTTTTGGCTTCCCGGACTATGTTAGAATAAGCTATACGCTAAACGAAGAAACATTAACGGAAGCAGCAACAAGAATAGAGGATTTTATTGCTAAAAAAGCAAAAGATTAATTAAAGGGGTTAGTGATGTTGGAAAGAATTACGATGAGTAAGGCTCAAGAGTTTTTAGGAAAAGAAATTAAAATCGGCGCATGGGTAACAAACAAGCGCAGCAGTGGGAAAATCGCATTTTTACAATTACGTGATGGCGATTATTATTTCCAAGGTATCGTATTGAAGAATGAGGTTGAACCGGAAGTTTTCGAAATAGCAAAAGGTTTAACGCAAGAAACCTCAATTATGTTAACAGGTGTTGTTCAAGAAGATACACGCTCTAAATTAGGTTATGAGTTATTAGTTAAAGACATTGAAGTTTTAGGTGAAAGCCATGACTACCCGATTACACCGAAAGAACATGGAACTGAGTTCTTGATGGATCATCGTCACTTATGGTTGCGTTCATCAAAACAACATGCAATCTTAAAAATTCGTAACGAAATTATTCGTGCGACTTATGAATTTTTTAATAAAGAAGGCTTTATGAAAGTAGATCCACCTATTCTAACGGGTAGTGCTCCTGAAGGAACAACAGAACTATTCCACACAGAATACTTTGATCAAGAAGCATACCTGTCACAATCAGGTCAACTTTATATGGAAGCTGCAGCAATGGCTTTTGGTAAAGTGTTCTCCTTTGGACCAACGTTCCGTGCTGAGAAATCAAAAACACGTCGTCACTTAATTGAATTCTGGATGATGGAACCTGAGATGGCATTCATGCATCAAGATGAAAGTTTAGAAGTTCAAGAGCAATATGTTGCGTACCTGATTCAATCCGTTTTAGATAACTGCGATTATTACTTGGATGTTTTAGAACGTGATAAAGAAGTCTTGAAAAAATACACGCAATTACCGTACGACCGTATTTCATACGATGATGCGATTGAATTGCTACACAAAAATGACTTTACTGATATCACATGGGGAGACGACTTTGGTTCACCGCATGAGACATTTATTGCCGAGCAATCGGACCGCCCAGTATTTATTTTGAACTATCCAAAAGCAATTAAACCGTTCTACATGAAAGAACATCCGGATCGCGATGATGTTGTATTATGTGCAGACTTGATTGCTCCAGAAGGATACGGAGAAATTATCGGGGGAAGCGAACGTGAGGTAGACTACGATAAATTAAGTCAACAAATCGAAAACTTTGGTTTGTCACTAGAAGACTATGAATGGTACTTGGACTTACGTAGATACGGTTCAGTTCCACATTCTGGCTTCGGATTGGGATTAGAAAGAACAGTAACATGGATTTCCGGGACAGAACATATCCGTGAATCAACAGCCTTCCCACGTTTGTTGAACCGTCTATACCCATAATATAGGATATAGCGACATAAATAATTAGATATAAAAAGAGGCCGAGACATTTGTCCCAGCCTCTTTTGAATAGGAGAGTGATTAAATGAGTGATTTACTGGATAAATGGTGGGAGCAGGGGCAAACAATCATTGAAAATGGGCTTTTGACTCATTACCGGATTTTAGGATTAGATAGTGAGGAACTCATATTTGTCATTCAATTAAAAAGTTATCTCGATCAGAAGCAGTACTTCCCGAGTATGTCGGAAATTGGTGACAGAATGGGTGTTAAAGAATCAAAAGTATTTGCGATTTTACACGACTTAATTCAACGGAATTTAGTGGCAATAAATACAGAAAAAGATAACACCGGCAAAGACTTTGATCGTTATTCCTTAACACCCCTCTATCGGAAATTAGCTCATGTTTTGGAAAAATCAACACTGCAAACGAGCGAAGTAGAAAAGGATATCAATCTCTTAGAGATTTTCCAACAAGAATTCGGACGGCTACTAACACCTATTGAAATGCAGACGATAGGTGAGTGGATGGATAAAGATCGCTATCAAACAGAACTAATCCTTGAAGCATTAAAAGAAGCGGTTCTGAATCAGAAATACAGCTTGCGTTACATTGACCGTATCCTTATGTCTTGGGAGAAGAAAAATATTCGGACTTCCGTTCAGGCAAAAGAAGAGACAAAGCGCTTTTCAAATTATCAAGAACGGCCACCAGTGACGCAACCGCAGGAATCATCCGAACGCATTCCTTTGTTTAACTGGCTTGAATCAGAAGAATAACGAACCCAATAAAAGGACCCGCACCCCGTATATTCCGGGGTGCGGGTCCTTTATTTTTACTATTCAGCAGGCGGCGTGTTTGAGGATTCCGGTGGGGCGACTGATTCGCTTGGTTGGCTCTCAGGAGGAACGCTACTGGATTCACTTTCTTGAACGGATTCGCTGCTTTCTGAACTTTGTTCTGATTCACTGGAAGAGCTACTTTCTGATTCCTTGCTTTCTTCCTCTTCTTCAGGTTTTTTAGGTTCTTCAATTTTAATTTGAATTGTTGCATTTGGTGATGTCGTCGTGCCAACTTTAGCACGGACGGTGATGCTCACATTACCTTTAGGCGGATTATCAATAATGATAGTTGTATCCGTTGTAGGTCTTGTTGCTGCACCGACAGTAATATCAAACTGAGGGGTGCGTTTATCAGCTTCAGCGAGCTTGTATGCATCCCAAGTAACGGTTAACTTGTC
>LFRM01394712.1_pt2 | contig 17466 bp, 17 predicted proteins | sample 618341 | NCBI WGS metagenome assembly LFRM01 (sample SAMN03654438, study PRJNA283298) | anaerobic digester metagenome | isolation source: pool of bioreactors CSTR01a, CSTR02a, and CSTR03a thermophilic anaerobic... | place: Denmark: Kgs. Lyngby | collected 2014-05-21 | reverse complement strand
AGCCAGAAGAGTTTAGCGGATTTGCTTTTGGTATGGGTGTCGAGCGTTTGGCCATGTTGCGTTATGGCGTTAATGATTTACGCCTGTTCTTCGACAATGATCTGCGGTTTTTAGCGCAGTTTCGTTAATTGAGCATCGTTTAAGGAGAACAGTATGAAATTTAGTGAGCAGTGGTTACGCAGTTTGGTTGAGCCCAAAGTCGAGCGTGATGAATTAGTCGCCCGCCTTTCTATGGCTGGCTTAGAAGTTGACGCTGTTGAGCCAGTCGCAGGCGAATTTACTGGCGTGGTGGTTGGCGAGGTGCTTGAAGTCAGTCAGCATCCAGACGCGGATAAACTCAGTGTGTGCCAAGTCAGTGATGGTAAAGATACCGTGCAGGTGGTCTGTGGTGCACCTAATGTGCGTGCAGGATTAAAAGTGCCTTTTGCCCAAGTGGGTGCTGTGCTGCCGGGCGATTTTAAAATTAAAAAAGCCAAGCTGCGCGGTGTTGAGTCGCTGGGCATGCTGTGTTCAGCCGATGAGCTTAAAGTCAGTGATGATAACGAAGGGTTGTTGGAGTTGGCGGATGATGCGCCGGTCGGTCAGTGTGTTCGTGAGTACTTGAACCTCAATGATGCATGCATCGAAGTTGATCTCACCCCCAACCGTGGTGATTGCTTGTCATTAACGGGTTTAGCGCGTGAAGTTGGTGCGCTCTATAACCAGCCTGTGCAGTTTCCTGAAATTAATGCAGTACCTGCCAGCCATGATAAGCAAATCAGTATTGAGTTGTTAGCGCCGCACGCCTGCCCAAGGTATGTGGGTCGAGTGATTCGCGGGGTCGATTTAACGCAGCCTACTCCAGCATGGATGAAAACGCGTTTAGAGCGTAGCGGCGTGCGCAGCATTGATCCAGCTGTGGATGTGACCAACTATGTCATGTTAGAGCTGGGGCAGCCCATGCATGCTTTTGATTTGGCGCAGATTAATGGCGGTATTCGCGTGCGTATGGCCGAGCAAGCAGAAAAAATCATTTTGCTTGACGGACAAGAAATCAAACTGAATACAGATACGCTTGTGATCGCCGATCATCAACAAGCCTTGGCTATTGCTGGGGTGATGGGCGGTGAGAATAGCGGTGTTAATGTAGAGAAAACCAAAGACTTGTTTTTAGAGAGCGCATTTTTTGCACCCTTGGCGGTCGCAGGCATAGCGCGTTCTTATGGCTTGCATACAGATGCCTCACATCGTTTTGAGCGTGGTGTGGATTGGCAGTTGGCAGAGCGTGCCATACAGCGTGCTACAGAGCTGTTGTTGCAAATGGTGGGTGGTGAGGCAGGGCCTGTTATTATCGCGCAGAGTGCTGAGCACTTGCCGCAGCCTGCCGTAGTTTCCTTGCGTGCAGAGCGTGTTAACAGCATGTTTGGTTTGCAGTTATCCGATAACGAAATCGAGCAGTTACTGGCTCCGCTTGGCTTGCAGTTAGATAAGCAAGCAGCAGGGCAATGGCAAGTCGCCGTGCCCAGTCACCGCTTTGATATCAGCATTGAAGTGGATTTGATTGAAGAAGTGGGGCGCTTATATGGTTACGAGCGCTTGCCTGTGCGTTATCCTGCAGCGCGTTTAGCGCCGCAACCACAGCCAGAGGCGCAAGCCAGTGTGCCTGTGCTGAGTCGTTTATTGGCGAGTCGCGGCTATCAAGAAGCCATCACTTACAGTTTTATTGATCCTGATAGCTATGCTTTATTTCACCCTGAGCAGCCAGCACTGGTATTAGATAATCCGATTTCAGCAGAACTGTCCTGCATGCGCGCTTCTTTATTACCAGGTTTATTAAAGGCTTTGGCGCATAACCTAAATCGCCAGCAAAGCCGGGTTCGTTTGTTTGAGGCAGGGCTGCGTTTTGTCGGGCAGCTCGATGCGCTGAAACAAGAATCTATGTTGGCTGGCGTAATCACAGGTTTGCGTTTGCCTGAGGCTTGGGCGCATGGAAAAGAAAAGGTTGATTTTTATGACATTAAAGCAGACGTAGAAGCTGTTTTGGCTGCTGCTGGAGCGGGGGCAGAGTTTAGCTTTGTGCCTGCTCAGCACACTGGATTTCATCCGGGTCAGTGCGCTCGCATTGAGCGCGATGGTCAGTTGGTTGGTTATTTAGGGGCTTTACACCCGCAAATAGCCACAGAGTTTGATATTGACCAGCCAGTGTTTATGTTTGAACTTGAACATGCTTTGCTTGAGGCTGGTAAATTGCCCACATTTAAAGAATTATCACGCTTTCCTGAGGTGCGTCGTGATTTGGCGCTGGTAGTTGATGCTGACGTACCGGCGGCACAATTGGTTGATTGTATGCGCGCGGCAGCTGGCGAATGGCTGACCAAGATTCACATTTTTGATGTTTATCAAGGCGCTGGAGTAGAGCAAGGTCGTAAAAGCTTAGCAGTGGGCTTGACGTGGCAGCATCCTTCACGCACTCTAACTGACGAAGAAGTAAGCGACGCAACACAGCAGGTGCTAACCGCACTCGCACAACAGTTTTCGGCAACTTTGAGAGCGTAAGCCAGTGAGCACATTGACTAAAGCAGATATGGCAGAGCATCTATTTATGGAGCTGGGTCTTAATAAGCGTGAAGCTAAAGAGCTTGTTGATTTGTTTTTTGAAGAAATCAGAACCTCTTTAGAAAGTAGCGAACCTGTTAAAATTTCAGGATTTGGCAATTTTGAATTGCGTGACAAACGTCAGCGCCCCGGTCGTAATCCAAAAACGGGGGAAGAAGTGCCCATCAGTGCCCGCCGCGTTGTTACCTTCCGTCCAGGACAAAAGCTAAGAGAGCGAGTAGAGGACTATGCTGGAAGCCAGTCATAATAATGAGTTGCCACCTATTCCGGCAAAAAGATACTTCACTATTGGTGAAGTAAGTGAGCTGTGCGCCGTAAAGCCGCACGTGTTGCGTTATTGGGAGCAGGAGTTTGAACAGCTTGCACCTATCAAACGGCGTGGTAATAGACGTTATTATCAGCATCATGATGTGCTGATGATTCGCCAAATTCGCAGCTTGCTCTATGAAGAAGGTTTTACCATTGGTGGCGCACGCCAGAAACTCAATGGTGAGCAGTCTGGCGAAGAGAACACCCGCTATAAGCAAGTTATTCGGCAGATGATCACAGAGCTGGAAGAAGTATCAAAGTTGCTATCTAACTGAATCAGAGAGTTACTCGCAACAACAGTGCAAACACAGTATAAAAACAATTAAAACCACAGTAATTTCCAGCTAGTTTTTTAGCAGTCAACAGGCAAGGGGCTTTGTATGTCTTCCGTGACAATTATCGTACTTATCCTTGGCGGGATTGTTGCTTTGCTGCTAGTAGGTTATCTAAATAACTCCGTTGAAAAAAACAAGCTTGAAAAAGCGCGTAAAAAAGCTGAACAGTCTGAGCGTCAACAGCGAATTGAAGCTCTATCAGAATCCTTACCAAAACAGTTCTTGACGGTAGCGCTCAAGCAGCTACTGCATAAGTTGGAGCTCCATTTTGTTGAAGGGGTTTTGGCTAATGATGCGCAGAACAAAAGGATGCAAGGTCGCAAATTGCTGCTTAAAGAGCGCTTAGAGCAAGGCGAGCAATATGCAATAGGTAATCCTGAAGTTAGTGTGCAAACTGAAGAGCAGGTCAAGGAAATACGCTTTCAGTTAGAAAGCCTGCAAACACAGCTCGTGCGTGCTACCGAAGAAAAGCTAGTGCCTGTGGAGCAATTAAAACCAGCGGTAGCTCATATCCAGATGCAACTGATTAATCTTTATTTGGATTATTTTCGCGTTTCGGGTCAACGTTTTATGCGGCAAGGACAGCCGCGTCAAGCGCGACTGGCTTATGAGCGTGCGGTTAAACTGTTAAAGCGACAGACAGCCCCTCAGTTTACGCAACAGCTTGGACAGTTCGAGCAGTTGTTGGCTCAAGCCACCAAGCTTGTGCTGGAGCAGACGCAGGCCACGACATCGAGTGAAAGTGAGCTTTCCGGCGCCGTAGATTCGGAACAAAGCGATGAGTGGAAGAAGAAGCAGCTTTACGATTAGCGTCTGTCTTTCGTTGCATTCTCTTACTGCTTATGACTTTTTATCTTTTTTTGTTATAAATAGACTTTTTCCCTATCTTGTATCCATTGTGAATATGGTTTAATGAGTGTCGTTTTTTGACTGATGGGTCGATCTATGCAAGCTGAACCACGTAAGGTGCGTGAATTTCGCCGTCGCGAACAAGAAATCCTAGATACGTCGCTAAAGTTATTTTTAGCGGAAGGTGAAGACAGTGTCACCGTTGAAATGATTGCTGATGCAGTTGGTATTGGCAAAGGCACGATTTATAAGCACTTCAAATCCAAAACCGAAATTTTTTTACGGCTGATGCTTGACTATGAGCGCGAGCTTAACGAGCTGTTTTATTCAGATACCGTAGCCAAAGATAAAGAAGCCTTATCGCGCGCCTATTTTGAATTTCGTATGGGCGATCCCGAACGTTACCGCCTGTTTGACCGGCTGGAAGAGCGGATTGTTAAAGGGCGCCAAGCGCCAGAAATGGTCGAGCAGCTGCATGCTATTCGTGCATCCAATTTTGAGCGTTTAACGCAACTGATTGAAGATCGCATCCGCGAGGGTAAACTGGAGAATGTTCCGCCATACTTTCATTACTGTGCGGCTTGGGCATTGGTGCATGGTGCCGTGGCCTTATACCACTCGCCATTCTGGAACAATGTCTTAGAAGATCAGGAAGGCTTTTTCCAGTTTATTATGGACATAGGTGTACGCATGGGTAACCGCCGCCGCCGCGATGATTCCGCTCAGACTACTAAAATAAGTAGCAGCCAAGAAACCAGTTAACCCTGTGTCTAGCTCGAGTTGGTACAAAAGCTGCTTGTAATTATGCCAGTACACATTTAAGGCAGCTTTTGACACTCTGCCCTCGGAGACATTATGCGATTGGGTTTAATTCTGCTGGTTTTTGTAATGCTGACAGGTTGCATGAAGGCCAGCGAGATGGTTAATGAGGCAGGCTATCACCTCTCGGATATAGGCGTGATTAACCATCAACGTATAGAGCGTGCGGCAAGTCGGCGCATCCAGCGTGACTCGCTTATCTATATTGCGCAAAGCCATTTTCCGCCGGTCGAGCATCGCGTAGTGGCTGATAATGTTTTGGCGCAAGAAACCTTTAATGCCTTTGTGCAGTATTTTCCGCACATGCGCCGCTCTTCTAGCCCCTTAGGCTTAGAGCAGGCGTTAATGGGTGCCAGACATGAACAGGCTGATTTTCTGCTGTACACAAGGTTTGCTCAGGCTAATGAGCGCCCAGTTCTGGGGCAAAGCGTCATCCAATTTATGTTGTATGAACTGGGCAGCGGCAAGCTAATTGATAATGGCTCTATTCATATACGTGGCGGCTTGCTGACTTCAGTAAACAAAAAACCAGAGGATTTATTGCGTAAACCCATGCAGGCTTATGCGCAGCGCTTGCTGGGGTTGCGTGAGTATTAGTTGTTTGCTGATGTGGTAAAAACCACGGGTTGCCTTTGACTGCTTTTGCTAACCACCCCTAACTGTAATACCATAGACGCCTTCAAATCGAAGGCGTTTTGTGTTTTTTTTCGCAAAAAACAGCAGCGCCTCTTAATTCATAAAGCTTTTATAGATTCTAAGCAGTACATCCATGACTCATGCTTTATCCATCCAAGGACTTACCAAAACCTATGCCAATGGTTTTGTCGCACTCAAGGGAATAGATTTAGAGGTCAAACAAGGTGATTTTTTTGCTTTGCTTGGCCCTAACGGTGCCGGAAAATCCACCACTATCGGTATCATCTCGACGCTGGTAAACAAGTCCAGTGGCAAGGTTAGTGTATTTGGCAATGATCTTGATACGCACCCGCTACAGCTCAAGCGCTGCATAGGGGTGGTGCCGCAGGAGTTTAACTTTAATCAATTTGAACTTGCTTTTAATATTTTAGTTACCCAAGCGGGTTATTACGGCATTAAGCGCGCCGAAGCTAAGGTTCGTGCGGAGCAGCTGCTAAAGCAGCTTGAGCTGTGGGATAAGCGCGATACTCAGGCGCGGTTATTATCTGGCGGCATGAAGCGCCGTTTGATGATAGCAAGAGCTTTAGTTCACGGGCCTAAACTATTGATTTTAGATGAGCCAACCGCCGGTGTGGATATTGAACTGCGTCGCTCGATGTGGGATTACCTGATTAAGCTGAATCGAGAAGGCACTACTATTATTCTCACAACTCACTATCTAGAAGAAGCAGAGCAGCTGTGCCGCAACATTGCCATTATTGACCATGGGCAGATTATCGAAAACACCAGTATGCGCACATTGTTGACTAAGCTGCAGGTGGAGACCTTTATTTTGGATTTAAAAAATCCGCTTGAATATAAACCTGTGTTGAAGGGCTACGAGTTTCAATTGGCAGATGAACGGACGTTAGAAGTGCAGGTGGTTAAAAATAAGGGTATGACCGATCTGTTTACCCAGTTAGCGCGGCAGGATATTGAGGTGTTAAGCCTGCGTAACAAAGCGAACCGCTTGGAAGAGTTATTTGTTTCCTTAGTTGAAAAAAACTTACCCGGAGGCAAGGCGTGAGTAGCGAATTTAAATCTAATTTAATTGCGCTCTATACCATCGCTTATCGTGAGGCGCGTCGTTTTTTAAGAATTTGGCCGCAAACGCTGTTGCCGCCGGCGATTACCATGACGTTGTATTTTGTGATTTTTGGTAATTTGATTGGTAAACAAATCGGCAGCGTGCAGGGCTTTAGCTATATGCAATACATAGTGCCGGGCCTGGTTATGATGTCGGTGATTACCAACGCCTACAGCAATGTGGTGTCGAGTTTCTTTAGTGCTAAATTTCAGCACTCTATCGAGGAGCTTTTGGTTTCGCCGGTATCTTCGCATACGATTCTAATCGGTTTTGTTTTGGGTGGCGTGCTACGTGGGTTGTTGGTGGCAGCGATTGTGTCTATTTTGTCGCTATTTTTCACGGATTTGCAGGTCGAGCATCTGGGTTTAACTGTGCTAGTTATCTTCCTTACAGCTGCGGTATTTTCCTTGGGCGGCTTTATTAATGCCGTATTTGCGCGCAGCTTTGATGATATTGCGATTATCCCATCGTTCGTATTAACACCCTTAACCTACTTGGGTGGCGTGTTTTACTCCATCACTATGCTGGGTGAGTTTTGGCAGAAGCTGTCGCTGGTTAACCCTATTTTGCATATGGTGAATGCGTTTCGCTATGGGATTTTGGGTGTGTCGGACATTACACCCACTACAGCAGTGGCATTAATGCTGTTGACTACAGTGGTGTTGTATCTGTTTTGCATACGCTTACTCAACAGCGGTCGCGGTATGCGTCATTAAATCGTTTCATTTCAGCAGCGCTTCGGACTCTCAGTGCTGGGTGCGCTTGATTTGCGCTAAAAAGCTATAGAAGAAGTCGGTGCAAACCTTCAAGGGTGCGGGTATAATCGCCACCCTTACGAATTAGGCACTAGGGATGGCACGCTAATTGCTCATATCTAATCAGACATCGTCAAGTGTCAAAATTACGATGAGGAATTAGATATGAGTCAAGGTGTAGAGTTTAATCGGTTGATGTTAGAGATGCGCTCCATGCAAATGGAAGCCATGGCGCGTAACAGTGCGCTCGTGACACAGCCGCCTCAGGTTAATGGACCTAGCTTTGCTGATATGCTCGGTCAGGCAGTTAATAAGGTTAACGATGTGCAGCAGAACGCAAACCAGTTGGCTACAGCCTTTGAGATGGGGCACAGTGGTGTTGACGTAACCGACGTTATGATTGCCTCGCAAAAGGCCAGTGTGTCATTCCAAGCCATGACGCAGGTACGCAACAAACTTGTACAGGCTTATCAAGATATTATGCAGATGCCAATGTAAGGCAGGTGAATCATGGTTGACGCAACAGACAGAACAGTCCCGGCAACAGTAGATGCGGAGTCCAGAAAAGGCCTACCCAGTTTGGCTTTCTTGGATACTATGGCGCAAATGCCAGCGTTGCGTCAGGTAGCTTTGCTGATAGGTCTTGCCGCCAGTGTGGCGATAGGTTTTGCTGTTGTGCTCTGGTCGCAAGAACCCGATTACCGTCCGCTTTATGCCAATTTAAATAACCTAGATGCTTCTCAGGTTATTGAAACCCTGAACCAGTCGGGTATCAAATTTAAATTGGAGCCCAACTCTGGTGCTTTATTGGTTAAGGCTAATGATTTAGCAGCGGCGCGTCTTAAATTAGCCACCGCCGGTGTGGCACCAACGGATAACACTGTTGGTTATGAGATTATGGATAAAGACCAAGGTCTTGGCACCAGTCAGTTTATGGAAACCACGCGTTACCGTCGCGGCTTAGAAGGTGAGTTGGCACGTACCATTGCAAGCTTGCAGAACGTTAAAAACGCACGCGTACACTTGGCTATTCCCAAAAGCTCGGTATTTGTGCGTGACGAACGCAAGCCTAGTGCCTCAGTACTGGTAGATATGTATGCAGGACGCACACTTGAGCCCAGTCAGGTGATGGCAATTATTAACTTGGTCGCCACCAGTGTTCCTGAATTGAATAAAGATCAAATCACCGTAGTTGATCAAAAAGGCAATCTGCTTTCTGATCAAAACGAACTCTCGGAAATGACCCGTGCCGGCAAACAGTACGACTTTGTGCGCCGCATGGAGGGCATGTTTACCCAGCGCGTGCACAATATTCTCTTACCTATTTTGGGTGATGGTCGCTATAAAGCAGAGGTGTCTGCGGATGTCGATTTTAGTGCGATTGAGTCCACCTCTGAAAGCTTCAATCCGGATCAGCAAGCGCTGCGTAGTGAGCAGTCTTTAATTGAAGAGCGTACTTCCAGTCAGGGTCCACAGGGTGTTCCGGGTGCGCTTAGTAATCAACCACCCGGCGCAGCCAGTTCGCCCGAGCGTGCTTTGGGTGGTGCGGGTGCTGATGGTCCTATTGCTTCGGGTCACCCCTTATTAGATGCTAATGGCCAGCAAATTATTGACCCTGCGACCGGACAACCTATGCTGGCTCCTTATCCGGCGGATAGACGCGAGCAATCAACCCGAAACTTTGAGGTGGATCGCTCCATTAGTTATGTAAAACAAGATCAAGGCCGTCTGCAGCGCTTATCTGTAGCGGTGGTGGTGGATGACTTAGTGCATGTAGGTCCGGAAGGGCAAATAGTCCGTCGTCCATGGACTGAACAGGATTTAGCGCGCTTTACCCGCCTGGTGCAAGATGCCGTAGGCTTTAATGCCAGCCGTGGTGATAGTGTTAGCGTCATTAACGCGCCTTTCGCTGATGTGCCGGTAGAAGAGTTTGTTGAGCCACCTTTCTATTCACAGCCTTGGTTCTGGGATGTGATGAAGCAATTGCTGGGCGTACTCTTTATTATTATTCTGGTCTTTGGCGTACTCAAACCGCTGTTAACCAATGTGGCAGGTGGCGGTAAGTCAAAAGAGCTAGCGTTAGCAGAAGCAGCTAGAGCAGAGGCAGACCTCAGCGGCTTAGATGATGATTTGGCCGATGATAAAGTGAGCCTGGGCGCAGCACAGCAAAGCATTATGTTGCCAAGCCCAAGCGAAGGTTATGATGCTCAACTTAATGCAATCAAGAGCTTAGTGGCTGAAGACCCCGGTCGCGTAGCTCAAGTTGTTAAAGAATGGATATCGGGCGATGACTGAAAATAAAGCAATCAGCAAACTCAGTAAGGTTGATAAAGCCGCCATATTGTTGCTGTCACTAGGCGAAGCCGACGCTGCACAGATATTGCGCCATATGGGCCCCAAAGAAGTACAGAAAGTGGGTACCGCCATGGCGCAGATGCGTAACGTGCATCGTGAGCAGGTTGAGCAGGTGATGAGCGAGTTCGTTAATGTCGTTAGCGATCAAACCGGCTTGGGGGTGGGCTCTGATAATTATATTCGTAAAATGCTGACTCAGGCTTTAGGTGAAGATAAAGCCGGCAACCTGATTGACCGCATTTTGTTGGGCGGTAATACCAGTGGCCTAGACAGCTTGAAGTGGATGGAGCCACGAGCGGTTGCAGATGTCATCCGTTATGAGCACCCGCAAATTCAAGCGATAGTCGTGGCCTACTTGGATCCGGATCAAGCCGCTGAAGTCCTCAGTCATTTTGATCACAAAGTACGTTTAGATATCGTTTTGCGTCTGTCAGCACTAAATACCGTACAGCCTGCGGCACTTAAAGAATTAAACGATATTTTAGAAAAACAGTTTTCCGGCAGCTCCAGCACCAGTCGTACAGCTATGGGTGGTGTTAAACGCGCGGCTGATATTATGAACTTTCTGGAAAGCTCCATTGAGGGGCCGTTGTTGGATTCCATTCGCGATTTGGATGCTGATTTGTCAACACAGATTGAAGATCTGATGTTTGTCTTTGATAACCTTGCGGATGTAGATGACCGCGGTATTCAGTCGTTGCTGCGCGAAGTGTCGTCCGATGTGCTGGTACTGGCGCTTAAAGGAGCGGATGACGCGATCAAAGATAAAGTATTTAAGAACATGTCTAAACGTGCGTCTGAGTTGCTGCAAGATGACTTGGAAGCCAAAGGGCCGGTACGCTTAAGCGAAGTTGAAGCGGCACAAAAAGAAATTCTGACTATTGCTCGACGCATGGCGGATGCTGGTGAGATTGTACTCGGCGGCAAAGGCGGCGAAGAAATGGTGTAATCCATGGATAAGAAAAAACTGTCGAGCGAAATTATCTCAGCATCTACTTCTTCAGCCTTTGAACGCTGGGACTTGCCCAGCTTTGATACAGAACAGAGCGCTATTGATACCGAAGATGAGAGCAGCGAGCCCGAGAGCGATGAGGTTGAGGTTGAGGTTGAGGAAGTTGAATTAGAGGAAGTTCAACCGCTGACTATCGAGGAGGTTGAAGCCGTTCGCCAGGATGCCTATAACGAAGGCTTTTCTGCAGGCGAAAAAGACGGCTTTCATTCAGGTCAATTAAAAGCACAAAAAGAAATAGAAGCTGCAATGGCTCCACGTTTACAGGCGCTAGAGAAAATAATGCAGCAGCTGTTTGAGCCTATTGCACAGCAGGATCAAGCCTTAGAACATTGCATGCTGGAACTGATACAGCTTATCAGCCAGCAGGTGATTCAGCGTGAATTGCAGCTGGACTCAACCCAGATTGGTCAGGTTTTGCGTGAGGCGCTTAAGCTGCTTGCTGATGAAAATGAGCAGGTTAAGATTTATTTGCATCCGCAAGACTTTGAACAAATAAAGGCCATGCGTGAACGCCATGAGGAACGTTGGCGTATTATTGAAGATGAGGAATTATCGCCCGGCGGCTGTCGCGTAGAAGCCGCTCAAACTCGTATTGATGCTACTATTGAAACACGTCTTAAAACGCTGACGCAGCAGTTGCTGGAACAAAAGCGCACCCTGCAAGCTGAACCGGTTAGTGCCGATGATATTCAGGAGTTTGACTTGCAGCCTGAGCCAGTTGNNAGTCTGTTGAGCCAGAGCCAGAGCCAGAGCCAGAGCCAGAGCCAGAATTATCCATGCGTGAAACTGCAACAGCGGTTGCACCTATGGCAGAAACAGAAGACGTAGAAGAAAACCAAGTCTAGCAATCTCTTAGGGTGGGCAAATGAAGTTAGCACGCACTAAATTAGCAACGCGTTTAGCTGCCTATCAGTCAGCCGTAAAAATACCACGTCAGCCCATAGTTGAAGGCCGCTTGCTACGCATGGTGGGTTTAACTCTTGAGGCTCAAGGTCTGCAAGCTGCTGTGGGCAGTCGCTGTGTGGTAATTAACACCAGTGGTCATAACCCAGCTCAGGTTGAAGCTGAGGTGATGGGCTTTTCCGGTGACAAAATATTCTTAATGCCCGTCGGCAGCATGGCAGGAATTGCACCCGGTGCGCGGGTTGTGCCTTTGCCCGATACCGATTTAGTACCTATGAGTAGCAGCATGCTGGGGCGTGTTTTAGATGGCACGGGTCGCCCACTCGATGGCAAAGGACGCATTGCTGCAGATGAATGGGTACCAATGACAGGCCCTAGTATTAACCCTCTTAATCGTGAACCCATTACGCAACCTTTGGATGTGGGTATTCGTAGTATCAACGGCACTCTAACGGTAGGTCGCGGACAGCGTATTGGCCTGTTTGCAGGTACCGGTGTAGGTAAGAGTGTGCTCTTGGGCATGATGACGCGCTTTACCAAAGCCGATATTGTGATTGTTGGTCTTATCGGTGAGCGAGGTCGTGAAGTTAAAGAGTTTATCGAGGATATCCTCGGCGAAGAAGACCTGAAACGTGCGGTGGTGGTGGCTTCACCCGCCGACGATGCACCTCTAATGCGTTTGCGTGCGGCGATGTATTGCACCCGTATTGCCGAATACTTTCGTGATAAAAAATATAACGTACTGTTGTTGATGGACTCTTTAACCCGCTATGCGCAAGCCCAGCGAGAAATTGCTTTAGCCATTGGTGAGCCACCAGCGACTAAAGGTTATCCACCTTCCGTGTTTGCCAAACTGCCAGCTCTGGTCGAGCGTACTGGTAATGCTGAGAAGGGCGGTGGTTCTATTACCGCTTTTTATACCGTGTTGTCTGAAGGTGATGACCAGCAAGATCCCGTAGCCGATGCGGCGCGTGGTGTGCTGGATGGGCACTTTGTTTTATCACGTACCTTGGCCGAAGAAGGGCACTATCCTGCCATTGATATCAGCGCCTCAGTTAGCCGGGTTATGCCGCAAGTAACTTCGCCTGAACATTTAAAAGCAGCGCAGCGTTTTAAACAGTTGTGGACGCGTTACCAGCAGAGTCGCGATTTGATTAGCGTGGGTGCTTATGTGCCGGGCGGAGATCCAGATACGGATTTTGCCATAGAGCGTTTTCCGATAATGTCTGAATATTTGCGTCAGGGTCTAAAAGAAACTGAAAGTCTAGATGTGTGCGTGCAGCGGTTGCTCGACATTGTCGCGCCGTCACAAGGATAGTTAAGCCATGCTCAAACGCGTTAAACGTTTGCTGCCAGTGGTGCAAATGGCTGAAGAGACAGAACGTGATGCTGCCGCTAAACTGGCAAAAACCCAACATCAGCTTATGCATGCGCAATCGCAGCTGCAGGGCTTAGAGCAGTACCGTGGTGACTACCAAGATCAATGGCAAAAACAAGGGCAGATGGGTGTTTCTGGCGAGTGGCTGATGAATTACCAGCGTTTTTTATCACAGTTAGAGACCGCGATAGAGCAGCAGCGTAACAGCATTAAATGGCATCAACAAAACGTCGATAAAGCGCGAGATTTGTGGCAAACAGCCTATACACGGTTAGAAGGTTTGCGTAAGTTAGTGCAACGCTATCAGCAACAAGCACAGCAGTTAGCCAATAAAATCGAACAGAAAGACATGGATGAAATAGCGCAAAGACTTGGTTTAAACAGGCAGAGGCACGAGTAATATGGCAATCGATTATCAGTGGCTGTATGAATATGCATTACGTCGCAAAGGCTCGATCACCGAGTTGGAAAACAGTTTGCCGCAGCCCGCTACAGAACACGAATTAATCGCACGTACTGATGACCGCTACTTATCATTGATGACGCAGCGCGTATTTCGTGTTGGTTTGCGTCATGCCATGGTGGATGCCCGCTGGCCGGTTTTTGAAGAGGTGTTCTGGGGTTTTGACCCAGATAAAATGATTCTGCTAAGCGCTGAGCATATCGAAAACTGCATGCAGGATGCGCGCTTGATTCGCCATTTAGGCAAGCTGAAAAGTATTCCGCGTAATGCGCAAATGATTTTAGACGTGCGCCAAACACATGGCAGCTTTGGTCAGTTTTTGGCGCAATGGCCTAGCACTGATTGCGTGGGCCTATGGCGTTTTTTACATAAGCGTGGTTATCAGTTGGGTGGGCGTTCAGCACCGGGTTTTTTACGCATGGCAGGTAAGGATACGTTTTTACTTACCGATGATGTGGTGGCCGCTTTAATTGCCCAAGGGGTGATTGATAAACGACCCACCAGCCAAGCAGATTTAAAGCTTACGCAAGCAGCCTTTAATCAACTGCAAGAAAGCAGCGGCCGACCTTTATGCCAGTTGTCGGCAATGCTGGCATTAACCACGAACCATTAAATTGTTAAATTGTTAAATTGGGTATGAGCGATTGAAAGAGCATTTGCAGCAGTTAAAGGGCTTTCTAAATAAAAATGCCAAGGAAATGGCAGCACGCAAAATCCGACTGGGCGTGACCGGGTTTTCGCGTAGCGGTAAAACGGTGTTTATTGGCGCTTTGACACAAGCCTTACTGGCTACTGACCCGAAAAGACGCAATTTGGCGGGGCCGCTGCAGCAATTTGATGCGTATGAGCGTGGTTTTTTACGCTCGGCGCGCATTCGTGATGATATTAACCCGACCCTACCACAATTTCCTTTTCGCACTGTCCGCGATGCTATGCTAAGCCATAGTAATCATTGGCCCGAGCCCACCACAGGTATTGCCAGTATTACGCTAGAGCTTAATTTGGACAGCCAACATTTGGCCGGTAAGTTGTTGCAAGACAAGCTCGGTTTAACCGATTTAGGTTTTGGTAAGTTGCTGCTGGAAATTGTTGATTTTCCCGGCGAATGGTTGGTGGATTTGCCGATGCTGGGGCAAGACTATAGCCAGTGGTCAGCACAGGTACTACAAGCAGCTGGGCAGGGTGTGCGTGCGCAGTTAGCGAAAAATTATCATAGTCAGCTGGCCGGGCTTTCTGCGCAGCAGGGCGCCGATGAAGCCTTGTTAGAGCAGTTACAGCAGGGCTGGACGCAGTATTTGATGCAGGCAGCCGAGCATGGTTTAACTGAAAACCAGCCAGGCCGTCATTTGCGTCCAGACAAGTTAGCTCAATCTCCCGTATTGCGTTTTGCGCCATTGCCTGAGCATTTGGCACAAAGCCCTTTATATAAACGCTGTCGCGAACGTTTTGCCACCTATCAACAAGAAGTGATTAAACCTTTTTACCGTGATGTGTTTAGCCGCATGGATCGCCAGCTTGTATTGGTGGATGTACTGCGCACTTTGGAATTGGGCGAAGAAGCCTTTACCGACATGCAGCAGTCTTTAGCTAAGGTGTTGACGAGTTTTGATTACGGCAAGGGTGGCTTGCTGTCTTGGTTAACCGGTGCCAGCACCACTAAGGTTTTGTTTGCCGCCACTAAAGCGGACCATGTAACCCGTGGTGATAGGCGTAACCTTGAAGATTTACTGCGCAATATGCTCGCCATTGTGGACGACAATAATCGCTTGCGTAGCAGTGCTAAGGACTGGGACGTGATGGCGCTGGCTTCAGTGCGTGCGACTGAGGATCGAGCTACGACTCAGGAACCCATACGCGAGGTGCTTTACGGTCAGCCTGAAACAGAAACCGAGTCAGCCCACTGGGATCCGGGTGGTTTGCCGTTGGATATGCCGCCGCAATGGGACAAAGTCAGATTTAAATTTTATCGGTTTGCCCCTCTGCCTTACCCAGATGCCTTACAGCAGGGTTTTCCCGCCATTAATTTGGGGCGCGCATTGGAGTTTTTAATTGGAGATAAAAATCCATGAGTACACAAGAGCGTATCCCCGGACGAATAGATGTACCAACAGACGCATCGGCGGGACCTGAAACCACTGAGCGTGAGCCGGGTAAAATTGATGCGGTTACGGTTGCTATAGCGGAAGAAACAACGCACGTGCCACTGCCTAAGAGCAAGTCGAGCCCTTCTGTATGGACGCGTGCTGGTTGGTTGTTGCTTATTACTGTGGCTGTATGGTTACTGGTAAAGACCGGTTTAAGTCTGTGGCAGCTATGGCAGGATTTTTGGTGGTTGGCACTGGGTTTAGGCGGTTTAAGTGTGGCCGCGTTGTTGTATTTATTACGGGCTGTGTACGGTGAGGTGCAGGCCAGTAAACGACTGGATGCTGTGGCAGAACGTCAACAACAGATTGCTCAAGCGCTGAAACAGGAAGATATGCTGCTGTTTAATCAAGGTTTAAAACCTGTGCTCGCAGAATTGCAGCAGTATTATCCAGAGCAGGTGCAGTCTTATCAGTCAGCACTAGCCGAACGCGAAACAGTAGCTTCACGTATACAGCTGGCGGAAAACACTTGGCTGATTGAGCTGGATAAACAAGCTACGCGACTTATTAATCAAGAGGCGCTGACGGTTGCTGGTGGCGTGGTGTTAATTCCGCACCCAATGTTTGATGCCATGTTGGCGTTGTGGCGCTCACAGCGCTTAATTCGCCGCTTAGGTGAGGTTTATGGCTTGCGTCCTACGGGGTTGTCATCGTGGAAGCTGCTGAAAATGGCGCTGATTAATACGCTCATTGCCGGCAGTATAGAAACAGCAACAGAACTGGCTGCAGAGCAATTGGGTTATGGCGTCGTCGAGTCCGCTGTCGGTAAGGGCGCAGTGCAGGGCGCGGTGATGGCTCAGCGTATGCGTCGTTTGGGTCGACAGGCGCAACAGCTGTGCCGGCCATGGCAAAAACCCAGTTAGGCGCGTTGCCAGTCAAAGCTAATCACATCGCTGATACTGGCTGCATCCAAAGCATGCATCAGTACTCTATCTAATCCCAGAGCTACACCGCTGCAGTCGGGCAAGCCCTGCTCAAGGGCTGCCAGCAGGCGCTCGTCACAAGGGCGATCGGTGTCTTTGAGCTCATGCATAAAACGCTCGCGTTGGGCTTGGCTGTCCAAAAGTTCGTCATAGCCGTTGGCCAATTCCATGCCGTTAAAAAACACCTCAAAGCGTTGTGCTGTTTGCTGGCCGTCAGCCTGGGTGACAATTTTGGCCAGCGCCGCTTGCGAGGCAGGGAAGTTGTCGATAAACACCAGTGTATTTTTAGGTAGAGAAGGTTCCACCAGATGACTGACAATAATATCCAGCCAGCCATCGCGGTCGAGTTCTAAATCAGCATTGGCCAGCTGCTGCCCGAGCTGCTTGATGTCATCAAAGCTGCAACTTAACGGGTTCAGATTTGCAAACTCCTGTAGGGCCGCGGCATAGCTGTAGTGCTTAACTGGTAACTCAGGAAAGCGTTCAGCTAACAACAATTTAAGCAACTGCGCCACTTCGTGCATCAACTGCGGCAAACTCCAGCCCACGCGGTACCATTCCAGCATGGTAAATTCTGGGTTATGCCGCCGTCCGGCTTCGCCATCACGAAACACCTTACAAATCTGATAGATATCACCACTGCCAGCACAGAGCATGCGCTTCATCGCGTATTCGGGTGAGGTGTGTAACCAGCGGTCTTGGCCTACCTGAATGGGCGTGATATTGGGATCAGCCACCGGTGCTTGGTTCAGCAGTGGGGTTTCAACTTCTAGGGCGTTACGCTGATAAAAAAACTCGCGCACTGTGCGATACAGTTGCTGACGTGCAATAAGATTTTTCTGCGGTGCGCTGGGTTGCCAGTGA
>LFRM01120231.1_pt1 | contig 17469 bp, 8 predicted proteins | sample 618341 | NCBI WGS metagenome assembly LFRM01 (sample SAMN03654438, study PRJNA283298) | anaerobic digester metagenome | isolation source: pool of bioreactors CSTR01a, CSTR02a, and CSTR03a thermophilic anaerobic... | place: Denmark: Kgs. Lyngby | collected 2014-05-21 | reverse complement strand
TAATTACAGGGCGCTGATGCTGCAGCAGCCTTATGGAGCGATAACACAGACTCCCGGCTGGGGTGCGGCATTTACAACAACTGGAAATCACACGATTTTCAATGCTTACGAGTTTCTGAATTCTCCCGGACAGTTCTACTTTGATAAAACCGCAAAAATGCTCTATTATTACCCTCGTCAGGGTGAAAATATGGCAACAGCGGATGTTCAGGCTCCTGTTGTTGAAATTCTGTTTGAAATTGCAGGTAACTCCACTACTGAACGGGTCGAGAATATAACCTTTGAAGGCATTACATTCGCACACACCGATTTCAATCTTTACCAGGTTGGCAATTCAAGGGGTAAGACAACTTGTCAGGGTGCAAATGGATACATTGCTTTTTATGGTGATCTTAACTGGCACACTACCAGATATGAAATTCTCGATGTAAATCCGGGAATGTTAACAGTGAGAAATGCCAAATCTATTGACTTTATCGGCAATGTGATAAAGCATGCAGGTGCTGATGGAATCAATATGGCTAATGATGTTGTAAGCTGCAATATTATCGGGAACTATATAACAGATATCACATCAAGTGGTATTACCATAGGTCATCCTCAGCATATAGATATCGGAGATGGTGGAACTTATGCAAAATACCCCCGGGGTGTAGAGGGCGTATGTAAAGACATTACAATAAACAACAACCTTCTTTATGATATCAGTATGATTCCGGGATTTGGAGGATGTGCTGCCATAACAGCATACTTTACAGAATCACTCGCAATAACCCATAACCATATCGAGCAAACAGCTTATAATGGTGTCAATCTGGGATGGGGATGGAGAGAGTTTAAATCATCGACAACCGCCAAGAACAACACAGTCAGTTATAATCGGATAATAAACACTCTGAGAAGACTTCATGACAGTGGTGCTATCTATACGATAGGGCAGAATCCGGGAACAAACATCAATGAGAATTATGTCAGGGGAATTCCTGCTGCGACCAATGGCCCTACTTATGGGCTGCATAACGATGAGGGTAGCGCGTGGATAGTTGAAAATGATAATGTTCTGGACATCGATCCCAATGTCAAATATACCATCAACTGTGAGGATTTCGGCGAGAAACATCACCTGACAATCCTGCGAACATTCGCGACTGTAAACAAAATGGGTGTTAACCCTCCAAACAGCACAATAGATCCGATCCAGGTGCGTTCAGATGCTGTCTGGCCGGCAACCCAGTATACTTTTTGTGTCAATTCAGGGATTCAGGATCAATACAGGCATGTTTATCCGGCCAATTTTATAAAGACAGAAAACTATGTGTTCCCTGCAAGCTGTGAAGCGCCTGCTGGAAGTACCATAAAAATCCGCAGTACTGGAGATTCTTCGGCAACAGTCTGGTTTGCTCCCTCAGGAACATCGAATTTCGCAGAGGGTCCCTCGATGACAAAGGCAGCGGGATATGACACGCTGATCAAGGTTCCGGATAGAAATGGGATTTATAAACTGTATGTTGTCAACAGCCAGGGAAAATCAGCCGAGTCGAGTGCATTGTTGAGAGTAAGCGGATCGTTATCACAGATTGAAGCAGAAAATTATACCTCACAATCAGGAATTCAGACCGAAACCTGCTCTGAGGGCGGGCTGAATATAGGGTATATCGAAAACGGAGATTATGCTGTTTACAGTAATGTCAATTTTGGCACAGGTTCCGAGGAATTTCAGGCCAGGGTAGCCAGCGGCGGCAGTGGCGGAAAAATTGAAATCAGGATTGACGGCAGCAATGGGACACTTATAGGAACCTGTCAGGTCAGTGGAACAGGTGGATGGCAGACATGGACAACAGTCTCTTGCAATATAAGCAAAGTGACAGGTAAGCATGATGTGTATCTGAAGTTCACAGGGGGGGATGGTTACCTTTTTAATCTAAACTGGTTCGAGTTTATCACAGGCTCAACTGCGATTGAAATGAGAAATATCAGTGAAATCAGCAGCTTCAGGACATTCTTATCAAAAGAAAAAATCGTTATCAGGCAGAAGGGAAAAGAAGCAGCATACAGTGTTTCGGTTTTGATGCCGGATGGGCGACTGGTAAAGAAAATTGATAAAGCATCCGGGACCTGCATTGTTCCGGTGAGGAACAGGGGACCTTATATCGTCATGATCAAATGCGAAGGACGTGTCAGAAAAAGCATTGTTTCGGGCTTTTAGGACGTGAATAATGATTGGCATTGAGTTATAATTTGAACTATAGAGGAAAAAAAAGGGAGAAAGAAGATGGGAGACAATTTATTCAAATTCAGTATTGCTGTATTACTGATGCTCTGTTTTTCGTACGGTTCTGCTTATTCCTCAGTTGACGGAAGTGTCGCAGAATTCTGGGAGCAGCAGTACCGTGAGATGCAGCAGGAAATAAATTTGTATAAAACTGCGGCAAAAAAAGCTTACAGAGAGAATGACCTTCTGGATGATAATGCTCAGATCCTGCCGGAAGATAAAACTCCAACCGATGTTGTAATGCGCCGTACCAGACTCCTTCTTCAGGACCTTAAGCGCCGGAGTAAATCGTCAAAATTTAATGAATATGAGAAAGAATTGAATGCGCTTCAGAGAGAACTCAGTTCCGCAGCGCTGGCGAAAACATCTGACAGTAACACAGATACAAAAGATCAGTTCATGAAAGTCAGTGCGCTGGCCAGAAAGATCGCTCTTGATAACCCGCTGCTTGATTTCGAAGATCTGCTCTTTATCGGATATGTGTTCCCCAATAATGAAGTACACATGTGTGATCAATACAACCCATGGAATATCAACATGGGTGGAGGCTTGTTTATTCTGAAAAACTTTAAATCAAATCCGAATCTGGTAAATGTTCTACAGAATTCCAGGGTACAAGGCGGTCCTTTCAACGGATCAAATCTTTCAGGGGGGGCTTTTCTCTCTCCTGATCTCTCTTATGATGGAAAGACAATCCTTTTTGCCTGGTCGCCACCGAACAACAAATGTTACCACATTTTCAAAGTCAATATTGACGGATCGAATCTGGTGCAGCTTACCGATGGATCATCATCTGAGTTCAATTTCCTGCAAAATTCCAATCATAATGATTTTGATCCTATATGGCTTCCAAACGGCCGCATTGTTTTTATTTCCGACCGTCGTGGAGGGTACGGAAGGTGTCATACCAAAGGCAAACCAACCTTTACACTTCATTCGATGAAGGATGATGGTTCGGATATTATCTGTATCAGCTACCACGAAACCAATGAGTGGCATCCAAGTGTCGACAATGACGGGAAAATCGTTTACACACGCTGGGACTATGTTGATCGTGATGACTGCATAGCGCATCATATGTGGACTTGTTACCCTGATGGAAGGGATCCGCGGTCTTATCATGGGAACTATCCTCTCCCTTTACAGACAATTACAGGTTCGAACTGGAGAGACGGGAGGTGGGACAGGCCCTATGCGGAATACAATATCAGGGCGATACCGAATTCTTATAAGTACATCGCAACCGCATCGGGACATCACAGCTACACTTTCGGTGAACTTATCATGATTGATCCTTCAATCGAGGATGATGGAAAAGTTTCACAGGTGAGAAGAATAACAACAGCCTGGAACAACTGGCCTGATTTTGCCACAGGTCCCTATGGTACTGCATGGCCATTGAGCGAAGATTATTACCTTTGTAACAAAAACAACAGCATTATTCTGCGTGACAGGTGGGGTGGAGAACAGCTCATTTACTCAACAAATTCATGGCGGCCTATTGATCCCATACCTGTCAAGGCAAGGCAAAAACCTCCTGCTCTTGCAACTGCTACCTGGCAGGGAGAACGTAAAAACAGAGACGATCATTATCGGGCTACAATAAAGGTAAACGACGTTTATAACAGCGATATACCGCTTCCGGCCAATACGGTGATAAAGAAAATGAGAATCGTCCAGGTGTTCCCGAAGGAAACCAGGTTGATAAATGATCCAAGGAACGGTTATCCTGCCGAAGCGCTGGCCAGAATGTCACTGGGAACGGTTCCGGTTGAATCTGACGGCAGTGTTTATTGTGAAGCACCTGTAGGAAAGATTATTTATTTCCAGTTAATTGACGACAAGGGACTTGCGGTACATTCGATGCGCAGTGCTACATATGTTCATGAAGGTGAACAGATGGCATGTGTGGGATGTCATGAAAACAAATGGCAAGCGCCTCCCGGAGGTGCCAACAAGATAGCCTTTTTACGGCCTCCATCAAAACTGAACCCTGAAGCAGGAGGGGTTGAGCCGGTTAACTTTGCCCGTCTTGTAAAGCCGGTTTTTAACAACAAATGTGCACCTTGTCACAGGAGCAGAGGCAGAGGGCCGGATATGAGCTTTGGCAGCCTCAAGAACTATGCGTTCTATTTCTGCGGTGATGGAAATCCGTATATCAATGGGGATATAGTTACTCCAGTAAAAGGTGGCTCACGAACCACTCCCGGCAAATTCGGAGCTGCTTTTTCCAGGCTTATCAATAACCTGAACCCGTCACATCACGATGTTTCTTTGACAGAAGAAGAATATCAGCGGATAACTCTCTGGCTTGATTTGAATTCAATGGAACTGGGAGCAGATTACAGGGTCAATGATCAGAAGAATGGGACTCTGGTCTGGCCGAGGATAGATCTGGATCCCTCAAATCCCCAGGGTGTTGAATTTGACCGTCCCTTACCGGGTACTGTGAGTGTACTGCGTGATAAGGAGATAAAGAGGATCAAGTTATTCAGAGATGGTTCAAGTTTGTCACTGACAGATCCTGAAAGGGCGTTCTGTGCTTTGTCATTGTTTGATATTTCAGGACGACTGGTTAATAAGTGGAACTTCAAAGATGAGGTGAACTCGATTCGACTTGACATGAAGACGAACAATATCACAAAAGGTGTTTATATATTCAAACCGGAATATTCCGGGAGCTCAGTATCCGGAAATGCAGTAAACACATCGGTGAAATTTATAGTTCATTGATAACAGAAAAAGCGGCAAGCCAGGGTGTAAAATGACGAAAATACGAAGCGGGCAGACAGTTTCCTTCTTATCGGCTGTTTTTCTGCTGGCTGTTTCAATTTCAGCCAGGATAGACCGTGTCGATATCTTTGACAGAGCCGGAAACAGTCTGCTTTTTGTGGAGTTTGAGTATGATGCAGATGGGAAAAATACCGGGCGTTCTGTATATGCTTCAGACAGCACTTTCCTGAGAAGGACAGTTTTTGTAAACGATAATACAGGAAAAAGAATCAGAGAGGTATCGTTTGATTTCAACAACGATACAATAGGCAGGACTGAATTTTCCACAATCGGTAATAAACCAGGTATTTCGGTATTTGATCAGTTTAAACTTGATCAATTCGGGGCGCCTGTCAGCTATTCGGCCAATGGTGAAAATTCATATGATATCTACCATAATGGCTCGGTCGTTTACAAAATGAGATACAGCTCCAATGCCGGCGGAGACCTCAGCCGCATTGAGGTATTAAGCCCGCAAAATGAGCTTTTGTATTATGCTTCTGTTTCTACACCTTCAAGTTCGGTGAAGGGGTATACAGGGGGCGCGACTGTAGTCCCGAAGATCACATTCTCCGCAAACCATTTTCATCTTTCGGCAGATTTCAACAGTGTTACAGATGTGAAGCTGTGTATATATGATTTATCCGGCAGGCTTGTGTCTGTTCCCTTCTCAAAGAGATTGAAACCCGGCCTGTTCAAGGGACAATTCAGTATTGATGAACCTGGAAGGCGATTACCCGGGGGAGTGTATATTGCCCGGCTCTATATCAATGATAAGGCATCAGCATCCACTCACAGGTTTATAAATAAAGCCGGGAGTCTGAGATGAGAAAAACATTTTACTCTATAATATGCCTGCTTTTGATGCAGCAGATTTGTTTTGCAGAGGATCCAAAGGAGATTGTGCCTCCCAGCCTGATATTTGAGCTTCTTGCACTCAATGGTGACCTTGAAACAGTTCAGAGACCACGATATCTTTCTCCTTCCTCGATGGAGGTTTCACCTGATGGCAAGTTCATATACATCGGGGCACGGACAGCCAAACAGGTGCTTGTTTTTTCTGTAAGTTCAAATTCCGTCACAAAATCTTTTCCTATGCCCAATGAACCTACAGGCATAGCTGTTTCTGGTGATGGTTCAAGGTTATATGTAACCTGTTCATCGGAGCGCTGGCCCAATGGCATGGTCTGTGTTGTAAATGTATCATCCGGAACGATTGAACAGCGGATTTCAGCAGGTCACATGGCACGGTCTCCGGTTTTAAGTCCTGATGGGGATATGCTTTACGTCTGCAACTGGATGGAAAATTCCATATCATTTATCAATGTCGTTTCAGCAAGGGAAGAGAAACGGGTACCGGCGATCAAGGAACCTTACTCAATGGCATTGTCTGGTGATGGAGCTTTTCTGCTGGTGGCAAATATGATTCCGGATGGAATTGCCACTGATACGGCGATGACCTGCAAAGTCTGTTTTATTGATACTAAGACAGGGTCCATTAAAAAGACATTGAGGCTGCCAACCGGAAGCCACTCCACAATGAACATCTGTCTGACACCTGACAAGAAGTATGCATTTATCCCGCATCTGATCGGCCGTGTCAGCCTTCCTGCTGTCACACTTGATCAGGGATGGGTGCATTCGAACAACCTCGCTATTATCGACATGGAAAAACAGGATCTGTACAATGATGTCGAACTTGATGACAACCGGCTGGGGTTTGCAAATCCATGGGATGTGGCTTGTACAGATGATGGAAAATGGTTGTGTGTTGCGCATGCAGGCTACGATGTGCTGACTGTTGTTGACATGCCTGCAATGTTTGAAAAGCTGAAAGGAAAGGGAGATGTTTCACATGAATTTACATTTATACGGGATTTGAAAAGAACGCTGGTATTAAGAGTTCGCAGTCCGCGTTCTGTCGCTGTAATCGGATCAAAGGCATATACGGTTGGTTACTTTTCGAATAGTATTGAATCTGTTGATCTGAATGCGGCAAGTCTCCTGCCGCAACTCCACGAGCTTGCTCCTGAGAAGGCTTTGACTGCAGAGCGAAAAGGTGAGAGCTATTTCTATGATGCCAATCTCTGTGTCGGACATTGGCAATCCTGTCATTCCTGTCATCCATTTACCCGTCCCGACGGACTCAACTGGATACTTTCCGACTCCTACCTGAATTCACCTAAAAATGCAAAAAGCATGCTTCATACATTCCAGACTCCTCCAACCAACTGGACCGGCAGGCGCAACGATGCTTTTGAATCTGTCCGTGCCGGAATTCGCCTTGAGCTGCAGGTGGAACCTTCAGCGGAAGTAGCGGTGGCGCTGGATACTTTTCTTTTACGTCTTAAACCTGTTCCAAGTCCAAAGCTTGTGAAAGGGAGACTGAGTGAATCTGCACAAAGGGGCAGAGAGATTTATTATGATAGCAAAAAACTCGATTGTATCCATTGTCATCCCGCACCTCTGTTTACCAATCTTAAAAATGCAAATGCGGGTGTTGTAGACATCTATGACCCGCGAACAGAATGGGACACTCCATCCATAATAGAATGCTGGCGAACGGGACCCTATAATCACCTTGGATCCCATGAAACAATAGAGGAAATAGTCCTGCAGCCGGGTCATTCCAAAAATGTCAAAGCACTGACCTCTGAAGAGTTCAGGGATCTGATCGAATACATACTTTCACTGTAATAGAATCGGAGAGCCCAATGGCGCAGCTAAAAAGGTTTGCGGTTATTTTTTTTCTGAGTTTTTCAATGTTATTTGCTGAGGAAAAATCTGGGGTCAGTATTTCCGGATGGGGCTGGCTCACTATGGGTCAGGTGAAAGGATCGGAATATGTAAATATAATGGGGAATGTTGATTTCAGTGAAAAACCGCTTGGCGATTTTCAGGCTGGTGTGAAATTCACATCTCCTATGTTTTCGAGAACTGTCTGCAGACTTCATCTGATGAGTTCATTTATGTTCCCTGTGGTAAATATCTCCATGGGTGTAGACAACGCAGAACCGCTTCAGAAATCCTTTGCACTCTCTCTTCTTGAGGCATCTTTACAAACAAATTGGAGTGTCTCTGACAATGATACAGTGTCGGTAGAATTCGGATATTTTCCTGTTAAATATAATCCGGAAGCGATGAATCTGGGGGAGTATCTTTTCCGCAGCAATGCTTATCCCGCTCTTCTGGTAAGCGGATTTGAACAGGCTGACAAAGTAAAACTGGCTGGTGTCAGGACAGGCTATCTCAACCATGCATCATCGGGAACCTATAAGGTCGATCTTTATCTGAATACCGAAACCGACCTGTTCCCCACAATGGATTTATCTCTCTCAGGTATTCTCAGCTATAAGTGCCCGAAATCATTTATCGACCTCTCCGCAGGTATCTCATTTTTCCATCTTATACCGTTTGACGAAAAGAGAATTACACCTGCAAAAGACAAATCGTATACTACACAATCAGCATCTTTTATTGACTCCCTGACAGGGGACACCACCCATTACACATTCAGGGGTACAAAGGTCGCTGCACGTATAACCATCGATCCCAAGGTGTTTTTCAAAAGGGGAATTCTGGGGGAGAATGATCTTAAATTATATGCTGAATCTGCTGTTCTGGGGGTAAAAAATTATCCCGGATGGTATAATAACATAAGGGAGCGGATTCCGGTAATGTTCGGGTTCAATCTGCCGGCTTTTAAATTGCTTGATGTACTTGCTGTTGAGGTTGAATATTTTCCTTCACCATACCAGAACTCATTTCAGTTTATGTGGAAATCTAATTCACCTGTTCCTTATTTCAATACCTATGCGGGTATCGAGTATTATTCAGACTGGGAGCGAAAAACTGATGATGACTGGAAATGGTCTGTTTATGCATCGAAATCGATAGGGAAATTCCGGATCAGCGGGCAGATCGCAAGTGATCATATCTCAAGAGCACCTTACATGGTGGCAGGCAAAAAGGTCTACTCTGAAATCTGTCCGAGAACTGAAGACTGGTATTATATGCTTCGCTGTGGATTTTTCTTTTAATGGCAGAGGATTTAAGCATGCATACACTTGTCCAGAATGAGACCAGATTCTCCTGCAGCAGGTTTTCATCACCTGCAGGTTTGACGGAAATCTTTATCACTGTGAACAGCAGGGATGATATTTCCTTTGATGAAGCGCTTGAGGAACTGAGAGATGTGTATGCTTCTTTGTCGGATGATTTAAAGCTGGACAAAAACACTCTTCAGTTCACTCGTGTATATTTGAGTGATTACGCCAATGAATATCTACCTTTACTGAATTCTGATTTATACAGGATACTGCAGTCAGGAGTTGTTTCTGTAATTGAACAGAGGCCGATCTATGGTCCGGTATCACTTTTTTCCTACCATATCAAAGATGAAACCGGTTACCTTCGTAAATACAATGTAATTGCAGATCCGGAAAAAGAATTTCAGAAGATGTTAACAAATGGAAATTCCTACAGCCTTCTCTGGACAGCTAACAGCACAGGTGACGGGGCTGACAGTAAAACCCAGACAGAGAATCTATTTTCTGAGCTTTCAGCCAATGTCAGCAAATACAGGATGAGCCTGCGGGAAAACACTGTCCGTACCTGGATATATGTAAGAGATATTGATAATAACTACAAAGGGATGGTTGTTGCCCGCCGTGAATTATTCGATTCGATCGGATTAACGGACAAGACCAGGTACATTGCAAGCACCGGTATTGAAGGAAAGTCGGTAAACAGGAAAGCTCTTGTCACTCTTGATTCACTATCAATAGGTAATCTTAAAGAAGAGCAGATTATAAGAATGGAGGCTCTGGATAATCTGTCATCGACAATAGATTACGGGGTGACATTCGAGCGGGGTCTGCGGATCAGATTTGGCGACAGGTCTCATATGTATATTTCCGGAACGGCAAGTATTGACAACAGGGGTGAAATCCTTTATCCCGGAGATATAAGGGGACAGACAGAACGTACTATAGACAATATCGAAGCTCTGCTCAGGCCTCATGGGGCAACGATTGACGATATGCGTTATATAATTCTGTATGTCAGAAACAGAAAACATTATCAGTTCATACAGGATATACTACTGTCAAGGCTGCCGTCTGATATTCCTCTTATTTCCGTTGAAGGAGCAGTATGCCGTCCGGGATGGCTTATCGAAATGGAAGGTGTGGCCATAATAGATGATTCAAATGATTATCCTCCCTTTTTCTGATCTCCCGTTGTATGATGTAACTGTATGACCAATCTCCTCAAAAAAACAACGGGGTATATTGCTTCTGCAAAACTGAGTGTTACATGTCTTTTACTGATGGCTGTTATTGTTTTCTGGGGAACTCTTTACCAGTCATCGGAGGGACTCTTTGCGGCAAGGGAGCGGTTTTTTCAATCATGGTTTGTACTGACACGATTCAGTATACCTTTCCCAGGGATGAAGCTGATCTCACTGGCTCTTTTACTCAACGTGATATTCAGCTCTCTGAGGTTTTTTAAAAAGCCTTTAAAGTATTCCGGCCTTATACTTATTCATTCCGGTTTAGCATTGTTTCTAGCTGGAATCCTTTTTTCATCCAGATTTACACAGGAATACTATTTGCCGCTCCGGGAGGGTCAGGAAGTATCAAGTGCATATAGTACTGAACAATTTGAAATCGCCTCATTCAGGACAATATTTTCGCAGTCATCGTTTGTAATAGATTCAATTCCAGTGGCCAGCTTGAAAAAGGATCAGGAAATAGTATTTCCAAATACAGGTATGAAATTTAAAGTGAGAAGTGTCGGCAGAATAAAGGAATCTCACGATGGGCAGGAAAACATTCAGGGTTGTCAGGCTGCACTTATAATCGATGAATTATGTAATTTCAGGTTTGAAAAGGAAGTAGTGCTTAAGAGCAATGAACAGCCGTTTTCTTATATTTGTGGATTTGACACTGTGTTAGTTTCAATGCGTCATTCCGCGGTTCCATTACCTGTCAATTTGAAACTGATCGATTTCCATGGTAAGTTCTATCCAGGCACAAAAACACTCAAAAAGGTGGAGAGCCAGATTCTGGTCAGCAGTGATAAACTGGTCAGAGAAGTGAAAGTGTCGATGAACAAGCCATTCAGGCATGGATCGTATACTTTTTATCAGGCGTCATTTTCAAATGACGGAGGCAATGAGGCTGTCAATATTTCGGTTGTGTATAATCCATACCGCCTCTTCCCCTATACAGCAAGCATCCTCATGATCGCGGGGTTCATTATTCATCTTCTGCTTCTTGTCATCTGGAGAAGCAAATCTGAACCGGGGCATATCTCTGATGGAAAATAGACCTCTCTGCAGCAATCAATCTCTGCTGAAAACCGCTTTTATAATATTCCTGCTTTTTGCATGCGTTTTCTCAGAGGATGATTCGAAAATTGATTTCAGCAGGGCAGGCAGAATTATTGTTCTGGATGAGGGGCGGAAAATGCCTCTTCATTCGTATGCCCGGAAAAAGCTCATTCAGATATCCGGGCGCGGAAAAATTGGCGGTATGAGTGCACTGGAGTGGCTTCTGGAGCTCATGTTCAATCCCNNCAGTGTTTCAGAATCATTAATCCGGAAACAGTGGATGCTCTTGGCATCGAGGGGCCGTATAAACGGCGTTATCGCTATACAGAACTGTACAATGCGCTTGGAAAATGCGAGCAGATTGCAATCTCCCTTTCAAAAAGAGAATTTTCTGAAATTCAGCCTTTTGAACGGGAAATTATGCAACTGTGGCATAATGTACAGGAATATAACGCACTGGGTTCAATGTTCAGTGCATTTGATCCTTTTGAAGCATTTACCATTTCAGACAGCGCACTGGCTTCATCGCTGCGGCTTCGGTTAAATCATCCCTATTCCTACAGCGAAATGATCCGGTTGTCTCATGTTTTTTCTGCTGCTATGGAGAATCTAAACAGTAAACAACTTGATTCATTGACAAGCGGTGAATCGGAACTGCTGAGGCTTGTCCGTACAATGCACGCACTGAGTTCACAGATGCAGAATGCTCCGCCGCCTATCATACATGTAAATGAAAATGGAAATGAGGAATGGTACAGTATCTGGGGATACCTTGGTAAATCTGGAAACAAGGCACTGAAAGACAATCAGGTCAGGTTACTTCTTCATATGAGAGCCGCATATCTGAACCGGGATGTCGCTTCTTTCGCTGACGCAGTCGATCATTTAACATCTGTAAAATACAAGGATTATCCTTTCCCTGGACTTGAAATTCTATATAACAGATTAAATCTGTTTTTCTGGGCCAGAATTCTTCTTGTACTGGCAATATTTGCTACTCTCTTTGGGATGTTTTATGGCCATAAATGGGCGGGGGTTGCCAGTCTCTTTTTAATCGGGTGTGGATGGCTGCTGCAGACTACAGGCTTAATTTTAAGGATATTCATACAGTTGCGCCCGCCGCTGGCAAGTCTGTATGAAACGTTTGTTTTTGTATCGTGGATAATTGTGATACTGGGCACAGGACTCGATCTGATTCAAAAACGTAACCTTGGTAAATTGATTGCATCGTGCGGAGGATTTTTATTTCTGGTAATATCAGGCAGGTATGCGGTTAATGGCGATACTTTCGGGGTTATTACCGCAGTATTGAATTCCAGCTTCTGGCTTACGATTCATATTGTGACGATTTCAACCGGATATGCAGGATTCCTTGCCTCCGGGCTGCTGGGACATATACATCTGATTCAGAGAGCATTGAAAACAGATAAAAAGGTTACACAATCAACATCTGAAGCAGTGTACATCTTTATGCTCCTCGGGCTTGCTTTTACGGTTGCTGGAACCATGTTAGGGGGAATGTGGGCGGATCAGGCCTGGGGAAGGTTCTGGGGGTGGGATCCAAAAGAAAACGGAGCCTTACTGATAATACTATGGGGTTCTGCAGTGGTTCATGCAAAAAGAGGAAAGATTATCGGGTCGGCTTTAACATCTGCATGCGCAGTAATCAGTATTCTTATGGTGATGCTTGCATGGATCGGTGTAAACCTTCTGGGTGTTGGCCTTCATTCCTATGGATTCACTTACTCAGGAATTGGTTTACTTGCCGGTGTTTTTGTTTTAGAATTCCTGTTTCTCGTATCGATGGGTTTTTTAAACAGGTCTTCTGAAAAGGAACCGGCCTGAGGTCCCATACCGGTGATTCTGAGCCCACTGATTTCAACAATCCTTCGGGAAGAAAATCATCTTAATTCGTAAAGAATAGGCTGCCGGTTTCCAAATCAATATGCGGCACAGCATGAAAAATGCTTTGCCGTGAAATTGTAATCCGGATATTTCATTAATTGAAGACGCATATTCTGTACAGTTCTGAAACTCCATCCAATGTTATTTTTAACAGATAATAACCATTATGCAGACTCTTCTTTGGCAAACTGACCGATACTGCACCGGATGTGCTGTTTACTTTTCTGCTGAATACCCTTTGCCCGTCGATTGAAAAAAGATCAATTCTGACGTTTTTATTATGTTTATTAATAATAAAGGAAAGGGTGGATGGACTAAACTGAATGTCGCGTACCAGTTTTGTGCCTGAGTTATGCGGTACTGTAGATCTGGCTTCAATTTTCACTGTGCCCGGATAGGTGATATCCGGTTTGGGTTGCGGAAGTTTCATGCCATCACCCAGATAAAAACCTGTGAATGGCGGCTGATTATAGGCGACATTCTGCCAGGCAATGCTTACACGGTAGTGTGTATCATGCATCAGAGTATAGAGACGATGGGTTGTGGGAATTGTTGTAGTGTAGATCCGCAGCTCACTTCCTGTGGTGAAAATGACCTCTTCTCGCCAGTCGCCAAAGAGGTCTGCCTGGAGATTCGGGACCGCTTTGGTTCCATTGATTGTGGATACTCCTGATGTGCTTAGAAGTGTACCTCCGCCGAATTTTGTAACATTTGTACCTGAGAGAAATTCGCGCAAGAGATCTCCATCCCACCATGTTACAAATGCCATCGATCCCGGTGAACCGGATATAGGCTGTCCCTTGCAATTGTAAAGACCTACGCCTGTAGAGGCCCAGCATTCCATGCCTTTGTGAGCGGCTGTAATATCTGCTGCTGTTGCGCGTCCCACGTCACCGGTGCCTGGCTTTGACCACAGGACACCGCCATCTGCCTTGGATGGATCGCGCAGATCAGCACATCGGCCACTCTCGTGGCATGACCAGTACTCCAGACCAGGGCGGTCGGGATCGATATCAGACAAGGCGGCGGCATCTCCGTGTCCTACTCTTGATGTTCCGATAAACCTGCCATCATCGTCAATGGTGCAGGCCCCATACACTATTTCCTGTCGCCCATCGCCATCTACATCACCCACACTGAGATTATGGTTGCCCTGCCCCACAGCTCTGCTGTTTCCTGATGCATTGGAGTCAAAGAACCATCGCTCGGTCAGTTTGCCATTGCGCCAGTCAAGAGCCCAGAGACAGGTGCGTGTGTAATACCCCCGGCATGCCACTACGCTTGGATTAACGCCGTCAAGGTAAGCGACACAGGCTAGAAAACGGTCCACACGGTTGCCATAATTGTCCCCCCAGCTGGATACGCTCCCCCTTGGAGGTTTGTAATTGATAGTTGCGAGTTCAGCACCGGTTTTTCCGCTGAATATTGTAAAGTATTCCGGACCATTGAGAACATAACCCCCTGAATTACGGTAATTGGCATTATCATTATCGGAAGCAGCAGGACCGGTCTTTAAAAATGATCCGGTCCCGTCTTTGGTACCCGGAGCGGTTTTGCATGCAATTTCAGCACTTCCGTCACCATCAAGGTCGTACACCATGAACTGTGTGTAATGTTCACCCTCCCGGATATTAACCCCCAGATCGATCCTCCACATAAGGGTACCATCCAGTTTGTATGCAGTCAGTTTGACCTCTCCGGTTGTCCCGCTTTGTGAATTGTCTCTGGGAGACCTTTCCTCTTTGACCACAAGCTCGTACTGTCCATCACCGTCAAGATCACCGCAACTGGCATCACCGGCCCTGTACCCTGAAACATTTCTCAGTGGAATTCTGAGATAATTGGATGAAAGCACATGCTCGGCAGTGCTTGCTGCCTGCTCCTGCCCCCCGATAACTGCCCGTACTGAATACTCTCCGCTGCCGCTGCTGTTATCCTGGTAGCAGGTTGCATTTGTAATAGGAGTGGAATTGAGTCTGGTTGATCCTTTGTATACGTTAAATGCAATGTCGGTTCCCTGTTCGGTGCCGAACAACCGCCAACTGAGGAAATACCCGTTTCCTGCTTTTACAGCAACAAGTCCCCGGGACAGTTTCTCCACAACCTGTGTTCCGGATGACGCACTAACTGTTGCTGCCAACACACTTAGAGTAGTGGTGACAGCAAGAGATCTGAGCTTTTTAAAGTAAAGCATTTTCCTTTACCCCCCCCCTGGATTAAATGCAGTGAAAAAAATTAATTACCAGTAATATTAAGCAATAAATGGATGTTTGGCAGAAAAAGGTGGATCTTCGGAAGAAATTTTATAGTACAGATGGACTACATTGATAGTTTACTGTTTTACTCGTTATTAACTGATAAGAATCTGTGCCATTTGTGTTTGTCCGGGATAAAGGCCCGGGTAAAAAGAACAGGTCATTTTTCCGGAAGCCCTGAAAAGATATGCTGAATTAAGCACATGGCAACGATATATTGCCTGTAAAAATAAGTATAATTGTCTATTCTCATTGCGCCAGTAAAGGCTACCTGGGCCTTCGACCGCTGGTACTCATTCTATGGAAAAACGATATGCCTGGTAACAGAACTGTTTCCGTGTCTGAGTGTAAAGAAAAATGATCCTGGTTCAAGAGATGTCTTATTAAGTGTCACGATATTTTGTCCTGCAATTCCCCGGCCGCTCCATAGAATACCGGCTTTTCGTCCGGAGAGATCATACGCGATTATTCTGGCCTCACCTGCATGTTCAAGAAAAAACGTTGCCTTTTCATTTCTGATTGTAAGGTATGGAGCCAAATGACGCTCATAAGTGGTGGAATTTATTATGTTGACTACTGCGTCCAGCCGGCTCATCCAGATTGAGTTTCCTTTGGAGACAGACATAACGCTTACGGCCATCACTTCCCGTCCCAGACCGCTGTCCCATTGACGCAATGCTACACCATTGTAAACTGTTCCTCCGACAGTCATCCGGATCCTGTAATCATCCCTCTTCTCCCATGTACCTGTAACAGCACCGCTGATTGTACCATCACGGTTGAGAGTTACTTTCTGGGAGTTTTTTATCGTTCCGGAGATATCGCGGCCATGGTCGACATATGCATAGGTCCCAGGGATAGATTCAGCATTGATGGGACCGGCATTCTCTCCCGCATACCTGTGTGGTGCCATTACAAACCACTCATCTTCATTCAGAAGCATCTGATGAACCCTGACCTGGTGGAACTCGCCTCTGCCGGGAAAACGGGTATGCATGATATTGAAATACCTGTTGCTTACCGAATCATAAATGGTGGAATTATGGCCTGGTGAGGCGTATCCAACGCCTGTAGCTTTCCCATTTTCATCCATAAACTGGAAATTTCCCACCAGTTTATGGCCGTAAGGTGCAAGGCTTCCCCGGGTATCGCCTCCGGTAGCTTTGCAATTAATCATATCGTTTCCCATTGGATCAAGATAGGGACCATCGGGATTTTTCGAACGCGCTACTCTGAGATTATATCCATCGTTTGCACCCAATCCGCCGAAGGAAATAAACAAATAGTAGTATTTCGTGTGTGGACTGTATTGGATGAATGCTCCCTCGAGCTGGCCATGATTGCCGCCCATGAGTTTTTTACCATATCCCTGATTTGGTAACTGATATCCGGTAGAAGGATCCATCTTTATGATATAGATTCCACCGGAATATGAACCGTACACCATCCAGAGTGTATGCTGCGCGTCAAAAAAGGTATGGGGATCGATGGCATTAGGGTGGACATTGGCGTTATATCTTGTACCGTCCTCGCCAGTACCATTCATTCCGGACCGTAACAGTATTTTCAGATTTGTATAGGGTCCGCCAATGTTATTGGATACTGCAATGCCAAGAGCTGAGAGCGGTGAGCTACCTTCACATGAGCAGTAATACATGTAAAATTTACCATTATCAAGCCGCGTAAAACATCCAGCCCACAAACCTGTCACTTTAGACCAGGCAAAGGTCTCACTGAGCTCTTCTGTGACATTTGGTATAAGCTTGTTTCCGTTTCTTACACCGTCATTTGTGTATTGAGTCCACTTGATAAGATCGGTAGAGTATGCTGATGCCAGATGGGATCCGATAACCCAGAATGTATCATTAACACGTAATATTGATGGGTCATGCACTGAAACATCTCTGAATACAGGCGGTTCAATTGCGGAC
>LFRM01373888.1_pt1 | contig 17473 bp, 14 predicted proteins | sample 618341 | NCBI WGS metagenome assembly LFRM01 (sample SAMN03654438, study PRJNA283298) | anaerobic digester metagenome | isolation source: pool of bioreactors CSTR01a, CSTR02a, and CSTR03a thermophilic anaerobic... | place: Denmark: Kgs. Lyngby | collected 2014-05-21 | reverse complement strand
GCGACAATGCTCAATACTGCGGCCACTTGCCAAGGGTTTAACACCTCACGCAAAAACAGCCAGCCAATTCCCGTGGTGACTATTAAAGAGCCACCGACAATTAAAGGGTTACCCACCGCGACATCAACGCCACGACTATAAATCACAAAAGTTAAAATCTCGACCACACCAATTGCCACACCGGCCAACATAGCTAAACTGACGCCACGCGGGGTGATATGCAGGGTGATATTGTCGGTATATTTAAAGTAGATTAATAAACCCAAACCTAAAAATGCCGCGACAAACTGTAGAATCACCGCGCCTAACACCGCCTGAATATGGTCAGCGGATAATTTAATAAACACATTGTATAAAGCAAACATGACCGCAGCCAATGCCAGCAATACATAAGGCACAGTATTTCCCTCTTTTCCAGTCAAACTTAAGCTTCGCACAATAGGCACTTTATAACCTTATGCAAGATCTCGAGAAATGACCGGTACCTCTAAAATCCAGACTTCGCTGGATAATCCGCATTCATATGCTTCTACTCAACGCTAGAAACATAAACCCGCAGTGACTCCAAGCCAAGTGCATTGCAGCTGATTAAGATTAACAGCCTTCAACATGAATTAGACTGCAAATCACACCCCGCGACACTATGCCGGACGCGTAACCCAATAGCATAAGATAAACTAAACCCCATAGGTTGCTTGCCTGTATCGCTGCTGTTGATTAGAGTAGCCGCCGCTCTAGTCAGTATATTGCCTACAATTCTCATTATTATCAGCACATCAGGTGCTGGCTGTCCTTTAGGAAAATAATTATGTCGTTTGAATTCTATGAAGATAACGCAGAGCAATTTGCCGCCAACACCTTAGATGTGGATATGAGTCCGCTGTACGAGCGCTTTTTGGCTGCGTTACCTGAAGCCGGACGCATTTTAGACGCTGGCTGTGGTGCCGGTCGTGATGCGGCAGCATTTTTAAAGCTGGGTTATCCGGTTGAGGCCTTTGATGCCAGCCCAAAACTGGTAGCTATTGCCCGAGAAGTCAGCGGCATTGATGTTGAGCAAAGTACGTTTTTAGCCTTTGAAAGCGAGCAACGCTTTGTGGGCATTTGGGCCTGTGCGTCATTGCTGCATGTGCCTGCTGCACAAATGAGTGGCACATTGCGCCACTTAGGCACGTTTTTACAGCCCAAAGGCGTGATCTATGTATCGTTTAAGTACGGTGACGAGGATAATGAGCGCGACGGCCGTAGTTATACCAACTGCACCGAACAACGCTTAGAAGGCTTTTTAGAAGGTACAGGATTGACCTTAGACACTTTCTGGATCAGCAATGACCAACGTCAAGACCGTACCGATGAACAATGGCTGAATGCGCTATTAGTCGCAAAGTAAAACCCTAGATCAATATCAGCAACTCGCTCAAGCTTCACTTCAGCACAGGCCTAAGCTGCCACTGCATATTGCTTAAACGCTCTAGCAACATCTAGAGCGCTTAAGCAGCAGCCCTAACCTATGAGGTTACTGCTGAGCAGTTGTTTCAGCTGCAATGTCTGCCGGTATACGGAAGATCACCACATACAATAACGGCACCACCACCAAGGTTAAGATGGTCGCAAAGGTCAGACCAAACATAATCACCACCGCCATACTCTTAAAGAACGGGTCAAACAGTAAAGGCGCCACCCCTAAAATAGTGGTCAAGGCGCCTAAAAAAACTGGACGCGCCCGACTGACTGCCGCATCAATCACCGCAATAAAGCCCGGCTTACCCTCGCGTATTTCCGCATCAGCCTGATCGACTAAGACAATTGAGTTTTTCACCAACATCCCTACCAAACTGAGACAGCCTAAGATTGCCATAAACTCAAAAGGCACTTGAAAGATCACTAAACCTACAGTGACACCAATCAGTGCCAGTGGCGTGGTCAACCAAATAACTAGCGGCTGACGCAAGCCATTAAACATCAGTACCACAGCTAAAATCATGGCGGTAAAGCCATAGGGTGCAGAAAGCGCTAAACCCTCATTGGACTCATTGGAATCCTTATATTCACCATGCCATTCCAAGCTGTAGCCCGGCGGCAGTTCAATAGCCTCAATTTTAGGTTTAAGGCGATTAAATAGCGGATCAGCTGGTTCACCGGGCAAGGGGTCAGCCTGCGCCATAATAGTGGGAAAACGGTCAACACGGCGCAAAATAGCATCAGTCCACTCCACTTTGACTTCGCTGATCAGTTGACTCATCGGTAAGTATTTTTGCGCGGTCGGACTAAACACCTGCACATTTTCAATATCTTGCGCTTGCGAGCGCTCACTTAAAGGTGCACGGGCGATAATCGGAATCAGTTTATCCCGCTCGCGATAAACACCGACACGCTCACCGGTAAAAGCACGATTGAGCGCCTGACTGATTTGGGCAATATCCAGACCAGCACGGCGCGCAGCCACTTCATCGACTACAGGTCTAAGCACTGGGGTTTTATCACGCCAGTCATCTTGCACCGCAATGGCTCCAGGGTCGTCAGCCATAATAGCTTTAGCCTGTTCAGCTAATTGACGCAGCACATCCGCTTGCGGACCTTTAAAGGCCACTTCAATCTTTTTACCACCACCGCGGCCCAGCATAAACTTCCAAACCTTGATTGCCGCCAGAGGATGACGCTCGGAGAGTTCCTGCTGTAACTCATCCACCAGCGCAGCAATTTCAGAGGCATCATCCACATCAATCAATAACTGACCGTAACTGCTATTGGGGTCTTCAGGACTNNTTTTGGTGTACATAGTCGGCTATTTTTTCTAGCTCTTGCTCCGTTTCACGGATATCCGAGCCTTGCGGCAAGTACATATCAACCACAAACTGCGGACGCGCTGAGTCGGGCATAAAGCCCGGCTTTACCCAGTTAAACCCAAAAATCGCACTGGCTAATAAACCCAGCATGATCGCACCGGTAAATAAGCGACGACGCAAGGCCACATTTAATAAATTACGATAGCGATACAACACCCCCGTGGTTTTTTCCGCTGTACCTTCAGGTATCACTTTAACTTTAAGCCAAGCCACGCACAGCAGCGGGGTTAAGGTCACTGCAAATAACCAACTGAGCATCATTGAGTACATAATCACCCAAAATAAGGAGCCAGCGTACTCCCCCATATCTGTGGGCGATAAACCAATGGCACTAAAGGCCAAAATCCCCACCACTGTGCCGCCCAGCAGCGGAAACTGCGTACCTTTCACCACAGCAATAGCGGCACTTGCAACCGGCTCACCTTTTTGCATGCGGACTAAAATACCGTCAGTCACCACAATGGCATTATCCACCAGCATACCTAAGGCAATAATCAACGCACCCAACGAAATACGCTGCATGGCAATATTGTCCATATACATTGCAATCAGGGTACCGGCGACCGTTAGCAATAAAACGCTGCCAACAATCACGCCACTGCGCCAGCCCATAAATAGGATCAGCACCAGCACCACAATCACCACCGCCGCGGCTAAGTTTTCAACAAAACCATCCACGGCTGCGCGCACTGAATCAGACTGATAGGAGATGACCTCAAGATCAATACCGATGGGGCGCTGCGAGTCCAACTCTTTTAAACGCGCACGCACCGCATCACCCACATCCACCACGTTACCGCCCAGCACTTGGGAAATACCCAAACCAATCGCTGGCTTACCATCAAAACTCATTAAGGCGCGTGGCGGATCAATGGTAGAGCGCGTGATAGTGGCAATATCTTTTAAGAAAATCACCTGCTCACCGCTGCTTGAACCTAAAGCAATATTGCCCAGCGCTTCAACTGAATCAACTTGCCCTTGCGGGCTAAACTGCACTCGCTGCGGGCCAATCAGCAAGTTACCTGAATCGGTAATGACATTTTGTTGGCGCAACAACTGATAAATCTCACGTTGAGAAATGCCCATTTGCGTTGCTTTAGCTGAAGCAATCTCGATAAAAATCGCTTCTTCAGGCTCACCTAAGGTTGCTACCCGTGCCACACCCGGTACTTGCAGCAACTCTCGCTCAAGGACATCTAAATAATCCTTAATTTCTTGTAGGCTATAACCCTCGCCAGTGACGGCAAAAAACAATGCGTATACATCACCAAAGTCATCGTTGACAATCGAGGGTAGGACACCGGGCGGCAGCTGACTCTGCGCATCACTGACTTTACGTCTGAGCTTATCCCAAATCTGCTCCAGCTCGGCTTTGCTGGGAGCAAACTCAAGCTCAATCTCAACCTTAACCAGCGAGTTACCCATCCTCGATACCGAGGTGACTTCTTTAATTTCTTGCAGTTGCTGGACTGCTTCTTCAATCACTTCAGTGACTTCTTCTGCCACTTGCTCAGGTAAAGCACCGGGATACAAAGTGGTAATCGCGGCTTGGCGAATCACAAATTCAGGATCTTCAAAGCGGCCCAGTTTTTCATAACTGATATAGCCGCCCAGCAACACCAAAATCACCACCATCCAAGCAATGGTACGTTTCGCCAGTGTTTGTTCAGCAATATTCACTGTGTATGCGCCTTATATTTAAAATCAACCACTTATTTAAGCGCTCTAACTAACATCGCTTCACGTAACTGGCTCACGCCTGCAGTGACAATCTGCTCACCACCCACTAAGCCCTTAATCACCACAACGTCAGTGCCAAGCACTTCACCCAACTCAACCTTTTGTAAAGACACGCGAGAAGTTGCAGAATCAAACACCCAAACACCGGTCACATTATCAGCTCTGGAGAAAATCGCCTTAAGTGGCACTTTAACGTTACCAACAATCATGCCTTCCAGTGCTTTTTGCGGCACAACATCCACTGACATACCCGGCAAGACGGTCATGTCATACCCAGGATCAAGCGTCATGACCACTTCATAACTTTGCGTTTGGCTATCACTTTCAGACGCATAGGATTTCAAGGACACAGGCAATAACAACTCAGGCCGCTCAGAAAAAACTGCATAACCCACGACTTTATCAGCTTGCTGGGAAGCATTACGTACTACACGCTCGGGCACATTAATCACAACTTCAAGATTGTTTAGATCTTGCAGGCTGACAATAGGCTCTTTATCTTGCACATTAGTGTAGTTTTCAACATAACGCTTACTGATTACGCCATCGAAAGGCGCAAGCAAACGCGTATCATCAAAATCTTTTTTAGTTAAAGCGTAATCGGCTTGCGCAACGTCCATGGCGGTGCGCTGCTTATCCACCTCAGACTTGGCAATGGCTTGGCTGCGCTGCCACACACTATTGACACGGTTATAATCGGTGCGTTCTTTATTGTAACGAGCCAGTGCCGAACGCATCTGAATACGGTAATTAGCATCATCTAAGCGCGCGACCAAATCACCCTTTTTGATCAACTGCCCTTCTTTAACCGGCAACTCAATCACTTGACCGGGCACATTAAAGGTCAAGTCAGCACGCACCGCAGCACGTACGCGTCCAGGAAAACGCAAACTCGCTGCTTGATTTGAAGTGTCGACTAGGCTCATCGGCACAGGCCGTGCAACTTCATTATGCTCAGCAACAGCCTCACCTTCTCCACAGCCACTTAATACGGCAAGCACTGCGGCACTGACTAGCACGCCAATACGCTTTATCAACCTTCATACTCCTGATTCATGCAGTTATCACACTGGCCACTACAAGGGCAATATGACACATAGGTAGATAGTCTCACTCAAGTGCCTAGACTAAGCAACGCACTCTGCACCCAAAATGGGTATGATGATTTTATTGAGTTCTGATACAGCGAATAATCTGATGCCATCAAGCTATGAAACAGTCACCGAAAATTTTGGCCAAATCTTCCCGTCTCATGTTGAAGCCTTATGTGAATTACTAATCATATTGCGCCAGCAGTTTTTAGGTGATCTGGACTTAATGCTGATTTTAGCCATTATCAGCTCGCGTGCTTTGCCTGCGCGTCACGCCAACCAGATGACCTATCAGCAATTTATCAGTAATAAGGCTAAGCAGCGCGCAGACCAGCCCATTAATATTCAATCCATTGCCGAGTGCAGCGGTATTGCTCGAGAAACCGTGCGGCGCAAAGTGAATAAATTGCAAACATTGGGATTTATTGAACGTGATAGCAGCGGCATGCTTAAAATCACAGATAAAGCGATTCAACAATTAAAGCCCGCTACAGAAGCGAGCCTCGATTATCTGGTGACTTTAAATAAAAGCAGTGCAACAGCAGAGAGTACAAAAGACAATAGCTAAGCCAGTGTCTTTTAACGACTTACACACTCGGCATTTTATTTGCCATGGATTATGAATGACTGGCAGCTAAACAACCGAGTTGGCACACTGCATTTGAGCAAGCCAGACCGGACTCTGGCTTCGGGCTGCAATTATTGACTAAAAGTTAAGCATGTCCCTGCAAGACAAAGAGTGGGTAGCTGCGACCATTTTTATGCTCAATACTAAAAATCTCGCGGTAACTTAAGTCTTTAAAGCCCGCCTTAGCCGCTTCCTCCATCAGATGCTGGGGATCAAAGCCTAAATGCACAACGCCCTTGGCTTTATTATCACCATGGAAACTGCCATCTTCGCTATACAGATCAATTAACACCAGCTGCCCAGCGTCATTAAGACACTGATGCATACAACTTAGTAACTTAGGAATATCCGTCACATGGTGCAATGCCATACTGCTGATCATGCCGTCATAGGTTTCGCTTAAGCCACAAAAAATATCATGCTCAAGCGTAGTAATATTGGCTATGTTTTTATCACTCAGCTTAGCCAACATTGCGGCTGAAGTATCCAATGCTGTGACATGCCCCACATGCTCAGCTAGTGGCACGCTGGATGCGCCGGTACCGGCACCAAAATCCATCCAATGCTGGCTTTTATCCAAGGCTAATAATGGGAAAATTTTATCGGTAAGCGCAGCCAACTGCTTAGAAATAGGACTGTGTTCAAATCGCTCCGCGGCGCGGACAAAATGCGCTTCTGCCAGCGCCTGTGACTGATCTAACATCAGAAAACCTCCCTAAAATCACTATACAAATATTGCAATTATTACATAACAACCACTATAAGTCCGCTCTACATCGCTATTTTACTGCATCGCTAATCCAGTCTGAAAAACCATCCGGCACAATCAGCTCATGCTGCGCGCGCGTACAAGCAGTATATAAACTGGAAAATAAGCGCGCGCGGCTGTCGGCATTTTGCTGCGCGGTCGGCAATACTAATAAATCCTGCGATAAATACACACTGGCAAACTCCATATTTTTAGTATCACTGACCCGCGCCAAGGTGATCTTGCCGCCGCCTTTGCCCATATGTCGATTGACCGCAGTGTCAAAGTCCACCTGCGAGTAGCCTTTTTGCAGCATACGCTCAATCGCTTCAAAGGATGGATTGCTCGACATCGCAGCACTTAAAGCATCCCAAGTGGCATAGCGAAAAATCAAACCGTAGCGTGGTCGCGTACCATTGCTGTACAGCTCAATACAGTCTTGAGCAAAGGTCATAAAATCTTTAAAGGTGCGCTGTGATAAACGAAACGAGGCTCCAGCATGGGTTAAGCGCTGAAACCAAGCGAACAAATCAAATTCATCCGCCACAATAATAGTGGTCGCCCGCTGCGGAATTTTCCAACCACTGTAGTGCTGTAAATGCGTACAATGATCAGCACGACCGGCAAACAACTCTTTGGTGACGCCGGGGTGCGCTTGAATCAAGGGGTTGATCACGCTTTCAACCTGCTTACCCAAACGTATGGACTGTGCAATCGAGCGCTGACGAGTTATATCGCTGCGCACTGGCGCCATGCCACTGAGGTTTTGCAACTCATCACTTAACGTAATCACCGCTTGTGGGCTGCGGTCGAGAATTTGCAACATCGGTGTAGGAATATCATGCCCTTCATCGACAATGATATGGGTGTACTGGGTATCCAGCACCTCAGCGGTTAATGACAATAATTTAATGCGATGATAGCCACGAATTGGCAAACGAATATGCGCTTCAGAGGGTCGAATCAGCTCGCGCCAATATAGATTAGCAGCTTCCAATAACACCGCCTTATCCACCACACTTAAGTGGCTGACAATGGCGATAGGTAGATGGATATAATCAATTTCTGCCGCTGTGGTATTACAGTAACTGGCCACTGTTCTAAAGCAAATACTGGCCACTTCCGCTGGCGATAAATGCGCAATAGCTGTAAAACTCAACCACTCTGCAACTTTAACATGCGGCACTTGCCAGGATCGCTGCATACGCGCTGAATCTTTTAAGCGTAGGCTATACGATAGTAAGTTTTTATCCAGCACATCACCTGCTGCCTGGGAAAATATTTTTCCTTTAAAATGCTCACCGGCTCGATTTTTCAACGCCTGCAACTGTCCATGGGTTTGCGCCAGCAACAATGTGCGCTCAGGCGTCAGTAATTGTGCAAAACGACTGATTAAATGGGTTTTCCCAGACCCAGCATAACCTTGCACATTAAAGGACTCATCAGGCGCTGCTAAAAACTCACGTAGCATTCTGTTTTGCGGATCAGTGACTGAGAGTTCAGCTTGATACTCAGCAAAATACACCGGCTGCAAGGGTTTAATCTCAGCTTGATACTCGGCACTAAAGGTATACAACCACTGACCTTCACTGTCTAAATAGCGCGACTCGTCTACTGGATGCTCATCATCGAGCAAGCTGACTTTAATTTTTGCTAAATGGGATAATCCAACCGCAAACTGATTAACAGAAAACCGCTCACGCACAAGTCCCTGAAAAGCTAAGGGTGCCAAGGTATTAGCCTGCTGTCCGGCACTGATCATCTGCGCCAACTGCCGCTCAATTGATGCCTGTGCCGCCTGCTCATCCGCCAGCTTTTGTGCACTCTGAATACATAGCACCGCCGCCAACTGTGGCACTGTGGCCGAAGTAAAAAAGTCAGGTATGGCATCCTCAGATAAACTCTGGGCAACCGTGCGATAAAGGGGTAAAAAAACCATAGGTATCTCGCTTATGCTAATTTTTTCAATACACTTGCACCCACTCAGCTTAGCCCACCACCCTACAAATGTGCGTTTAAAACATCTCTCCCTGATAAAAAACCAGCACAAGGCTGGTTTTTGAGCTTTAGAGCCGATAACACGCTGAACGCTTATCGATCTTGCATACAAGACTGATAAAAAACTAAAAATAGTTGCAATAGTTTTTTCATAAAACTGCAGGTTTAGCATAACAATAGCGCGCCAAATGGTACGATTACGGGTACAGTGCCACTGTTTCATTTACTTATTTTATCAGGTATTAAAAACATGATCAGTTACGTAACTTTAGGTGTGAGTGATTTAACCGCTGCAAAAACTTTCTATAGCCAACTACTGGCCGATCAGGGTGCAAAAATCCTAATTGATATGGATCGCATCAGCTTTATTGGTAAAAGTATGGAACAACCCATGTTAGCCATTTGCATACCCTTCAACAAAGAAGCCCCACAACCAGGTAACGGTGTCATGGTTTCTTTTGCACCCGGCAGCAAAGAAGGCGTTGACGCTATGTACAATAAAGCCATTGCCCTAGGTGCAAGTTGTGATGGCGCTCCAGGCGAGCGTATACCTAATGTTTTCTACGGCGCTTACGTCAAAGACCTTGATGGTAATAAGTTGTGCTTTAATCACTTTATGTAAGGTTGTCATAGCATGCAATGCAACAGCGATTTCAGTCAACGCGTAGTTATCCAGCCTGAGCAATATCAATTTGTCGATTCACCCCTAACGGGAGTGAGTCGTATGATGCTCGAGCGCGCTGGTAATGAAGTTGCTCGTGCTACCAGTATCGTGCGCTATGCACCGGGCAGTGGTTATAGCGCACACACGCACAACGGCGGCGAAGAAATTTTAGTGCTCGAAGGTGTGTTTTCTGACGAGCATGGTGACTACCCTGCTGGCACCTACTTGCGCAACCCGCCCGGCAGCTCACATCAGCCTTTCTCAACTGATGGTTGCACATTGCTAGTCAAGCTTTGGCAATTCTCTGCAAGCGACAGCACACAACTGGCATTCAATACCCAACAGGCAAGCTGGCTGCCAGGCTTAGTCGATGGTTTATCGGTACTGCCCTTGCATGAATACAATGGCGTTAACACAGCACTAGTACGCTGGGCACCCCATACGCAATTTGACCGCCATATCCATGCCGGTGGTGAAGAGATCTTAGTGCTTGAAGGAATGTTCTGTGATGAGCACGGCCAATACCCAGCGGGAAGCTGGCTAAGAAACCCTAGATACAGCGCTCACGCGCCTTTCACCTTAGAGCAAGGCGCGCTGATCTACGTCAAAGTCGGTCACATTGATGCAGGTTTAATGGGCGACCACTTTATTAATCCACCTAATCTAGAAGAGTCAGCACCATGAGTCAGTTTGATACCGCTAACCTATCGCGCATTATAGAAATGGCATGGGAAGACCGCACCCCCTTTGAAGCCATAGAGCACTTGTACGGCTTAAATGAAAGCGCACTGATTGAACTGATGCGCCGCGAACTTAAAGCATCATCCTTTCGCTTATGGCGTACACGCGTCAGTGGTCGCAAAACCAAACACCTGCAACTGCGTCACCCGGATATCAGTCGTGGTTACTGTTCCACCCAATACAAAATGCGCTAACACGCTTATGGCAGATCAAGACACCTATGGATGCCCCACAGCGACTACCAACTAGCCCTACACTATCCCTATAGGGCACTGCAAGGGTATCAATCTGCCTATACCTGAATACTTAAGCGATCAGAGATTATGAACGAGGATTGAGTGTTGTTGACCAATCATCAGCATCAATAAAGCCTAAAATCTGCTGTTCAGTGGAGCTTTCCACATTAATAAAAACGGATGCGCCGTACTCATAATCCACTTCCGCATAGTTTAAGCTTTCATTCACCTCATCCATACAACTGCTGTGTGTCACTAAAACCAGATTGCGCCCTGGCACTTTTTTGGCCAGTGCATCTTGTACAAAATCTTTTTTGCACTGATATAAAAAATCCTCATAGGCCGTCGACTCAGGAAACAACAAAGTACGGGTTTGACTGGTACGCACCAAAGGACTGCTATAAATATCAGTAGCAGCAAGACCTAAGCCTAAAAACTGTTCACGTAACTTCAAGCCGTCTGCAGTTGAGCGCTGGGTGATACCTGAAGGCTCTCCTAAACAGGCTGCATCCACGCGACTGCAGCGTTCTAAATGACGCACGAGCACGATCAGATCACCCTCCTGCCATTCAGCCAGTAGGTTTGCGGTTAAGGCAAAGGGACTGTCTGACAAATCAACAGGTTTGGGGTCGGCCCATAGCTGATCCGCCAAGACAACGACTGCTGCAGTGGCAAACACTGCACCGAATAGCTGCTTTTTAGCGCCCGGTATCAGTCGTTTAAAAGGCTGACTGGACAACATAATGTGCGTACTCAAAAGAAATAATGAATTTAGTCAAATAAATCCACCATCAGTTCCCCAAGTATTAATTTTTTAAAAGACGACCCACATATTGCACGCAGAGTTAGAAAGCAGCACTCACGACATCATTTCGCTAGACTAGGACTCAATTGTCAAATACAGCTGTAGCATTTGCTCAGACCCCATAACATTTTAATTTTTAGGTGCCTGCCTTGTATAAAGATTTAGCGTTTAATGATGATGACGAGCTAATCGATGAACTGAGGGATTTAGACTACAACTCAGATGATTACTCCTTGTTTGATTCCGACTATAGGGGCCTCAACTTTGGCGATGACTTTAATAATGAAGCCGATATTATTTTAGACGTACCTTATGTGCCCACCGATGAAAAAATTGTGCACGCCATGCTCGATTTAGCACAAGTAACCAGCCAAGACATCCTCTATGATTTAGGCTGCGGAGATGGCCGCATTGTTGTGGCAGCGGCTTTAGAGCGCAACACACATGGTGTTGGCATTGATATGGACCCGATGCGCATCACTGAAGCCATTGAATATGCCAGCCATACCGGAGTGGAATATTTAGTCAATTTCCTTGAAGGCGATTTACTTGAAGCTGACTTTAGCAACGCCACAGTGGTGACCCTGTACCTGCTTGACCTAGTTAACGTGCAACTCAGACCACGACTGCTGGATGAACTGCGCCCGGGTACACGTATTGTCTCGCATGCCTTTGATATGGGCGATTGGAAAGCCGATGAGCGCGAAGCCTGCGGCAGCATTAATCTCTACAAGTGGATTGTCCCCGCTAAAGTGGCCGGCACTTGGCAGTGGCAAACCTACAGTGGGCAAACCTACCGCGTTGAGCTAAAGCAGAAATACCAAAATATCACGGGTAAAGCATGGATCGACGATCAAGAAGTCCAACTCAAAAGCGCCTTACTGAAAGGTGATTTACTGGAACTGACGGTCAAAAAAGATGCGCAGAGTCGCCCTGTGAGCTTTTTAATGCGTTACGACGCCAAACAAAAACAATTGCTGGCAGCTGAAAAAACTCTACAAGCCACACCTGCTGTCAAAGTTAGCCAAGCTGCCAAACTGTAAAAAGGCTATCCCCTAACCTAATCAGAAAGTAATACTTAACACAACATCTATTGCGTTAAGTATTGACAAATCATGGCTATAAGTTTGAATTTAAACTTATTTTTCTTTATTTACTTCTATTTAGTCACTTATGTTACTAAGCTGTGCGCTAAATAAAATGAGTTTGGCAGCGTACTGGACTTAATTAAAATTATTGGCACATATTAAAAGATGCCAAATCTAATCATGCATCACGGCAATTGTATTTGTCTGAGGGAGTACGGCTTATGAGAAAGTGGCCATTAACGATCGGTATCCTAGGAGTCGGTGGACTGGCACTGGCGTTTACTTTGGGGCAAGTTTTGCCTCACTTACGCACCACCACTAGCGCTATTGAAGTCAACATTAACGATCCTGAATTGATCAAAAAAGGCGAATACGTTGCGCGTACAGCAGACTGCGTTGCATGTCACACCACGCTAGGCGGTGCAGACTTTGCAGGTGGCTTGCCGATGCTAACTCCGCTGGGGGCAATTTATTCAACCAACATTACCCCAGACAAAGAAACAGGTATTGGTAGTTATACTTTTGACGATTTCAATAACGCCACCAAACATGGCGTACGTCAAGATAATAGCGCGCTCTACCCTGCTATGCCGTATCCGTCGTACCAAATTATGCCGGATGAAGACATGGCTGCGATGTACGCCTACTTTATGTCAGGTGTAAAAGCCGTTAAACAAGAAAACAAACCCAGCGAAATGCCGCCGATTCTGAACTGGCGCTGGCCGCTGGCGTACTGGCAAGCCATCTTCGCACCTGAGCGTGAATTTGTTGCCGAAACAGATGATGCGGTATTGGCCCGTGGTCAGTATTTAATTGAAGGCCCTGGCCACTGTGGCTCATGCCACACCGAACGTGGTATTGGCTTCCAAGAAATTGCATTATCCAATGCTGACTCTGAAGAGTTCTTAAGCGGTGCAGTGATTGATGGCTGGCGTGCAAAAAGCCTACGTGGCGAGCATGACGGTCTAGCGATCTGGAGTACTGCTGAGCTGGTCGATTTCTTTAAAACCGGCCGTACTGACATTACCGCTGCGTTTGGCGCCATGGCTGAAGTGGTTGAGCACAGTACTCAGTATATGACTGAGGAAGATCTGTATGCGATGTCTGCCTACCTGAAGACTCTAAGTCCTAAGCCGGGCGAGCCTGTCACTGTCCCTGCAAAAGTAGACGTGACTACGCAGAAGCTGATGAATGGCGACTACGATACACGCGGTGCGATTTTATATGCGGAATACTGCCAAGTCTGCCACCGTGCTGACGGTAAAGGCGTTCCACGTATTTTCCCAGCACTTGAAGGCAACAGCGCCGTTTATTCACGTGATGCTGACTCGGTGCTGCAAATCACCCTAAGCGGTGGCCGGATGCCGAAAACACCACATGATCGTATGGCCTTTACCATGCCTGAGTTTATCAATCTCAGTGATGCTGACGTCGCTGAAGTGGTTAACTATATTCGCAACAGCTGGACCAACCAAGGTAGTACGGTTGATGTCGATGATGTGGTACAGATGCGCCACTTCCTCAGCAAAAAACCAAAAACAGGTACTGATGTTGCGCCTGATCTAAGTATTCCAGCTGCAGAAAAAAGGAGTCAAATGTGAATAAATCACTTTTAAATCTGACTGATGCTCTTGGCATAAACGCACCTCGTTTGCCTGTAGCAGTCCTTGCAGCTGTCTGTGCATTCGTAATCAGCGGCTGTGATTCACCTAAGCCGATTGAGCGTAATGCCTCTGAGTTTGACCTCGTCACCACTGACGATGCCAACGTAGATATCGGCACTTATATTCTTCCGCAAGATACATCAATTTTGTTGGAGCCCAATGCTGACCAAATCTTCTACGGCAAACGCCTGCTCAACGAAACAAAGCGCCTGATGCCTGAGCATGTCGGCGCACAGATGAACTGTAATAGTTGCCATATTTCGCAGGGTAAAATTCCTCTAGGCGACCCCTACATCAACAGCTACAACTTCTATCCGCGCGTGATGCCACGTGCAGAGAAAATGGTTGATTTAGAGATGCGTATTAACGGCTGCTTCCAACGTTCGATGAACGGTAAAGCGGTTGATCGTGAGTCAGCTGAAATGAAGGCGATGGTTGCCTATATGAAATGGCTGTCACAAAACATTCCTAAAAACCAAAAAGTTGATATCAGCAACGCCGGTAAAGTTGATGAGTCACTGGTGGGGGACCCGACGCGCGGTGAGGTTATCTACAAAGTCCAGTGCGCAACCTGTCATGGTGACAATGGTGAAGGCATTAAAGACAGCCGTGGCGATATCGTCTTCCCACCATTATGGGGTGATGAGTCCTTTAATATTGGTGCCGGTATGGCGCGCACTTACAAAGCTGCCGCTTTTGTGAAATACAATATGCCTATGGGCATCCAAACCAAAGGTTTGTGGGGTCATGGGAACGTTCTCAGCGATCAAGATGCTATTGACGTATCTGAGTTCTTTACTCACCAACCACGCCCAGACTTCCCTGGTAAAGTGAATGACTGGCCGACAGGTAAAAAACCTAAAGACGCTCGTTACTAAGCGTTAGACGGTGTGATGTAACGTTACTGCCGAGCAAAACCTCAAGTGTGCTGATAGCGCCTTGAGGTTTTTTTATACTTAAAATCAGCGACTTAGGAACTAAAACAAGCGTCTGCGTACTAATTACAATGGATTAAGGTTGTTATATTTACGCTTGAACAATGCTTTAGATAAGGTAAGTTATGCTCAATAGTATTAGAAAATCAGTGTTGTACTTAGCGGCGGCAAGTATCGCTTTATTACTCACAACCGGCAGCGCTTTTGCTGACAGATACTACTCCAACGATAGTGACTATTATCGCGGTGACCAAGGGTACAGTTACAACAAACAATACAACAGCCAAGACCGCAACCAGCAACAACGCAATCAGTATCGTAAACCGCACTATCAGAATCAAAACCATCACAGCTATAACAACCGCTATGGCTTTCGTCCTGACGATCGTGGCGTGATTAATCAGTATTACAGTCATAAAAAATACCGTAATAACTGCCCGTCCGGCTTAGTCAAAAAGAACAATCGTTGCCAGCCTTATGGCAAGGCTAAGCATTGGAAAAAAGGTCACAAACTGGCCAAAAACACCCGTTACTATGATTTACCTAGCGGCCTAAACTCACAGCTATACCAGCAGCCCAACCATCGCTATGTCAGAGTTGATAATGATGTTTTAATGGTCGATAACGTCACCAACATCATTATTGATGTACTGGAAAATATACTGCGCTAAAACCACGTTTTAACATTTCCCCCAAAAGATGTGACCCTCCAAACGACTGATGCAATGAGGGTCATGAGACAATCTATAGATCAAAACTAAAACAGCACGAAATCCCCGCCTAAACACCTTAATCTCTAAGACTGACTTGCCGTTTGATGCTCTCTCAGTAGAATAGCCTACCTATATAACACTCATTTATGGAACCTATTATTTATGCCGGTTAGCACTGCTTTTCTGCTCGCATCTATTGGTGTGCTGTCGCTGTTTTGTCAGTGGCTGGCGTGGCGCATTCGTGTGCCAGCTATTTTATTTCTGTTAGCGGCCGGTATCGCCTGCGGTCCAGTTTTACACTATATCAACCCAGAAGATGTATTCGCTGACCTGCTCTTCCCCATGGTGTCCTTAGCAGTGGCTATTATTCTGTTTGAAGGCAGCCTAACACTGAAGTTTTCAGAGATCCGCGGCCACAGCAAAATGGTGCGCAATCTGATCATGGTCGGCGCGGTTGTGACCGGTATTATCGGCACCCTATCTGCACACTGGATTTTAGATATTCGCTGGGAACTGGCTCTACTATTTGGTGCTATCTCTGTCGTCACCGGCCCTACTGTGATCGCACCCTTGCTACGTTCGGTGCGCCCTAGCTCTAAACTGGCCAACATACTGCAATGGGAAGGCATCATTATTGACCCTGTTGGTGCTTTGCTGGCAGTGCTGGTGTATGAGGGCATCGTGTCTTGGGGGCAAGGTAACGTTTTTGGCCATTCCCTGTATATTTTTGGCACAACTATTCTTGTGGGCAGCGTACTTGGTGCCGCGGCAGGTTATCTAAACGGTCAGGTGCTGCGCAAGCACTGGATACCACACTATCTGCACAATGCCGGTACGCTGACATTTATGCTCGGCGTCTACGCCCTCTCCAACGAAATCGCCCACGAATCCGGTCTATTGACAGTGACCATCATGGGCATCTGGATGGCCAATATGAAACACGTTCAGGTCGACAGTATTCTAGAATTTAAAGAATCCTTAAGCGTACTGCTTATTTCAGCATTGTTTATTATTCTGGCGGCACGTATTGAGTTCTCAGCCATTGCTGAACTCGGCTGGGGACTCGCTCTAGTCTTGGCCATTCTGATGCTGGTAGCGCGGCCCCTGAGTATATTTATATCGGCTATTGGCACCGATTTGAACATACGAGAAAAGCTATTTTTAAGTTGGATTGCGCCACGCGGCATTGTTGCCGCGGCAGTATCCGCATTGTTTGCATACCAGCTAGAAAGTAACGGTTACGCAGGCGCTGAGACGCTGGTGCCCTTAGTATTTATGCTTATTATTGCCACTGTGACGGTGCAAAGCTTAACCGCCCGTCCACTGGCAAAATTGCTGGGTGTGGCAGAACCTGCAGAGTTCGGATTTCTGATTCTAGGGGCCAACCCAGTCGCTCGCATGATTGCTAAGGAGCTGAAAAAGCATGAAGTACCAATACTTTTGACAGATACAAACTGGGATAACGTACGCCAAGCACGTATGGATAACTTACAGGTGTACTTTGGTAATCCTGTCTCTGAGCACGCCTCCAATCAACTGAACCTCACCGGTATTGGTAATCTACTGGTTATCTCACCTT
>LFRM01147905.1_pt1 | contig 17473 bp, 19 predicted proteins | sample 618341 | NCBI WGS metagenome assembly LFRM01 (sample SAMN03654438, study PRJNA283298) | anaerobic digester metagenome | isolation source: pool of bioreactors CSTR01a, CSTR02a, and CSTR03a thermophilic anaerobic... | place: Denmark: Kgs. Lyngby | collected 2014-05-21 | reverse complement strand
GAGGTGGTTAAGGTGGAAGACACTGGTGCCGGTGATTATGCCTGGGCTGCCATGCGTTCCCAGGTTAACCGCAATAAACGGGGTATGCGGCTGGATTTGAAAAAAGAAGAAGGCAAGGCCCTGTTTCTGGACTTGTGTGAAAAAGCCGATATCGTGATAGAGGGTTTCCGGCCCGGCGTGATGGAGCGGCTGGGGGTGGGCTATGATACGGTCAAACAGCGTAACCCGGCCATCGTGTATTGCAGTATGACGGGGTACGGGCAAACCGGCCCTTCCAGCCAGGCAGCGGGCCATGATATTAACTATATTGCCAAGGCCGGCATTGCCGATCAGATTGGGAATGGTGCGGGCAAGCCAGCCCTGTCCAACCTGCCTTTGGCCGATTTGCTGGGCGGTGCCTCCACCGCCAGCATTGGCATACTGGCGGCCCTGTTTGATGCGCAGCGTACCGGCCAGGGCAGGCTGGTGGACATTTCCTTTTCCGACGGCATTCTGGCGTATGCCGGTTTGCCCATGGCCACTTTAAATGAATTCGGGCAGGCAGCGCCTGCCGGGGTCACCAAGTTAACCGGGGCGGCGGCTTATTACGGTTTTTATGAAACGGCAGATGGCCGTCATATTGCCGTGGGTGCTTTCGAGAAAAAATTCTGGGATGTGTTTTGTGAGCTGGTTGGGCGTGAAGACCTGAAACCATTGCACGATACGCCCGATCAGGCGCAGGTTAATTATGTGAAGCAGGAATTAAACCAATTGTTTTCCACCCACGACTTCGCCTGGTGGAGCGTCAAACTGGAAGGCAGTGACTGCTGTGTTACACCTGTTTTAAACTTGAATGAAACAGTCAGTGATGCCCATTTTAAAGAGCGGGGCATGATTATTGAATCAACCGGTGAACAGGGTAAAACGGTGCATCAATTGGGTAGCCCGTTCAAAATGAGCGGGTTTGAGTTCGCCATTCATAAGCCGTCACCCGCTGCGGGGCAGCATACCGTGGAAGTGTTGCAGGATTGGGGGGTGGATACTCAGCGTATCAGGCAATTGCTGGATGACGGGGTGGTAGTGCAGGGCTGAATGCTATTTAACCGTTGTTGGTATTGGCAGAATTGAAAAAGGGAATCGTTATTAACGATTCCCTTTTTGTTTAAGCATTAATCAAATGGCTTGATTATGCCCAGCTGCGAGCGGTGGTTTTTTTCTTGCCGTGAGAAAAAGACTCTTTGCCGCCTTTGCTAAACGGACGGTCGCTACCACGTGATGCTGGACGGCCTTCTTTTGCCGGGCGATCACCACCGAAGCCACCGCGAGCGGGGCGGTCACCAAAACCAGCCTTGGCAGGACGATCACCACCGAAGCCGCCACGGGCAGGGCGGTCGCCATAAGAAGGACGATCACCTTGAGCAGCACGGGCAGGACGGTCACCAAATGAAGGGCGCTCTGCACGGGCAGGACGATCACCAAATGAAGGACGCTCTGCGCGGGCAGGGCGATCGCCAAATTCAGCGCGGGGTTTGTCAAACGACCTTTCCTGATCGCCTTTTCTCATGGCAAAACCGGAACGGGACTGGTCTTTGCCTTTGTTGAACCTGCGCTCGCCGCCACCATTACGGCCACCGCCACCTTTACCACCCTTGCGGCCGCGTGAGCTTTCGGCGGTTTTGGTGGGCTCAAGGCCTTCAATCACGTCGGCGTTCAGAGTTTGGCCAATGAAGTGTTCGATACGACGAATTTTGTGTTTTTCGCTATGGGTTGCCAGCGTGAAAGCCAGACCGCTTCGGCCGGCACGGCCGGTACGGCCGATACGGTGAACGTAGTCTTCTGCCTGCATGGGCAGGTCATAGTTAATGGCATGGCTGATGCCTTGTACGTCAATACCACGGGCAGCCACATCGGTTGCCACCAGTACACGCAGACGGCCACGTTGCAGCTGGGTCAGGGTACGGGTACGCTGACGCTGGTTCATGTCGCCATGCAGGGCTGATGCCGAGAAGCCTTCTTCGTCAAGACGGTCAGCCAGTGCGTCTGCTCCGCGCTTGGTCGCGGTGAAAACAATTGCCTGCTCAACGGAGGCATCACGCAACAGGTGGTCAAGTAGACGCATTTTATGTGATGCATCATCTGCGTATAGCAAGGTTTGCGTAATATTGGTGTGTTTTTGTTTCTGGTTTGAAATATCAATGCGTTTTGGCTCATTCAGCATATCAGCGGCCAAACGGGCAACCGAACCTTCAAAGGTCGCAGAGAACATGAGGGTTTGACGGTTGGCCGGTGTTTTTGCAACGATACTTTCNNCGGTCGGCTTCGTCAAGAATCAGGGTGTGAACTTGTGACAGGTTAACGCGCCTGGCATTCAAATGGTCGATTAAACGGCCCGGTGTGGCCACCAGCACGTCTACGCGACGGGATAGCATCTTGATTTGGGCACCATAGGGCATACCACCCACAACGGTGGCAATACGCAAGTCCTGAATGCCTTCGCCATAGGTTTTGGTGGCTTCAGCGACTTGCTGGGCCAGCTCACGGGTTGGGGTCAAAACCAGCACTTGTACGCCGGCGCCTTTGTTGGCGGGCATGTTGGCAATGCGGTGAAGAGAGGGCAGCATGAATGCGGCGGTTTTGCCACTGCCGGTTTGGGCAGAAACAATCAGGTCATGCCCTTCCAGTGCCTGGGGAATAGAGGCGGACTGTACTGAAGTGGGTTCGGTATAACCGGATTTTTTCAGTGAAGCCAGAAGAACGGGCGATAAACCAAGAGTGTCGAATGACATAAGTGTCCTTAAAGTGTTAAGTAACAAGCCTGGGGATGTGTCTGTTTTGCGCAGAAACATCAAATACCACAGGCATGAACGAACACGATAAAACGCGCTTCATGCGAAGTATGAATGTGTGAGCAAACAGAAAACGAAAGGGGTAATGCCAGACGAGTTGTTGATCGGAGCATCGAGCCGACCGGATCAACCAATGGATGTATTTAAACAGCGCAGGTCAGGAGGTAGGAGCGATGATGGTTGGCATATGGGCTACATAAACAATTAGCCATTAATTAACAATATTAACTAATTAACTGCTGAAATAAAAATGCCAATCAATTTGCAGTAAGAAAGCAATAATAAAGGGTTTTTACTAACTTGTAAAGATTAAAAGGCATTAAATTAGATATTTAAGTCCAGTTGTTGTATTTGTTTTGTGTCTTTTTGTTTCAATGACCAGTTGACCGAGGACAATTTATGGGCTGAAAGCCATTCATTACAGGCCTGGAAATGGCCATTGCCAAGAAAGGGTTCGGGAGGGCGGCTGGCCGATAACGGAGAGGGGTGGTTGCTTTTCAGGATAAGGTGGCTGCCTTTGCCTGCCATAATCAGGGGGATCTTGCTTTGGGCATGGGCGCCCCATAACAGGAAGACGCAATGTGCCTGGTTGGCAAGATGGCTGATGACGGCATCGGTAATGCGGTGCCAGCCCAGTTTTGCATGGGAAGCCGGCTGGCCGTTTTCAACGGTGAGTACGGTATTAAGCAGCATGACACCCTGGCTGACCCAGGAATCCAGGTTATTTCCTGCCAGTTTGATGCCCTTGTATTCCCGGGCCAGTTCCTTGAAGATATTGCGCAGGCTGGGCGGGGTTTTTAGCTTGTCCGGGACGGAAAAAGCCAGCCCTTGTGCCTGGCCTGGGCCATGGTAGGGGTCCTGGCCCAGGATGACGACCCGGGTGTCTTCAGGCCCAAGCCGCTCGAATATTTTTAATGGTGCCGCAGGATAGATAATGGCCCCCGCCTGCAACCGTTCTCTCAGGGAAAAATTGATGTTTTCCAGGACCGGTTTAAGCGATGGCTGGTTAAACAGTGCCTGCCAGTGGGGGTGGCAGCGCATAAGCTGATCGGACAGTGAGCCGTTAAAGCAGTTTGAAGCAGTCATTCAGATGGTTGCCAATGCGAGGGTCAGGGCTTGGTGGTAGGCCGGTTTCAGGTGGTTCATTTGGCTTAGGTGCTTATGCCATTCATCGGGCGCTTCGTTATTGCTAAAGCGGGGGCTGCCCCAGGTGGAAGCCGGAAAGTGCCGGTCTTGCCTGAAACGCGGAATGATATGCCAGTGTAAATGAGGCACCATGGTGCCAAACTGCGCCAGATTGATTTTGTCCGGGTTAAGCACCTGTCGCTGAACCGACTCCACACAAAACACAAAGCGCATGAATAGCATTTGTTCGGCGCTGGAAAGGTCGGTCATTTCCTTGACGTGTTGTTGCCAGATAACACGGGTATAGCAAGGGTAGTCCGCCTCGGCGGCGTCAATGACGCGAACCCGCTCATTTTGCCAAATGAGCGGTTCATCGCTGGCCCTGCACAATACGCATGAGTCAGTCATTGGATTATTCCCGGATGAAATCAGCCAGTGCCAGGCCCGGGTCGGGTTCGCGCATGAAGGCCTCACCAATTAAAAAGCCATACACATGATGGTCTTTCATTTTTTGAATGTCTTCGTGTGAGTGAATGCCGCTTTCAGTAATGACGGTGCGGTTTTCGGGAATGAGTGGTAAAAGATCCAGGGTGTTCTGCAATGAGGTTTCAAAGGTGCGCAGGTTGCGGTTATTGATGCCAACGAGCGGGGTTTTAAGCTCCAGGGCCATTTCCAGTTCGTCACGATCATGGACTTCAACCAGCACATCCATGCCCAGTTCAAAGGCCAGTTTTTCAAATTCCCTGAGTTGTTCTTTGGAAAGTGCAGACACAATCAGCAAAATGCAGTCGGCACCCAGGGCGCGGGCATGAATGATCTGGTAAGGATCAATAATAAAATCCTTGCGCAATACAGGTAACGGGCAAGCGGCCCGGGCCTGGCGCAGGTAGTCGTTGGAGCCCTGGAAAAACTGGACATCGGTTAAGACGGACAGGCAGGCCGCACCGTTGGCGGCATAACTGCGTGCGATGTCTGGGGGGGTGAAATTTTCACGGATGATGCCTTTGGACGGTGAGGCTTTTTTGATTTCCGCAATGACGGCTGCCTTGCCTGCATCGATTTTTTCGCGCAGGGCATTGGCAAACCCACGGACATCCTGCCGGGCCTTGGCTTCGCGCAGCAAGTCTGCTTCGCTGCGGATTTGTTTCTGGGAAGAAACCTCTTCTTTTTTGACGGCCAGTATATTGGCTAAAATATCGCTCATGAGTTGAATTTCCTTGTGAATGCACAGAATGCTTCCATTTTAGCCTTTGCCGCGCCGGAAGCAATCAATTCACGGGCCTGGTTTATCCCATCCTTGATAGAGCCGGCCTTGTTGCCGGTATAAATGGCCAGGCCGGCGTTGAGGATAACAATATCCCGTGCCGGGCCGTCACGGTTATCCAGGGCCTCACGCATTTTTTCCAGTGATTCTTCCCGGTTGGCTACTTTCAGGCTGCGATTGGACACCATTTGCATGCCAAAATCTTCGGGGTGGATTTTATATTCGCTCACCACGCCGTCTTTGAGTTCACCAACCAGGGTGGCGGCGCCCAGAGAGGCTTCGTCCATGCCATCAAGACCGTGGATGATCAGGACATGATTGGCGCCCAGCTGCTGCAAAACACGAACCTGGATGCCCACCAGATCGGGGTGAAAGACGCCCATCAGCTGGTTGCCAGCCTTGGCAGGGTTAGTTAGGGGACCCAGGATATTGAACATGGTACGAACGCCCAAAGCCTTGCGTACTGTGGCAACATTTTTCATGCTGGCATGGTGGTGGGGCGCGTACATGAAACCGATGCCGGTGTTTTCGATACATTCGCGAACCTGCTCGGGCAGCAGCTCGATATTGGCACCCATGGCTTCCAGGGCATCGGCGCTGCCAGAGGATGATGAAGCGCTGCGGTTGCCGTGTTTGGCAATCGGCACGCCTGCCGCGGCGGCAACAAACATGGCGGTGGTTGAAATGTTGAAAGTATTGCTGCCATCGCCACCGGTGCCGCACATGTCCAGCAGGTCATTGGTGTTGTCCAGGTTGACTGGTGTGGCAAACTCGCGCATGACGGTTGCCGCGGCAGTCAGTTCGCCAACGGTTTCCTTTTTAACCCGTAGGCCCATTAACAGGGCGCTGGCAATGGTGTCGGGTACTTCGCCATTCATTAACTGGCGCATTAAGTACAGCATTTCATCATGGAAAATTTCGCGGTGTTCAATACAGCGGGTCAGTGCTTCGGTATAGGTGATGTTCATTTTTTATTCAGATCCAGAAAGTTTTGCAACAGGGCGTGTCCATGTTCGCTGAGTACAGACTCGGGATGGAATTGCACGCCGTAAATGGGCAAGGTTTTGTGGGCGACACCCATGATTTCACCGTCTGCGGTTTCGGCGGTGATGGTCAGGCAGTCGGGCAGGGTTGCGCGCTCGATAGCCAGCGAGTGATAGCGGGTAACCGTGAAGGGAGAGGGCAGGCCCTTGAAAACATCGGTGCCGGTATGGGTGATGGGAGAAGTTTTGCCGTGCATGATTTGTTGCGCACGGATAATACGGCCACCAAAGGCGGCACCGATGGACTGGTGCCCCAGGCAAACCCCCAGAATGGGTTTTTTGCCGGCAAAGTGTTTGATCAGGTCCACGGAAATACCCGCCTCGGCAGGCGAGCAGGGGCCGGGTGAAACACAAATCAGGTCGGGGTTCAGGGCGGCAATTTCTTCAACCGTCATCTGGTCATTGCGCACGACCTTAACGTCTTCACCCAGTTCGCCAAAATACTGCACCAGGTTATAGGTGAAGGAATCATAGTTATCAAGCATCAGCAACATGTTGTTATCCTTTTTTTGTACGGTTAAACGGGTTGGTCAAGGCCGTACTGGACCTGTTCGGCCGCGCGTAAAACGGCACGGGCCTTGGCTTCGGTTTCGAGCCATTCTTTTTCGGGGTCGGAGTCGGCCACGATGCCGGCCGCAGCCTGAACGTAAAGCATGCCGTTTTTAATCACGCCGGTACGAATCGCAATGGCTACATCCATGGTGCCGTTGTAGCTTAAGTAGCCGGCAGCGCCACCATATACGCCACGGCGTACCGGCTCAAGTTCGTCGATGATTTCCATGGCCTTGACCTTTGGTGCACCGGTCAGGGTGCCGGCAGGAAAGGAGGCGCGCAAGACATCAATGGCACCCATGCCCGGCTTGAGCGTGCCTTTGACATTGGAAACCAGGTGCATCACGTGTGAGTAGCGTTCGATATTCATCTGGTCTGACACTTCAACGGTACCGGTTTGTGCCACACGCCCGACATCGTTGCGGGCCAGGTCGATCAGCATGACATGCTCGGCAATTTCCTTGGGGTCGGCCTTCAGCTCTTCGGCCAGTGCGGCATCTTCTGAAGGGGTTTCACCACGCTTACGGGTGCCGGCCAGCGGACGGATGGTAATAGAGGACTGCTCTTGTTTGTTTTCATCAAGAAAAACTTCCTGGCGCACCAGCGTCTCGGGTGAAGAGCCCACAACGTGGAAATCGCCAAAATTCCAGAAGTACATGTATGGAGAGGGGTTTAGTGAGCGCAGGGCACGATACAGGGACAAGGGTGAATCGCGGAAGGGTTTGGCAATGACCTGGCCGACCTGGACCTGCATCAAGTCGCCGGCAGCAATATGTTCTTTGGCTTTGAGGACAGCATTGAGGTAGTCCTGTTTTTTGAAGTCACGGATTTCTTCGGTGACCATACTGGGCAAGCTGTAAGGAATCTCGATGGGTTTGCGCAGCATGGCGCGCAGTTTCAGAAGACGTTTTTGGGCTTTGCTGTAGCTTTCGGGAACGGCCGGATCGGCATAAATCATCAGGTAGGTGCGTCCGATCACGTTATCGACAATGACCAGTTCATCAACCTGCATCAGCATGATGTCAGGAATGCCTTCTTCCTGGCCATGCGGAAAAGGCTTGACGGCAGGGCCCAGGCTGGGCTCGATGTTGCGGATGGTATCGTAGCCGAAGTAACCAGCCAGGCCACCGGCAAAACGGGGAATGCCGGGGCGGGTTGCCACCTTGAAGCGCTGCTGGAAGGTCTTGATGAATTCCAGCGGGTCTCCCTCATGGGATTCAACCACCAGGCCATCGGTAATGACGTCGGTGTGTTGTCCGTTTGCCGTGATGACGGTTTTGGCAGGCAGGCCAATAAACGAATAACGCCCAAACTGCTCACCGCCCACGACTGATTCCAGCAGGCAAGTCATGCGGCCCGTCTCTTTGCCTGTATGGGCCAGTTTTAGGTAAATGCCCAGGGTGGTATCCAGGTCCGCGTAGGTTTCCTTGACAATTGGAATGCGGTTGTAGCCTTGTGCTGCTAATGCGTTAAATTCAATTTCAGTCATCATAGTGGTCTCGTTTTTTTCAATTAGACCGGGCAAAAATAAAAAACCCGGCCTAGCCATACAGGTTACCGGGAATTTATTTACTGCTTGATTGACGTTAAGGATGCGTGGACGCGCCTTTTACCTGAAAATCCCGGAATGCAAACGCCACCAGCGCCAATAGTTGGCGCAATAAGAAGAAGCGAATGCATTAAAAGGGGTTTTCATGGGCGTTACTGTTTTCCTGAATCTATCATTGATTTGCCAGCCATTGGGCTGCGCTAGTCATACCGTCAATAATAGCATCTACTTTAAGGGTTTGTACACTGTTTCCTTCGTTATATCCATAAGGCAGGATTAATACCGGCATGCCGGCAGCTTGCGCCGCCTGTACATCGTTAATCGAGTCGCCAATGAATACGCAGTTTTCAGGCGGATGCCCCAGTTTTTCGCAGGCATACAATAACGGTTCGGGATGTGGTTTTTTTCTGGCGCAGGTGTCACCGGACACCACTGTATCAAAAAAACCAATCAGGCCGGTTTGGGTTAACAGGGGCAGGGTGAATGCTTCGGCCTTGTTGGTGACCACGGCCAGTTTGAGTCCTTGTACCTTCATGGCATTCAGGCCTTCAATGACATTGGGGTAAACCGTGCTGTTATCGCCATTGACCAAGTGGTAATGCCGGTTGAATATTTCCCGTGCCTGATTGAAAACGTCTGGGGCAAGCGCAGTTTTTTCAAGACTGGCATTAATGGTGCGAACAATCAGGTTGTCGATGCCTTTACCCACAAAGCTGGCAATCACGTCTTGTCCCAGTGCATGCATGCCCAGTTCAATGCGCATGGCATTGGCGGCATGCGCAAGGTCGGGGATGCTGTCTACCAGGGTTCCGTCAAGATCAATAAGAACGGCCTTGATGGTCATGCCTTACCTTTACGTTGATGTGGCCAGCGAGGCTTCGCCTTTGGCGATTTCGCGGCGCATTTGTGCAATGATGGAGGCATAGTCGGTCTGGCCGAAAATAGCCGAACCAGCCACAAAGGTATCTGCACCGGCGGCACGGATCTGGGCGATATTGTCAATTTTTACGCCGCCATCCACTTCGAGTAAAATGGGTTGGCCGCCTGCGTTTTGCCATTGGTTAATGCGTGTTCTGGCCTGGCGCAGTTTGTCCAGCGTGTTGGGAATAAAACTTTGTCCGCCAAAGCCCGGGTTGACTGACATCAGCAGGACGACATCAAGTTTATCCATGACATGATCCATGAAGGCAAGTGGGGTGCCCGGGTTGAAAACCAGGCCTGCCTGGCAGCCATGATCCCGGATAAGGCCCAGACTGCGGTCTATGTGCCGGGAGGCTTCGGGATGGAACGTGATGATATTGGCCCCCGCTTTGGCAAACATGGGGATCAGGCTGTCAACTGGTTCACACATCAGGTGGACATCAATGGGCGCGGTGGTATGCGGGCGAATGGCTTCGCAAACCATGGGGCCGATGGTCAGGTTGGGGACATAATGGTTGTCCATGACATCAAAATGGATCCAGTCGGCGCCAGCCTGGACGACATCGCGAACTTCTTCGCCCAGACGGGCAAAATCGGCGGATAGGATGCTGGGTGCAATTCGGGTAACATGCTGTATTGACATGATGAATTTTCGTAGTTAGAGATGGTGGAAGTACAATAAGCGGTTATTATTTCACATAAAATAGAGTGATCATTCATTCAGGAGAATTCTTTTGAAATCTGATAGCATCGAGGTTGAGGTCATTGCGCAATATCTGCCGGAGCAATCGGATCCTGAAAAAAGGCAGTATTTTTTTATTTACACGGTTCGTATCAGGAATAACGGTTTGTTTGCGGCGCAAATTATTAGCCGGCACTGGACTATCAAGGACGGCAATGAGCAGGTTCAGGAAGTCAGGGGCCTGGGAGTAATCGGGCAACAGCCCCTGATTGCCGTCGGAGATACCTTTGAGTACACCAGCGGTTGCCCGCTTAGTACGCCTTACGGCACAATGAAGGGCAGTTATCACTGTGTGGGTGAAAACGGGGTGCCTTTTGATGTGGATATTCCCGAATTCGTGCTTACCATTCCTCGCACCTTACATTAAGAACGGAAAAGAATAATGATGAAACTTCGTCTTCTGGCCCTGTCGGCCAGTTCAGTTGTTTTGCTGGCTGCCTGTTCGGGCGGAACGCCCTATGTCCCGGGTGAAACCCCCGAAGCGGTTGCCATTGACGCTCCCTTGACAGTGCCTCCCTTGTCGTCATTCGCACAAACTGCACCACGTAAATTGTCGGGCCAGTATGCCCGTGTATCCTGGTCTGATTTGCCGGGTTGGGAGCAGGCGCAGGTTGACAATCTCTGGCTGACTTTGCTCAACAATTGCCGGGGGCTGATGCGGCCTATTTCCGGCTCCCTGACCATCCCCGCGCGTGCCACTCCACAGGCGTGGCAGCCCGTTTGCAAGGCCGTTGCCGAATCAGGGCAGCCCGCCCGCAGCCATGATGCCGCTTTTGTTAAGCGTTTTCTTGAAACCCATTTGCAACCCTGGAAGGTTTCAGGTGCCAATGGCAGCAGCAACACGGTAACCGGTTATTATGAGCCGGTGGTCAGGGGCTCCCTGTCGCAAGGGGGGCAATATCAATGGCCCATGTACGCACCACCTGCAGATTTGTTAACCATTGACCTGGGTAGCGTTTATCCTGAATTGGCTGGCAAGCGCATTCGGGGCAAGCTGGTTGACAATAAAATCGTTCCTTATGATACGCGTGAGCAAATCAATGCCAGCGCCAACAAGCCTCCTGTTATTGCCTGGCTCGATGACCCCGTCGAAGCATTTTTCCTGCAAATTCAGGGTTCAGGCCGTGTTCTGCTTGATAACGGCGAAACCCTTCGCCTGGCTTATGCCGACCATAACGGCCGCCCTTATACTTCCATTGGAAAATGGCTGGCCGACAAAGGTGAAATAGCCATCAGTCAAGCATCCATGCAAAATATCAAGGCCTGGGCCAAGGCCAATCCCGGCCGGGTTAATGAAATGTTAAATGCCAATCAGGCCATGGTTTTTTTTCGGCCTGAAAAGGTCGCTGATGAAGCCATTGGACCTAAAGGGGCGTATGGTATTCCTTTAATTGCCCAACGGTCGGTGGCGGTTGATCCCGTTTTTGTACCGCTGGGTTCCCCCTTGTTTTTATCAACCACCCAGCCGGGTTCTGGCACGCCCTTAAGAAAAGTGGTGTTTGCCCAAGATACGGGTGCTGCTATCAAGGGCGCTGCCCGGACTGATTTTTTCTGGGGCAGTGGCCCTGAAGCCGGTAATCTGGCTGGTAAAATGAAGCAGCAAGGAGAAGTTTGGATTTTATGGCCTAAACAGGCTGGAGTACCGAGTGCAAGATGAGTAAATATGATGTAGTAGTTTGCGGGGGCGGTATTGTCGGACTGTCCTGCGCGCTGGCTTTGGCCAGGCAAAGAGTCAATGTGTGTTTGCTGGGCCCCAGGAAAAAGCCTCTGGCCAACCTGGGTGAACAATACCATCCAAGGATTTATGCGGTTTCGTCAGCCAGCCAGTTGTTTTTGCAAGAACTGGGTGTCTGGAACTCCATTCCTGCCGAACGCATTGTGCCGGTAGAAAACATGGAGATCCATGGTGACCGGGACGGTCTGGTGGTGCTTGATGCCTGGCAGGCGGCACAAGCCGAACTGGCCTGGATCATGGAATCGGGTGAAATAGAACAGGCCTTGTTCCAGGCGGTGCAGATCTTTGGCGTGCCCTGGATTGACGACAAAATGCACAGTTATTCACCTGGGCAGGTCATCACAGAAAAAGGTAAAACAATACAGGCTGATTTATTCATCGGGGCTGATGGTGCCCGCTCTCCGTTACGTAAGGCAGCGGGCCTGGCACATGAAGCAAAGCCTTATGGGGATACCGGGCTGGTCTTGCAGCTCACCACTGAAAAGCCGCATTTGAATACGGCCATCCAGTGGTTCCGTCCCAATGGCATCCTCGCCTTCCTGCCATTGCCCGATACCCGTGATGGTCATCAGGTTTCCATGGTGTGGTCATTGCGCGATAAACAGGCTAACGTGCTACAGGCCATGAGTCCTGAACAGCTGGCCACAGAGTTGCCCGGGCTGCTTGATGAAATTACGCAGGGCAGGTTGGGCAAGGTCAGTGTGCGCAGTCCTTTGTATGGCTTTCCTCTTACTCTTGAAAAAGCGCAAATGACAGCGCCGGGTATCGCCCTGGCCGGTGATGCCGCCCATCGGGTGCACCCTCTGGCAGGCCAGGGACTTAATCTTGGCTTGGTTGATGCGCGGGTTTTATGCCGCACCTTGGCCCACAAGGAACCTTTTCGCTCATTTGGCGATCTTAGGGTACTGGAACGTTATCAAAATGAACGCGCTGAAGCCATTCTGGCCATGCGCCTGGCCACCGATGGCCTGCACAAGCTGTTTGCCCTGCCATCCTCGGGGCCTTTGGCGCTGTTGCGCAATGCGGGCATGGATGTGGTGCAACGCTTGCCGTTTGTCAAGCGACGTTTAATTGCCGCGGCTTCGGGGCTTTAATTTATAGTTATCAAAGGCAGGTAGTTACCTGCTTTATACAGGAAATAGTTGGAATGAAATTGTATTTGAATAAATGGGCACGGCTCAAGGCTTTATCGCTGTGTTGCCTGCTGGGCTTTGCCTCGTCACCGGCTTTGGCACAAGAAGCAAACAACACAACAGACAGCATTAAAGAAGCCATTGCTTCGGCGTTTGAGGTAGAGGTAACCGCTGTAGAACAAACTCCCTATGCGGGGATTTATGAAGTCCAGATGGGTACCAATATTGTTTACACCACTGAAAAAGCTGATTTTGTGATTGCCGGCAACCTGATTGATGCCAAAACCAAAAGCGATGTGACCAGTGAGCGGGTGGCTAAATTATCTGAAGTGCCCTTTGATACCTTACCGGTTGAACAGGCCGTTAAACGGGTTATTGGTAACGGTGAAAGAAAAGTGGCTATTTTTGAAGACCCCAATTGTGGCTATTGTAAAAAGTTGTACAAAGAGTTCGATGACGTTGATAACGTGACTGTATATACGTTCCTGATGCCTATCCTGGCGCCGGACTCTATGGTAAAAGCCAATAATATCTGGTGTGCCAAAGACCAGGCCCTGGCATGGGGAAACTGGATGAGCAGGAATGAAACCCCGCCAACGGCAAAGTGTGAGGAAGAAACCCCCATTAGCAGTATTCTTGCCTTGGGTAAAACGCTGGGTGTTCAGGGTACGCCTGCCATGTTTTTTGAGGACGGCAGTCGCGTCAATGGTTATATGCCAGCAAAAAATATTAATGAAGTACTGGACCGGCAAAGCCAGGTGGTTAGCCAGAATTAAGCATTAACACGACATTGACGCATAAAAAAACCGGCCGTTAAATGCCGGTTTTTTTTATTTGTGTGAAAACGGGTGGCGTAAAAGCTCGTGAACCGATTTTACCCGTAAATCAACATAAGCCGGACGGATTTTATGCGTTGAGCTGAAGGGGGTGCCGGCATTGAAAATGTGCACGGTTTTCAGGTGCAGCTGTTTGGCAATTTTCAGGTTTTTCAGGGTGTCTTCAACCAGGATGGTGTCGGTGGGTTTGCACTTTAGCAGGCCAAGCAGCTGGTGCATTAATGCGGGGGAAGGTTTGGGCCGAAAGGTGCCTTGCAGGCGCATTTGGTCAATGGAACAGATGCCGGCAAAGCAATGACGGATGCCCAGGGTATCAAGAACCGAACAGGCATAATCGTGAGGGGCATTGGTGAGGATGTATTTGATGCCAGGCACACTTTGTAATAATCTGGCCAGATTCCGTTCTGGCTTGACAAAATCGGGCGCATGAAAATCGTGACTCATGTGCAGGAATTGCGAGGCATTGACACCGTGATGGCGTTCCATGCCAATCATGGTGGCACCGTAGCGTTCCCAGTATTTCTGTCGCAGTGCGGTGGCCGGTATAAAACCGATGTCCAGGGCTTTCATGATGGCTTTGGTCATGCTGACATCAATTTGGGCAAACACGGCATGAGAGGCATCGTGCAGGGTATTGTCCAGGTCAAAAAGCCATACACGGCCGGTTTTTTTGTGTATGGCTTTTGCGCTTAACGGTTTGATCAGGCTGGAACAGGCCATGCCTAAGCGGTAATCATGGTGCCCACGCCTTTATCGGTAAGGATTTCAAGCAGCAGGCAATGCGGAACACGGCCATCCAGAACATGGACTGAGTTGACGCCATTTCTGGCGGCATCAAGGGCCGATGAGATTTTTGGCAGCATGCCGCCGGAGATCGTGCCATCAGCGAAAAGCTCATCAATAATCTTGGCCGAAAGACGGCGCAGCAGATTGCCCGATTTGTCGAGCACGCCTGGTGTATTGGTCATCATGAGGAGCTTTTCAGCCAGCAGGACTTCGGCTATTTTGCCAGCCACCACATCGGCATTGATATTGTAGACATTGCCGTCTTCGGGATCGTAACCAATAGGGGAAATGACCGGAATAAACTGGTCATCTTGCAGGGCCTTGACAACAGAAGGATCGATGCTGGTGATATCGCCAACAAAGCCGATATCCAGGGGTTCATCAGGATTTTCCCGATTGGGCATGAGTTTTTTGCGCGCCTGGATGAGACCGCCGTCCTTGCCAGTCAGGCCAACCGCCTTGCCGCCGGCTTCGTTGATCATCATGACAATGTCTTGCTGGACCTGGCCACCCAAGACCCATTCAACCACTTCCATGGTATCGGCGTCAGTGACGCGCATGCCCTGGATGAAGTTCCCGTCTTTGCCCAGGCGTTTGAGGGCGCTGTCGATTTGTGGGCCACCTCCGTGAATCACAATGGGATTCAGGCCAATAAGCTTGAGCAGGACAACGTCGCGGGCAAAGCTGCGTTGCAGGCTTACTTCGGTCATGGCGTTGCCACCGTATTTAATAACAACGGTTTTGCCATGAAAACGGCGAATATAAGGGAGCGATTCGGAAATAATATCCGCTTTTACGGCAGGCGGAACAACATTGATATCCTGTGGCAAAATGTCGGTCATTTTTTGGTCACAAATTAAAAAAAGTTAAACGGAATCAGGCTTTGGCAAGCGTATCCTGCAAGGTTTTTTCAAAGATGGCTTTATCATAGTTGCCAATAAAGCGCTTAACAATATTGCCTTGCCGGTCTAGCAGGAATGCGACGGGCGTATATTTAATATCATCAAAGGCCTTGGCAACACTGCCATCTTTGTCAAGTGTAACCGTAAACGGCAGATTGTTGTCACGGGCGTAGTTTTTAACGAAAGGCTCGGGGTCGTAGGCCATGGCAACGGCGATGGTGTCGTAGCCCTGATCTTTGTATTTGTTGTAATAGGCAATGGTGTCGGGCATTTGCTGAATGCAGGTAACACAATTGGTAGCCCAGAACTTAACCAATACGACCTTGTCTTGCAGGTCACTGGTCTGGAACTGTTTGCCCTCGAGGCTGGTAAACGTAACATTGGGGGCGGCTTTACTTGAGCTTAGGGTAAACCAGATGCCTACGCCAGCCATGGCAATAACAAGGGAAATAATAAATTTTTTCATCAGTTCAACGGATAGGTTTGAGTCGTGGAAGGATTAACTTCTGTGCCAGGGACTGTCATGCTACCGCTTGATGAGGTAACGGATGAATGGCTGGCGGTACCTGTATCTGTACCTGAAACCAGGTCAAACACCTTGACAACCCTGTTAACACCGCTGACACCCGCCGCCGCCGAGGCGGCACGGTCTCCTTCGAGGGGAGTAACCTGGCCCATCAGGTAGACCACACCCCGGCTGGTGGTGATGTCAATGGTACTTGATGGGACATTTTTGGTGGTGAGAAGTTCCGTTCTGACCTTGGAGGTTATCCAGCTGTCATTGGCACGGGTGCTGAAGGCGGCTGGTGGCGCAACCACCACTTCATTAAGCACGGTTTTAACATCGGGAACACCTTTGGCAATAGCTGCGGCCTGTTCTTTAGCAGCGATGGTGGTGGCTTCGCCGGTTAACAGTACCCGCTGGTTGTAAGACATGGCATTAATGCGGACCGTGTCCTTGAGTTCTTCGCTAATACGGCTTTCGGTACGGATGCCAATGTTTTTGTCAGTTAGCTGCATGCCCGAGGTGCGACGGTCGGAGACGACCACGGCCGTTGTGGTTGCCGCACCGCCTACCAGTAAGGGAACGCATGCGGACAGCAGGGTGCTGGACCCCAGGACAAGGGCAAGTAAAGCGGTAGGGCGAAAAATTCGTGCTGCACGCTTTAATTTCATGAAATATCTCCTAATAAGAATGCATCAATACCATCACACAGCACGTGTAGCAACAAGCCATGTACTTCTTGTATGCGCATGGTGCGATCGTGGGGGACACAAAGATGAACATCAAAATCGGTAAGCATATTGGCAATGGCACCACCATTTTTACCGGTTAAGGCGATGACCGCCATGTTCCGCTCGTGTGCGGCCTGGATTGCCTTGATGACATTGCTGGAGTTGCCGCTGGTGGACATGGCTACCAGGACATCACCGGGTTGTCCCAGCGCCTGTACCTGGCGTTCAAAAATGACATCAAAGCCATAATCATTGCCCACGGCAGTCAGGATAGAGGTGTCTGTATTAAGGGAAATGCCGGCAAACGGAATGCGGTCGCGCTCGAATCGTCCGACCAGCTCGGCAATGAAGTGCTGGGCATCAGCGGCAGAGCCGCCGTTGCCGCAAGCCAGTACCTTGGCATTGTTGCTGATTGCCTGGACTAATATATCAATACTTTGCGCAATTGGTGATAGGAGTGTGGACGCGCTATTTTCCAGGGTCTGGATGGCGTCTTGAAAGTGTAAATTGATTCTGGTTGAAATATCCATGGTCTTGATTATCGCACGAGTGCGCAAAAATACTTGTGATTAATGCATTAAAACGTCAGTGGCAATGCTGCTGTTTGGCAACGGTGTTCTGTGATTTTATCAGGTTGAGCGCGTTGTGGTTCAAAATGCATGCCTGATCCATTCTATCTGTCCATGATCCATGCAAACAGCATCAAACCGGCATAAGGGGGGGATGCCCCCGAAGTATCTGTGGCTGAGCAACGGGAGATAAAACGCGGCACTGGCTCGTAACCGTCTTTGCTTGGCGGGGGTAATACTGGCGGCAGCCCCCCC
>LFRM01051958.1_pt2 | contig 17493 bp, 16 predicted proteins | sample 618341 | NCBI WGS metagenome assembly LFRM01 (sample SAMN03654438, study PRJNA283298) | anaerobic digester metagenome | isolation source: pool of bioreactors CSTR01a, CSTR02a, and CSTR03a thermophilic anaerobic... | place: Denmark: Kgs. Lyngby | collected 2014-05-21 | reverse complement strand
GGAGATGATACAGGCACTTCAACATGATGTCAAGTACAAATGGTAAAAAGTGTTAGTGGTGTTAATAGGTTGATAGGAATGATAAATTTAAAAATTAGATTCCGCATCGGGGTATTTGAAGCGTTAATGTCCACAAAATCTGAAACTTGAAACAGTACAAGGTAATTCCTGTACCCTCAAGATGGATCACGATAATATGTAAGTGTTGGCGACCCTTCGACACCACAATGTTTCTGCGCTTTACAATCCTGCTGAATTCCACTAGGATTCTTTTAAGATTAGGAGGATGCTATTTGAAATATATTTTCTGCTTGGGACTGACACTTCTAGCTGCTGCATTCTGGGGTACATCGGGTCCGGCAACAAGAATTGTTATGGGCTATGGTGTAACCCCATTGACGATTGCTTTTGTAAGAGCAGCGGGGGCGGCCCTAATTCTTGGTCTATACGGAATGTTCTCCAAAAGAAGGCTTGTCCTCTTTCAGGCTAAGGAACTTTCTCTCCACCTGATGGATGGATTATTCGGAGTAGCTGGTATGTTTTTTTTCAACAGTTTAGGTATGCTTCTGATACCGGTAGGCATGGCGACAGTTCTTTTTTATACCGCTCCATTCTGGGTGATTATAATTGCTCATCTAATGAGGAAAGAACAGATAAACCTACTCCGCTTACTTTGCTTGATACTTGGTTTTGGAGGAGTGCTTCTCACTGTATCGGAAACGAAAATTGCAGGTTATGCCGATTTGGCAGGAATCTTCTTTATGCTTTTAGCTGGGCTTTGCTTTGCTATATATATTATAAATGGGAAATATGGATCAGGAGATAAAGATCCTTTTGGCAATTATTTCAACAACTTCTTTTGGGGTGCACTGATTCTCTTGGTCGTATCACTTCCGCTGGGAAATCTTTATCAGCTTCAGGGGCTTCCCTTTAAAGCATGGCTATTACTAATATACTGGGTGCTATTTCCTACTGTTGGTGGGTACGGGCTAATTCTACTTTCTCTTCGTTTTCTTCCAGGTGGAGTAGTTTCTATTACCTCGATGGCCGAAATACCATTCGCAATTTTATGGGGATGGATGTTCCTTAAAGAGTCGCCTGATTTGGGTACTCAATTGGGAGCCTCTTTAATAATTTGCGCCATTTGTCTTCTGTCTTTGGAAAACGAGGGTTTTCGAAATAAGGTACGACAAACACTAACGTTTAAGACTCAGACAAAATAACGAAGCATACCGCTTCTTTCTAACATATTACTTTCTTTCTTTAAGTCCTTACGTTTTCATACGTGTGGTACGGTGTTTTTTCCCCAACTTCGTGTATTGTGTTTTATTTTATCAAAGGATATTTGACGCTTACTTTTAACTTGTATTTTTGATGGAATTATACCGGAATGCCTGCGAGGTGCCATGGTTTATAAAAGATTGCTGATTCCTTTTGTCGTAAGCCCGACTAACCGACTACCCTCTGATTTCCAGTTGTAACATCATGCCCTCTTATTTCATCGATAATTATGTTGTTTTCTCACGCTGGATTGGGACAGGTGACGTTATATCTAAACGGGCTCGCCTTAGCAATGTTTACTGCCTAAAGCAGTCTATTCTTTAGCAATGGTTTTAATACGACATTATATATTTATCTTTCAAATGGAAAATGTAGTGATTTTTTTGTTGTCATACAGACTAGACGCGAAGCAAATGTTGATTGAAACGGTAAGCACAATACCTGAGTAAAAATGTAAATTTGATTCCACTTACCTGCGGATGGGACTGTATAATGTTACAGACTGTCGAGCCAAGAGTAAGTGGAGTGATAACCCTTGAATCATCGCGAAGAGCAGAGAATCAAAAATAAATATGATAAAATAGCAAGTTCTTATGATGCTGTGATAGACAGGCTTATACCGAATGAATGGCGTAGACAAGCTGCCTCTTATGCCAGTGGAAATGTATTGGAAGTGGGTATAGGGACTGGCTTGAATCTCCCGTACTACACGGATAAATGCCTGAACCTTCTTGGTATAGACGTGAGTCCCGGAATGCTCGATCGTGCAAAAGATAGAGCGGTTCTTTCCAAAGTTTCCGTTAAATTAGAAGAAATGGACATTCAGGGTACATCACTGCAATCGTGCAGTTTCGACAGCGTATTATCCTCGTTTGTATTTTGCACTGTCCCTAATCCTGCGATAGCTCTTCTGGAATGCCAAAGGATTCTTAAACCGGGAGGAAGACTGATTCTTTTAGAGCATATGTCAAGCCGCAAACCGCGGCTGAAACAATTAATGAAATTTTTCGAACCACTTACGGTAATGCTTCTGGGTGACCACATAAACAGGGATACCGATGCTTTAGTCACAAAAACAGGTTTCATAATAAAGAATGAAGTTAATCTGCTGAGCGATGTTGTCAGGTTAATTGTGGCTGAGAAATGCCCAAGACAGGAATGACGAGGAGATAAGAAATGAGTTCCTAGTAATTATTTTCTAGCTCAAGTACAGATTAGATCTACTCAAAAATGGACTGCAATATCTATAGGTCGCTTTTTTAGTAAGCACCACAATTAAAATATAGAGTAGAATAGCGATACCTGCTTATAACAGTATTTTTAAAGATAAAGAAACAAAACTAGTGAGTTGGGCAACAAGCGTGTATTGCAACAGTAAAGTGACAATAACTACCAATAATTTAGCAATGGTAATATGCTTGACGGGCTTAGATTTGATACAAAGCGAGAGTTCCACTTTGTCACCGAGCTGTATGAGTATGATGAAATTGATAAACGCAGGCCAATTCCTTGTTCTGAACAGGCACATATCTGATTTTGTCGTTTGAATTATATTAATATTTTACAATGAATGGACTCGTACACTAATTTGAGTTAATCACGGGTCTGTTTCCCTGTAATTATCCTTATTTTCTGAGGTTTGATTATGCACAACGAAAAAAAAACAAATTCTAATGAATATCCTGTTCTTAAAATAATGAATGAGTCAGAAGACCCATTAGGCGCTGGCGCTGTTGGAGAAAAGCTTGCTGAGCAACAGATATTCATAAGTGAGGCAGGCATAGGCCGACTGTTAAGAGCTTTGCGACAAGAGGGACTGCTTGACAGGGTGGGTTTTCAGGGGCATGTGATTAGCGAATCTGGCAAGGAGAGGCTAAAGAAACTTGAATCGAACCTTAATGTCAGAGAAGCGCTGAAGCTGATGCTAAGTCGGACAGGACCTTTGAAGGACCATAATCTTATTGACCTGCTGATTGCCAGAAGAGCCTTGGAAAGAGAGGCGGCGTATCAGGCGGCTCTGACTGCAACCGAGAAGGAAATAAACAAATTGGGAAAGATAATTTCCTCGCAATATGAGGAAATGGGGAAAAATAAGGGATATGCTGATTTATCAAGTTCATTTCACCAAGAGATAGTAAATATTTCACATGTCCCGATCCTGAGGATTCTCTACGATTTTCTTGGGCTAACTACTCAGTTACAGGATTTCTTTATCGGAACTTTTAAAATGTTTAATGAGCCACTTAATATTTCACATGAGAAAGTTTTTGAGGCAATCAGGAATAGAGATCCGGAAAGAGCGGCAAACCTTATGGAAGAGCACTTAACTGTAGTTATAAACAACGCAAAAAAACTATACTAAGATATCCGTTGAACCGCTTGGCTGGCTGCGAGTTACATTTTTCTTTTTCTTGACTTGTTCTTCTATATATGTTATATCGTAAGTAATATTTTGACCGCTCATCAATGATGTGCTACAGAGAATAAGACAACATAAAGGGGAGTGTGGAATGAAAATGACAGGTGCTCAGATACTCTTAGAAATGCTTAAAATACACGATGTCAAACATATCTTCGGTTTGCCCGGAGAAACCACCCTTGGATTGTACCGCGACTGGCTCAAGTGCAACGAGATAGAGCATATCCTCACGCATGACGAGCGTGCAGCTGCCTTCATGGCTGAAGCTTATGCAAAAGTCACAGGCAGGGTGGGAATCAGTGAGGCGCCGAGCCCGGGAGGCGGACATCCAGTCCCCGGAGTTATAGAGTCTTTTACTGGAGCAGTACCTACGATATGTTTCACTTCAGATGTCCCGTTCAACAATGACAAACGAAACATGCTTTCAGGTTTTGACCAAAACAGACTGTACAGTGCGATAACGAAAGAAAGCATTTTAGTAACAAAAGCCAAAGACATTCCTTTCCTTGTTAGAAGAGCTTTTCGTGTTGCATTGAGCGGGCGTCCCGGAGCGGTTCATGTGAGGATCCCAATGGATGTTTATGTTGAAGAAGTTGAAGTGAACGACATCTTTGCTGACCCGTGCATGGCGAATTGGCCGGCTTATCGCCCCGTTGCAGATTTTTCACAGATAGATTGTGCGTTAGAGCTTATCGCTTCGGCAGAAAGGCCCGTAATCGTTTGCGGCCAGGGTGCGCTAGTCTCAGAAGCAGGAGATGAAGTCATTGCTCTTGCGGAGTATTTCCAGATCCCTGTCGGATGCACAATGACCGGAAAGGGGACAGTTTCGGAAGTCCATCCTCTCTCTATCCGTCTTATAGGCGCAAGGGGAGGAACAAGTTATTCCAACAGGTTCCTCGAGACGGCTGACTTGGTATTCTTTGTCGGATCAAACACTGATTCCGCAGGAACAGATGGTTGGAAGCTTCCCAACGCGTGCAATCCGCCGAAAATAATCCATCTCAACATAGACGGTGTAGATGCCGGCAACAATTACCGTACGGACGTTGTTCTTTTGGGAGACGCCAAGGCAACAGTCGGTTATATGGTCGAAAAGGCAAAGAAGGCTGGCATCGAGGGAAAAGCTAAAATATCGGCTGAAGTAGGGCCTGCGATGGCTGCACTTGATGAATTTATGAAAGATTCTTGTGAATGCTGCGAATGCCCAATACACCCGATACGTTTTGTAAAAGAGCTTGAAAAACTGATGCCTGAAAAGAGCTATGTGGTAGTTGAACCATCTGTAGGAAGTATTTTCTCGGCAGCATACATGGTCCAGAAAAAACAGGGTCGAATGTTCGTCTCAAACTATTCTAACGGCGCTCTCGGATATTCGATTCCTGCGGCGGTTGGAGTTGCGGTTGCACACCCAGATTATACGGTCTTTGCGCTGGGCGGTGACGGCAGTTTTCATTTTAACTGCGGCGAGCTGGAGACGTACGCGCGTCTTGGCGTAAATGTGAAGATGATAGTTTTCAATAATAATGTTTTCGGTTGGATCAAAGGCGAAACACAGCATGTTTATCATTCTGACTTCTTTGCTACGAATTTTGGTGTCGTAGACTATGCTGGTGTCGCAAAGGCATTTGGAGTTAAGTCGTACAAGCTCGATGACCCCGAGAAAATAACCGCTATCCTCAAGGAGGCTATAGAATACAAAGGACCTGTGCTTATTGAAATGAGAGTTCCCGATGAGACAGAACTTGTGCCGCCTATCCCGCGCTGGATTGAAAATGCAAAAAAAGACGGGATTCCCTATTGTTATTAATCGACTCTACTGAAAAACATAGCTTAACTCTATGTCCATCAATTTACACAAAATACAACGAAAGATCGAAAGAGAGGAATCACTATTATGAAAAAGAAATACATTTATGTTCTGGCATCTCTTCTCACAATCACACTTTCATTTTTTGTCGCTGCTCCTTTACTAGCCGCTCCGGATGAACTACAGATAGGAGCCAACAAAGTCGGAAGCACATGGTATGTTCAAGCTGCCTGTATTGCAGACGTTGTCAAGAAGGCTAACCCAGATATCAAGATAGATGCTGCACCTATTGCAGGAGGGATTGGAAACCTCAAACTCCTTGGTCAAGGTAAGATGTTCATTGCTCTCACAATGGATAATAACAACCTTTGGGCTTATAAGGGAGAGGTGCTTTTCGACAAGCCCATCACAAACATTAGAACACTGGTTGGCGGAATGGATCAGTTCTATGTCGGCATAGCGATACGAAAGGGTAGCGGCATTACCTCCCTTGAAGATATAGTAAAAAACAAAAAGAAAATCCGCCTCATGACAGTGCAACGCGGCACAACGGGAGAAGCTTCCGCTGCTCACGTACTTGAAGCTTGCGGGATGACATATGACGATATAAAAAAATGGGGCGGTTCTGTAGAACACACAGACTTTGAAGCTATTACGAACGCGATAAAGGACGGACGCTGCGATGTCTTTATCCAAGCTCTGTCAAAAGGACATCCCACATTTACCGAACTTGCTGTCCTTGGCAAGATTGACCTGATCACGATATCCCCCAAGGGACTAAAATATCTTGAGAAGTATGGATATACCCAGTCTATTCTTCCTAAAGACAGCTTCAAGGGCCAAATGAAGGACCTGCTCCTTCCTGGTTATCGTTCGACACTAACTGTCACAGAAAGCATGGATGATCAGACTGCCTATAAGATCACCAAGGCAGTTGTTGAAGGTAAAGACGCTCTTGTTAAAGGGCATAAGGCTTTTGAGGCGTTCATACCTCAGGAAGCCTGCAATCCTAAGAACTTGGGTGGAGTTCCCCTTCATAATGGTGCAATCAAATACTATAAAGAAAAGGGCTATTTGAAATAGAGCTTTCAACGCTGGTATCGGGTCATGAAGGGTACTGAGATTTGCCCGGCTCCCTTCATGGCTTTTTTAAAATGAGGTGATCAAAAAAGAAAGGATGAATTATGTTGGATGATTTCCGTAAAAAGATGGCATACTTTGTTGCATTATGCTGGCTGGCTGGGCAGATATACGTCGCATTTGCGGCTGTTCCCGGAATGATCATACGGCCGATGCATGTTTGTTTCGCCCTTCTTCTCGTTTTTATGAACAAACCTTTCATTAAGGATAAACCTCTTGTTTCAGCTGTTGTCGACTTGTCTTGTTTCGCTGTAGTCCTTGGGTATATGTCACATGTTCTTATTCAAAGCGACAGAATACTTACAAGAATCCCCTTTGTAGACGAACTCATGCCTTTTGATATCATATATGGCATATTGTTGATCATCCTTCTAATGGAGGCCGGACGCCGCTATCTCGGATGGTCAATGACTATAATTTCTGCGATATTTATCGCTTACAGCTTTTACGGCAAAGATCTTCCGGGGATACTCGCCCACCCTCCCGTAGACCTTGCTATCTTCATTGAAAATCAGATAATGACGTCGGGCGGTATCTATTCAAGCCCCATAGCTGCTTCATCAGATACAATTTTCTATTTTATGATATTCGGGGCGTTTCTTGCCGCAACGCCGGCAGGAAAGCTTTTTGTCGCTATGGCAAAATATGTCACACGCAATTCTGTCGGAGGTGCAGGTAAGGCTTCGATAGTTGCATCCGGTCTTTTTGGCATGATAAGTGGAAGTGCGGCTGCTAACGTGGCTTCGGTAGGGGTAATTGCATACCCAATGATGCAAAAAGGCGGTTTTAGACCGGTATTTAGTGCTGCGCTTCTTGCAACGGCAGGAACCGGAGGACAGTTGATTCCTCCAGTTATGGGAGCCTCTGCATTTATCATGGCTGACATGATAGGGATTTCCTATTTTAAAATCATCCTATGTGCGATCCTTCCGGCCATCCTTTATGTTGGATCACTCCTTTGGGAAGTCCATCTTGAGGCAAGCAAACAGAAAATAGAAGCACCAAAGGTGAATGCAGAAGAGCTTAAGATAGTTATCAAAAGCTTTATCCACTTGGTGCTCCCACTCGTAGTCCTTGTTTTTCTGATAGCAATAGGGCGTTCGCTGATGTACGCAGCATTGGTATCCACAGTTGTGTTAATTGCTCTTTGTCAAATAAGAAAGGACACCAGGCTTTCCCTAAAAGAAATATTAAAGATGGCGACAGACGGAACGAAATCATCTGTGATAGTCACACTGCCATGCGCGCTTGCAGGTATTGTCATCGGCGAAGTTGTATTCACTGGTTTAGGGCTTCGTTTCAGCTCCGTCATAGCATCGCTTTCGGCAAATAGTCTCTTCCTTGCTCTTATCCTGTCAACGGTAATGATTATAATAATGGGAATGGGAATGCCAACAAGTGCTGCCTATATAATGAGTGCCGTTTTGCTCGCACCCGCTATGCAGAACCTCGGTGTTGAGGCTATAGTTGCTCATATGTTCATATTTTACTTCGCAAACATGTCGATGATTACTCCGCCTGTTGCTATTGCCTCATATACAGCCGCGGGAATTGCAGAGACAGGGCTTTGGGAGACAGGAATAGAGGCAGTCCGTCTTGCTCTCGTCCTCTTTATGATCCCATTCGTCTTTGTCTATAACCCTGCATTATTGGGAATAGGCTCTATTCCTGACATAGCATGGGTATTTTTTACCTGCGCGATGGGCATAGTAGGCCTCGGTATAGGTGTTATAGGATATTGGAAAACCAATCTTTCGGTCCCGATGCGTATTGCTTATGTGGTTGCGGCACTTCTTTTGATAGTACCCGAAATAACCACAGACATCATCGGTTTGGTCTCTCTTTTTGTATTGATGGGATATAAGACGATAAAAACACGTTTTAAAATGGGTACTGCGTAATAGATTTTGCTGTTTGGTATCGCAGAGGAACGATATTTTTCACTGCTCCGGATATTTTTTCCTAAATGAACCTGAGGCCAAAGTATTCAGGCCCAGTACCTCAGAAATTGTAAAACAGTACAGTGTCAAAGTGTAATAAAAGGAGCTCCTTAAATATGGAGCTCTCTTTTTTTATTCTTATGGCTGGATTAATTTCCATTGGCCCGAATGTAGATGAAAATTTGCAAAGTATGTTCCTACATTTACGGAAATACGGTAGAATTATTACCCATTGTCATTGGAGATGAAGGAGCGTATCTCTTGCTGCATATTTCCGAAAACCATGGATTAAAAGCAAAAAGCGCTGTGCTTAGGAAAAGCATTCAGTGGAGTTTTTGGTATTTTTTATAAGAATATTGGAGGGGTTTGTAATGAAGGCCATAATCACCGTTCTCGGCAAGGATAAAGTTGGCATTATAGCGAAGGTATGTGTTTATCTTGCAGAAAAAGATGTAAACGTGCTCGAGATATCTCAGACTATAGTTGAGGGATATTTCAACATGATTATGATAGTAGATATAACTAAGGCCTCATGTGAACTCAGTGAGCTTGCCTGTGGTCTTGAAAAGCTTGGAGAGCAGATAGGTGTAATTATAAAGTTCCAGAGGGAAGAGATCTTTGAAAGCATGCACAGGATATAGCAGGTTGCCATGATAACTATTTCTGAAGCACGTCAAACCACCGCAATGATAGAGGAAGAGAACCTTGATGTCCGAACAATAACAATGGGCATTAATATTCTCGACTGCGCAGATCCCGATGAGCAAAAGTTTTGCCAAAAGATCTATGACAGAATAACGACGAGCGCGAAGGACTTGGTAAAGGTTGGGGAGGACATATCCCGGGAGTTTGGTGTCCCTGTCGTCAACAAACGAATATCTATAACTCCGGTTGCCATTGCGGCTGCGGCCTGCAGGACATCGAGTTATGTTGAGATAGCTAAAACACTTGATAACGCAGCCAAGGAGGTAGGAGTTAACTTTATAGGCGGTTTCTCCGCTCTCGTACACAAGGGTATGACAAAAGCAGACGAGATTCTCATAGGATCTGTTCCAGAGGCCCTTAGCGTGACAGAGCGGGTATGTTCTTCTATAAATCTGGCCTCAACCCGTACAGGAATAAACATGGACGCTGTTGCGAAGATGGGTATGGTCATCAAAGACACGGCCTACCAGACGAGAGATCGAGATTCGCTTGGGTGTGCTAAGTTTGTGGTTTTTTGCAATGCAGTAGAGGATAACCCATTCATGGCAGGAGCTTTTCACGGTGTGGGAGAGCGCGACTGTGCGATAAATGTTGGAATAAGTGGTCCGGGCGTTATAAAAAGAGCACTTGAATCGGTTTATGAAGAAGATTTTGAGACCCTTTGTGAGGCTGTCAAACAGACGGCTTTTAAGATTACACGAGTCGGTCAGCTGGTAGCTAAGGAAGCTTCTTCCCGTCTTGGGGTCCCCTTTGGAATAATAGATCTTTCTCTCGCTCCCACTCCTGCAGTAGGTGACAGCGTAGCGGAAATCCTCCAGGTAATGGGTCTTGAACATGCTGGTGCTCCGGGAACTACAGCAGCTCTTGCTATCCTTAACGATAATGTTAAAAAAGGCGGGATTATGGCTTCATCTTATGTAGGAGGACTGAGCGGTGCATTCATTCCCGTTAGCGAAGATCACGGGATGATAGAGGCAGTTGAGGCAGGAGCGCTGACAATAGAGAAGCTTGAGGCGATGACGTGCGTCTGTTCTGTAGGACTTGATATGATAGCTATTCCCGGCGACACGTCAGCCGAAACCATATCGGGGATAATTGCCGATGAGATGGCAATAGGCATGATAAACAACAAGACCACTGCGGTCAGGTTGATCCCGGTTTATGGTAAATCGGTCGGTGAAACCGTAACGTTCGGTGGCCTTCTTGGCTACGCGCCGATTATGCCAGTAAACCGTTTCAGCTGTGTCGACTTTATCAAACGAGGCGGCCGCATACCCCCTCCCGTCCACAGTTTTAAAAATTAAGTTCTAATTCCGACGATAAAACTAGCCTGGTCGACATTTGTCGACCAGGCTAGTTTTATCTATCTCAAACCCAAAAAATTAAAATTCTACGAGATCCAAGAAATCCTTGACGTAATAATTTTGTTTTTTAACAGAATTATTGTAAGAATCAATTTGTTTTTTGATTTTTGCTCTGTCTTTGAAATGTAAGGCAAAAACTATTGAGTGGATGAGGGCCATGTAAGCGGCGTTAGTGTCAATGTAAGTGACATATTTTTCAGGGATTTGGAAAAATATGTCACAAAAGGGAACTATCGGAGAGAGCATGGAATCTGAGCAACCAATAATTTTCGTTTTTTTGTCTTTTAGGATCTCTAGAATCTCTTGAGTAACCCTGGGATAGCGAGGGGTTGAAAAAGCTACGCATACGGTCCCTTTGGGTATCCCCCTTAAGAGGGCTCCCTCGGAGAGATTAAGACCTTCAATTATATGGACATTTTTTAGTATGACTTCTAAAGCAAACCCAAGAGCCTGGGAACAGCATGAATTTGCACCGCAACCCACTATAAGGACCATAGGAGCATGGAACAGCAAATCCACTGCTTTTCCGTGTTCAGAGAGGTCCAGTCCTGCAAGCGTTTCTTCCATGACCTTAATTTCGAGGTCAAATATAGCCTTACATGCTTCTTCCGGAAATTTGTATTTATTAGTTCCGGTTTCAAAGCGGTTCATTCCAATTGTTGACTGAGATGCCTGTTCAATGATCATTCTAAGAGCGTTCTTAAATTCAGGGAAGCCTGTGTAGCCAAGTGCATATATCAAACGGACCACAGTAGTTTCACTCACGCCGGCCAAGTGTGCAAGCTTTGTCATTGTTATGTATGCAAGAGAAAAGTAGTTTTTTTCAATATATTTTGCTAAATGTATCTGCTTAGGGGTCAATACGTCTGAATGTTTCCCTATTAGTTGTAAAAGATTAAGGTTTTTATCTACTGACATTGATATTACCTTCCCTGCTTTGAATTATTAAAGCGACCTGCAATATTTATCTTCAATATTAAAACAATCATACAAAACATTGTCAAGAATTCACATTCCCCTTGAATCATTATACAGCGAATTTGGATAGTCAAAATTAAAAAAGAATTTTTTTCTTTTTTTTATAAAATAAATTGACAAAAATTTTTTTACGACTTATCATCTATATGTTAGCGATTTTGCAGATTTTACCGGTTTTGTTTTAAGTAGTTCATTTTCCGTCTCAATCTTTCTGTTATTGATGTCTTGTTGTTTGAACCTTTTAGCAGTATAGCCAGCAAAATCGCTTGTAGAACTAGGTACAGAGCACGAAATAATTCTTATTTTGGAGGGGTAAATTTGAGTAATAACGTTCTGAATTTAACAGTTTTGTTCACGTATATGGTCTTACTTATGGGAGTTGGCATCTATCAAGGAAGAAAAGCTAAAACCACAACAGACTTTAATATGGGTGGAAGAAATATCCCAGGATGGGCTGCAGCTCTTTCTGAAAGAGCGACAGGTGAGTCAGCTTGGTGTTTGGTCGGTTTTCCGGGTTTTGCATTTGCTGCAGGCGTAGTTTCTATTTGGGTTGCTGTAGGTCTCTTTTTAGGTAACGTAGTTGCCTGGACCGTACTGGCTAACAAAATGCGCAAAGAAGCAGAAAAGTATGATGCGCAAACCTATGTTGACTGGGTCGCGAAGCGCCATGCAAAAAGTAAGTCTGCAACAGCGGTGAAATTGTTTGGTAGTTTTATAGTTATCTTTCTTTTTGCATTCTACGTCGAAGCTCAGTTAATTGGCGGTGGTAAGACGCTGCAAGCACTTTTCGGACTGCCTCAGGTTATTGGTATATTAGTTACCATGGCGGTAATAATTCCTTACACAGTTTGGGGAGGATTCCAAAGTGTTGTTTACACTGACTGCGTTCAGTCGGTTATTATGATCTTAACATTGGTAGGAGCACCTCTATATGGTCTTTACTATATCTCCGTAACTCCTGGTATGTATGCTACTTCTGTAGTTGAAGCTTTGCATCTTGCAGGGCCAACGTTCATGGATTGGACAGGGGGGGCCAAGGGTATCTTTGCAGGATTTATGATCGCCAGCAACCTTGCCTGGTTTATTGCCTATCTTGGCGGCTGCCCTCACCTTACAGTCCGTTTCATGTCGATGAGAGACGAAGGTGCATGGAAATTAGGAAGAAACATTGCTGTAGTTTGGACTTTCTTTGGGTACGCCGGCGCGATCGGGATAGGCCTTATTGGACTTGCAATATTTGGTCCTGGTGGCATTCCTGATGCCGAAATGGTCATGCCCTTGGTGGTTCTTAAGATATTCCCGCCCGTTCTGGCAGCTATATGTGTAACCGGTGCAATTGCGGCTATGCTTTCCACTGCTGACTCGATGCTGATTGTAACTTCTTCTGAATTCACTGAGAATATCCTAAGGCCTGTCATTCTTAAGGGCAAAGCAATGGATCCCAAGAAAGAACTTCTGATTTCGAGGATGGTAACAGTAGCAGTTGGTCTCTCTGCTCTCGTACTGGCATTCGTTATCCCCGCAAATATGGTTTACACAATTGTTTCATTTGCATGGGGCTGCATGGGCAACCCATTTGCAGTAGTTACTTGCGCAACACTATTCTGGGATAAATTCACCGGTACCGCAGCTCTTTGGACAATGATCTGTGGATTCTTCGGAACTATTCTGTGGCAGGTATCTCCTCTGAATGCAATCATTGATGCCCGTCTTGCAGGCGTGTTCCCTGCGCTCATAGCGGCATACTTTGTAACAAAGATGACTTACGGTAAAGACTCGTGTGAGTGTGAAGAAGCAGTAGCAAAATAACAGTTCTGAGTCAGTGCGGTTCATCTGGTTACCTTTGATGAGCCGCATTGAACTTTTTAATTCGGTGTCAATAGTTGGATTAAGCCCAATAAAAACATAAAATGACACAAAGGAGCATGATCGAATTGCAATTAATTAAAAGCCACCCAATCCTGGAATTCTCGCATGGCAAACTTGTAAAGTTCTTTTTTGACGGACAGGATATGGAAGGATTTGAGGGCGAACCTATAGCGATGGCTCTCCATGCAAATGGTGTTCACATCTATAGAATAACTCCTGAAATGAAAAGGCCCAGAGGTTTTTTTTGTGCAATAGGAAAGTGTAGTTCCTGTTTTATGGTTGTAGATGGTGTCCCCAACGTTAGGACCTGTGTTACGCCTCTTAAAAAAGGAATGAAGGTCGAAACACAGACTGGCAAGGGATTAGTTCCGCTAAACGTGGAGGTTGGCACTAATGAGTGAGATTAGAAAAACAGATGTTCTTATAGTGGGCGGAGGAGCCGCCGGCCTATCAGCAGCAGCTGAAGTTGCTTCTTATGGCGCTAAAGTTACTGTTCTAGAGAGTGACCTTCATCTTGGTGGTCAGCTTGTAAAACAAACCCATAAGTTTTTTGGAAGCAAAGACGAACACGCGGGAACACGCGGCTATAAAATTGCAGATATTATTCTTAAAGAGATAGAGGAATACAAGAACAACGTTGAAGTTCACACAAATACAGCAGCTGTTGGTTACTATAAGGATGACGGGATCGTAACAGCGATGGCTGGTGAAGAGTCATATTTCAAGATCCAGCCTAAAAAAATTCTGATGGCAACCGGAGCTCAGGAGAAGATCATTCCATTTCCTAACAATGATTTGCCCGGAGTATACGGTGCCGGTGCTGTGCAGACTCTGATGAATGTGTACGGAGTTGTACCAGGTAAAAAAGTTCTTATGGTAGGGGCCGGAAACATCGGTCTGATAGTTAGTTACCAGTTGATGCAGGCCGGAGTAGAGATTGTTGCGGTACTTGAAGCACTTCCTAAAATAGGAGGCTACTGGGTACATGCAGCAAAGATTCGTAAACTTGGAGTCCCGATACTTCTTAGGCACACAATAAAAGCGGCCCTTGGCAAGGATGTTGTAGAGGGAGCGCTCATCCAGGAACTCGACGACAAATTCCAGCTTATCGGTCAGCCTATAAAGATAGATTGTGACGTTATTTGTCTTGCCGTAGGGCTTACTCCAACAAATGAAATGCTATGGCAGGCAGATTGTGAAATGAAGTTTGTGCCGCAGCTTTGCGGGAATGTTCCTGTTCGTGATGCGAAGCTCAGGACAAGTCACCCCGATTTTTGGGTCGCAGGAGATGCAGCAGGGATCGAAGAAGCAAGCGCCGCAATGATCGAAGGGCGCATCGCAGGTCTTTCGATGGCAGAATCTCTTGGCCTCAAAATTAAAAAAGAGAATTTTTGTATTTACCAGGAGCGCCTAAATGCTCTTCGCCGAGGCGAGGCGGGAGAAAAGGTTAGATGTGGTCTTGGAATTGCGCAGATTACAGATTGGGGTAATGAATAATGAATGCCGAAAAACTGTATAACAGTGGGGTTCTCACCGGAACTTGCAAGGGCGCCATACTGCCTCCAAAAGAACTTTGGGAGAGAAAAAAAGGCGGTCTTGTGGTCATAGAATGTCCGCAGCGTATACCCTGCAACCCATGTCATACTAGCTGTCCGACAGGTGCGGTGGTAGAGTTTAAAGATATCAACGACCAGCCTGAGATAGATTACGAGAAATGCACAGGCTGTGCGATGTGTGTAGCGAAATGCCCGGGTCTCGCCTGTTTTGTCGTTGATTTGACCTTCTCTAAAGAAAAAGCACTTCTCAAGCTCCCTTACGAGTTGTCTCCTCTGCCTGAAAAAAAAGAGACTGTTTCATGTTTGAACAGGATCGGCGAAGTGGTAACCCAGGGAGTAGTAGAAAATATCACCGAACCTTTTAAGGACTCAACAAAAGTTTTGCATGTTTCTATAGACAAGGCATTTGTGGATCAAGTTAGATCAGTCAGGGTGGTGAAATAGATGTCAGGTTGCTGTAGCTGTAACAATGCAGATCTCGACAAACTAGATTTTGAGAAAATGGAAGATGACATAGTTGTTTGTCGTTGTGAAGAGATCACGATGAAAGAAATCAGAGAATGGATCCCAAAGGGATACGATACTTTTGACGAACTGAAACGTCTGCTTCGTGTAGGTATGGGGCCATGTCAGGGAAGAGGATGCAGGGAGATAATCCTTCGTGAAATTTCTAAAATGACAGGAGTTCCTGTATGTGATATACCTTCAGGTTCGATAAGGCCGCCTGTGATGCCTATTAAGAGTTCACTGACTGCATCCAAAGGGGAGGAATACGAATGAGTTGGCAGAGAACAGCCGACGCAGTGGTAATCGGCGGCGGAATGATGGGAATGGCTACCGCTTATTATCTTGCAAAATTAGGCATGAAAGATGTAGTTCTTCTTGAAAAAAATACTGTTGCCTCTGGTGCAACCGGACGCTGCGCAGCAGCTTTCAGGTCAACCTGGGGAGGAGAATTGAATATAATACTCGGAAAGGCTTGCATTGATAAATATGAACACCTTTCTGAAGAACTAGGTATGGATATTGGTCTTTACCAGAACGGCTATTTGTTCATAGCTTACTCAGATGAACAACTAGAAAACTTTAGAAAATGTATTAAATTGCAGAATTCTCTGGGAGTACCGTCGAGAATGCTCAGCCATGATGAAGCGAAGGAACTCTGTCCTGGGATTAACTTGAATGGGACTAAAGGCTTTTACTGGCACAAGAGAGACGGCCACGCAGACCCAATGCTTACAAACTTTGCACATCAAGAAGCAGCAAAGCGCGAAGGTGTCGTGATTCATAAATTTACCGATGTCACCGGCTTTAAAATGACTGAAGGTGCGGTAAAGGGTGTATGTACTGATAAAGGAGATATCGATACTAATATCGTGATTAATGCGGCCGGTGCTTGGTCAGGCCGAGTGGCAGCCCTTGCGGGCCTTTCTATTCCCGTCCACGGAGAACGCCACGAGATATTTGCTACGGAACCAGTAGAATTTGGAGTCTGCCCGACATTCGTAATGAGCTATGACCCAGACTTTTACATGCAACAGCGTCCGCACGGATCAATAATCGCCGGATGCGGTCCCAGCCGCTATCGTAAAGAAGCTGCTCCTTTCAATGATTATGAGATGGGACACTCATGGAACTTCCTTGAGCATATGACCGGGATAATGAACAAGGTCCTACCTCGTACGAAAGGAATCAGAGTTGTTCGCCAGTGGTCTGGAATGTATGACATTACACCAGACATGCAGCCTGTAATCGGAGAAGCCGAGGAAATGAAGGGTTTCTGGATGAACGTTTCCGGATCAAGAGGCTTCATGTTTGGCCCGGTCGCAGGAGAGATGGTCGCAGAACAAATAATCCTTGGTAAAACAAGTCTTCCAATCGAGAAATTCCACTGGAGCCGTTACGCCAGAGGAGAATTCCTTGTAGATACGGCCATCGCCTAGCTAATTATTATACTGGCGAGGTTTTTGAGCAGGTAAAACTAATTCTAAATATTAGTTGTCAACAAAATTGCTGATGCTGATATACATAAGTCACTACATTTAACAGGAGGCGCATTGAAAATGGCAGGACAGGAAGTAAAGACGCTATTACTATCACAGAAGGATCTTATTGAAGCGGGCGTAATGGATATGCCCCATTGCGTGGACGTAATCGAAGATGTGTTCAGTCTTATAGGCAAGTGTGACTACCTTATGGGCGGTCCCCTTGAGAACGAACACGGTCAGATGATTTATTTCCCGAAGGAAGAAAGATTCCCCGGTATGCCCGTAACAGGTCCCGACAGACGTTTCATGGCAATGATCGGTTATCTCGGCGGCAAATACAGGATCTGCGGAGAAAAATGGTACGGCTCTAATGCTGAAAACCCAAAACGTGGCCTTCCCCGGTCTATCCTCACGACTATCCTTAACGATGCAGACACAGGTGTTCC
>LFRM01313288.1_pt1 | contig 17496 bp, 19 predicted proteins | sample 618341 | NCBI WGS metagenome assembly LFRM01 (sample SAMN03654438, study PRJNA283298) | anaerobic digester metagenome | isolation source: pool of bioreactors CSTR01a, CSTR02a, and CSTR03a thermophilic anaerobic... | place: Denmark: Kgs. Lyngby | collected 2014-05-21 | reverse complement strand
CTGCTTAAAACTGTAAGAATGTTTACAGTTTTTTAGTGAAAAAATCATTATATATTGACAGCGCTTTTTTATTTTTTGAAATTTTTACCATATATAAAAGGGCTGGGCGCCCTTGATTAGTTTAGCGATATATATTTGCTCCGTCCATGAATCGATGAAGGACCGACCATGATTGTGATCCCCCGCCGGTAATCCTCCAAATCCAAGGGAATTTCAAAAACAAGTCTTTGTTTGCTTCTTGCTTTCAAAAAGATTTTTTTGCATGCGATCAGTTTCTTTCTCGGGACAAGTTTCCTAATCAAATCCGGAAGCAAATAGACCTGGACTACTTCTTTTCCGTCCACATCGCTCATGTTTTCAACTTCCAATTCAACCATCAGTTTACTTCCTTCAAGCCGGCAAGCAAAATCATGGTATTTGAATTCCGAATAAGAGAGCCCAAAACCGAACGGGTAGAGCGGCTCCATGTCCCCGTCCGCATAATGGACGATGTCGGGTCTGCCGTAGGGATAACGGTTGTAATATATCGGAATCTGGCCGGATTCTTTCGGAAACGTGACCGTCGTTTTGGCGCTCGGATTGGCATCCCCCGCCAATACGGAAGCCAGCGCATTGCCCGCTTCCGAACCGAGATGGAAATTCCAAAGCAGGACGTTTGCTTTTTCATGGATTCCGGAAATGAGCAGGGGCCGGCCGGCGGAAACAATGGCGACAATGGGCAATCCCAGTTTTTTGACTTCCGAAACCAGAGCTTCCTGATTGTGGGGAAGATCAAGCTTCGTCCGGCAATTGTTCTCTCCGCTCAGATGGCGGGGCTCGCCCAGAGCAAGCACGACGCAGTCTTTTCCTTGCGCTTTTTCGCGGATCGCATCCAAATCCGAAGCGTCGAATTCAAGTTTCGTCGCATGAAACTCAGCGTTGGGAAAGTTTTTCGAAAGCCCCTCCCTGATGCTCACAACGTCATCCGGATGCCCGGCTGCGCTCCAAGCACCGAGATGAATGTTTTTGTCTTCCACAAAAGGACCCGTAACCAAGATTTTCGAGTCCTTGGAAAGCGGCAGGATGCCTTCGTTCTTAAACAGGACAATTGCCTCCTCAGCCGTTTTTCGTGCCGCTTCCCTAATTTTTTCTTTAAAGCAGGAAGGGTTTTTGATTCCAAAAGGATTCTTAAACAAACCCATCTTTGCTTTCATTTCAAGAACGCGCAGGACGCTTTCGTCGATCAGGTCAAGCAGGGCGGGATTTTCCCGAACCAGTTCTTCAAGATGCCTCCCGTATATTTTCGCATTCATGTCCATGTCGATGCCGGCCGTGATTGCTAGAAGCCCCGCTTCTTTCTCATCTTCCGCCACCCCAAAATTAACCAAATGCCTGATTGCCTGCCAGTCGGAAACGACCAAGCCCCCGAACCCGGATTCATTTCTGAGAACATTTTTAATGAGATGGGAACTCATGGTCACGGGAAGATCGTTGTAGGTCGTGAAGGCGGTCATGACGCTCATGACGCCGGCGGACACCGCGGCTTGGAAGGGCGGGAGATAATAATTCCGCATTCTGGTTTCTGAAAAATCCGAAGTCGCATAGTCCAAACCCGCTTCGACGGCACCGTAACCGAGATAGTGTTTCGCGCAGGCGGCAGTGATTCTTCCGGAATCTTCCGTTTGCGTTCCCCTGACTTTCCTCTCTGCCATGATGCTGTTGAGAAAAGGATCCTCGCCCCCGGTTTCCATGATCCTCCCCCAGCGGGGATCATTGGTCAAATCCAACATCGGCGCGTAAATCCAGTTGATGCCCGCTTCCCTGGCTTCAAGCATCGCATAGCGGCTGGAGTTTTCCATCAATTCCGGATTGAAACTGCAAGCCTCCCCGAGGGGCACGGGAAAGATGGTTTTGAAACCATGGATCACGTCCTCCGCCAGCAGGAGCGGAATTTTCTTTGGGGAAGCAAGGGCTGCCTTTTGCAACCTCTCCGCGACCATATGATCCCGAACATTCAGAACAGCTCCGACTTCGCCCCTTTCCACAGTTTTCAGAATTTCTTCTTTGTAAGAGACGAGATTTAACTGACCGATTTTTTCCTTCAAGGTCATCGTTTTCAAAAGCTTATTGATGTCCATCATTTCTTACCTCTCCTTTTATTAAAAAAAGGGCTCAGCGAGCCCTTCTAGCATCTTCTATCCTTTCAATGAATCTTCTCGCAAGCTCTGTGATTTTCTCGTAATCACCTGTTTTTGCTGGGGCGGTGAGTTGACCTCCGACCCCGACAGCCACGCAACCGCTCTTAATCCATTGATCTACATTCTCCAAACTCACTCCCCCCGTCGGCATCAAGTTAGCCTGGGGAAGGGGGCCTTTGACGGCCTTGATGAAACTGGGGCCGAGCGCGCTTCCGGGAAATACTTTCAATATGTCCGCCCCCGCTTCCATGGCAGCAATCATCTCTTTTATCGTCATGCACCCCGGAATATAGGGAACCTGGTACCGGTTGCAAAGAGCCGCGACTTCCGGATTGAATGCGGGACTGACGATGAATTCCGCGCCGCGGAGGATGGCGATTCTGGCCGTTTCCGCATCGAGAACCGTCCCCGCTCCCACAATCAATTCCTCGCGGGAAAATTTCTTTCTGAGGCTGCTGATGACGTTTTCCGCGCCATCGACCGTGAAAGTTATTTCGATTGAAGAGATTCCGCCCGCAATGCAGGCCGCGCTGATTTTCTCGGCTTCGGTTTCATCCTTGGCCCTGACGACGGCGGTGATCCCCGTTTCCACGATTCTTTTTAATACTTCCAGTTTCCTCATGGCAATGTCCTTTTATTTGAGATCTTTCATATCAATGTGGTCCATGTCTGTGAATGTTTGGTTTTCGCCGCACATTCCCCAAATGAAGCAATAATTCCTGGTCCCGACTCCCGCATGGATGCTCCAACTCGGGGAGATGACTGCCTGTTCGTTCCTCACGACCAGATGCCTGGTTTCGTCGCCCGGACCCATGAGATGCATGACAATGTCGTCTTCCTGCAGATTGAAGTAGAAATACACTTCCATTCTTCTTTCATGGGTATGTGTGGGCATGGTGTTCCAGACATTCCGCGGAGCGAGGATGGTCAGTCCCATTACCAGCTGACAACTTTCGCAAACTGCGGGATGGACATATTGGTTAATCACGCGTTTGTTTAAATTGTCGTCGTTGCCCAAAGGAACTTTATTTGCCTTTTCCAAGGGAATGTGAACAGTTGGGTATTCCTTGTGTGCGGGACAGGAGTTGATGTAGAATTTGGCGGGGTTCTTCGGATCTTTGGAACGGAAAACAACTTCCTTCGTTCCACGTCCGACATAAATGCCATCCTGATAGTTCATCCGGAAGACTTTTCCGTCCAAAACCATTTCCCCGTCGCCGCCGACATTGATGACTCCCATTTCCCTTAATTCCAGGAAATACTCGCTCGCAAGTTCCTTGGCGCTGGCCAGTTTCAGTTCATTCGCGACCGGCATCGCTCCCCCGGCAACGATCCTGTCATTGTGGGAATAAACCAAATTGATTTCGTCAGGAAGGAATACTTCCTCAATTAAAAAATGTTCTCGCAATTCATCGGTGGTATAGTGTTTCGCATCATCGGGATGGTTCGAATATCTTGTTTTTAAAATCATTTTATGCTCCTTTCTTTTTTGTTCGCATTTACAAACCTCGTTCAGCATTACCATTTTCTATTTTATCTTAAGTGGTGGTTTTTGTCAAGGAATAACCCTCGGGAATGATTGGCGAACATGCCTCATATAATTATGAGAGGAGGTATGAGCATGACAAATGAAATGTTTGTGAAGCGTTCCTTGGAACTGCATCTATTCTTCTTAAGAATCATGAAAGAGCACGCCCTGTTCATGGCGGTCTCTTTTCCGCCTAAAAATGAGGATTTCATCCGCGAAGGGGCAGAATTGAACTCCCAATTCAACAATCTCCTGAGGGAAGCATTAGAACTCGCTTCGGGAGTGATCATGGTTGAAAACGATGCCGCCACGGAATTCACGCTCCCGGCGGAAGAAAAGACCGCGTTTCTCACGGGCATGCAGATTGACACCGCTTTGACCGAAGCGGAACTGCGGATGGCGCGCCCCGGAGCCCGCGTCGATGCGCAAATTGTAGAACGGGTGGGCAATTTAAACAACCGCATCCTTTCCGCAACCCGGAACATCATCCGTTACAAAACCAGAGTCCTGGACGCCCTGCTTGCCTGCGAACTGTTTTCTTCCAACTACCCCCTGTTGATTGAGCACATCCGCAGGGAAGCAATCCGCTATGTGGACTTAGTTACAAGGTTACAAAACCGCGCCGAACCTGAAAACATCCAGCAGGAACTGATCGAAGATGAATTCTTCTGGAATCAAATCATGGAAGAGCATGCGGAATTCATCCGCGGATACCTCGACCCGACGGAAACAGAACTTTTTGATCTTGCGGATGAATTTGCCGTGAGATTCAATGAATTGAATTCCCGCATCCAGGGTTTAAGAACAAGCCAGCAGTTCATGATGTTCTTTAACGAAAGCGAAGAACTGGCGGAAGAAATCAGGGATTTCAAAGCCCAGGGAACGCAAGGAATCCTCGCCTGCGGAATCCGCATCATCGCTCCGCCCCTGCTAGCCGACCATGTCTTAAGGGAAGCCAACCATTATCTCCGTCTTTTAAGTACATATAAGCAAATCCGATGAAAAAGGACAGTTCGCGTGAACTGTCTTTATTTACTTAGTAAATTCCTTTTTTCATCTTCAATCTTTGCAATCTCCGTCTTACAGACTTCCTGCTTTTCGGAAAGCTCCGCAACCATCCCTTCCACAATCCCGATATGTTCTTCGATATTCCTCCGCGCATCATCAATGCGGTTTTTTACAAACATGTCCACAAAAAACCCGTCAAAAAACCAATCGGAAAAACTGAGCAAACCGCCGATTTCAATGTTAATGTTTAAAGAAAAATTTACATCTTTCAGTTCGCGCGCGAATCTGTCGACTAAATATTTCAAGTCCTCAAGATTCCTTTTCGCGGCCTCAATGTGATTGTGTTTCATCAAATCGATCAGGAGCCCGCCCCCTAAAATATCCCATGTGCCGAGCCGGCTTGCTTTTTCAAAATTAACCAACGTGTTTCTCAAACCAGCAAGCAAATCATTCCCCGCGGCAATCGCTTCTTCAAATTCTTGCATTTGGGCATGCTTTTCCGCAAGTCCCTCATTCAAGGACTTGATTTTCAGGCTCGCTTCGTTATCCAGAGCCAAAACATCCTTTTCTTTTTCCTCCAATAATTTATCCAAAAAAGCTTCGTTGTTTTGAATGGTTGCGAGCTTGCATTGCAAGTGTTCGATGTCCTCCTGCAAATCACTCAATGTCGTTTTGATGATTCGGTAATTATACTCAGCACGGGAGAGTTCAGCTTTTTCTTTTTCCAATTTTTCCTGCTTCTTCCCGATCATTGAACACCAGATGTTGAACAAGGAGAGGGATTCCAATCTTTCAACATCTCTCTTTTCTTTTTTCAAAATTTCCGCCAGCTCCTTCTCCTTTGCGAAAGCTTCCCGGTACTCGGCCTGCGCTTCCGCAAGCTTCCTTTCATACATCTCCTTTGAGGCGATCGCCGTTTTCAATTCAATGATTTGTTCGTCAAGACTCATGTTTCTCCCCCCAACGAGAAAAGTTCTTATCTATCATTATATCACAAAAGGAAAGCATTTTCACGGGAATTTTTAAAAAAGCGGAAGCATTGCTTCCGCCGGATCAACACAAACAGAATTGCCTGATGATGCCTTCCGCCATTTCATCGGCCATTTCCAAAGTCTGTTCTTCGATTTTGTCGTAAACCTCTATGTTCTTTTCAAAATTTCCTTCAAGCAGGAAAACAGCTTCGGCCTTGACCAAATTCAGATGCTCGAACATCATTTCCTGCCATTCGCGCCGCGACCAGAAGGGATTGATGTTTCCGAAGAATTTCGCAATCGTCTCGGCATTCTCAAACCATTCTCTTTCGATTCTTTCGGCAGCTGCGCGATCCCCCGCTTTGGCGGCATTGACCAAATCGGCAGCCAGTACCAAGTGCTCGGTGAAGAGTTCTTTCAACCTATCCGCTATTCTATCCCCATAGAATTTCCTGAACACTTCCGCAAAATCCCCCGGATTTCTTAATAGCCTTTGGATGACCAAATCGAGATTGGGCAGTTCAAAGACGATGCCGTTGATCGTTTCCCTCGTCCAGACGTCATGCTGTTCCCAGAGCATCCGGAATTTATTGATGAGGAGCACCTGTTTGATGGTGAAGGCTGCCGGTTTGCATTTGAACCTTTTTTCAGCGCTGATGGTTATTCCTCCTTCCGTTTCATTTTATGCGCAAGGGGAGGTTTTTGTACAATAAGTTTGCCCGAATGAAAGACGCCTCTGGTTTATTTCTTGGGAAATGCATCAAAATGCATGAAAAAAGGGTCTGCTATTCCGCGGACCCGCTATCTTCTTCAAGTTTTTGTTTTCTTTTTTCTTCTCTGAGGAAGTTTCTGATCGCGAGCATTTTTTTGTGTGAAAAGCCATATTCTTTCGCCAGCAGTTCCGGATTATCCCTCATGACTCTGCGGACATCGATATAAGCAAGTTCCGCATCGTTATGCTTTTTCGGCAACAGCCTGGAAAGCAAATCCGTGGCCATCGCTTTCCTTCTTTCAGTATCGCTTAGTTTTTTGGCCTTTTCTGCCTTTTGTGTGATTCTCTTCAATTCCTGCAGAAATGCGAGCACGGTTATCCCGGCGATGATCGCGCAGAAAACCCGGAAAGCCGTCACTTCCACAAACCAAAACAGAAATGAACAACCCGCAAAAACAATCAGGGAAAGAATTGAAAGCTTCAGAATCGCGGCTTGGGGATTTGTTACTTTGGCGATGTGCTCATCCAGGCAATCATCGCAGAGAGCGGTGTTGATGATGTCGCCCATGGCCTGGAAATATTTGTTCTTCTTCCAGCCCCTGTCGACCATTGTCTTCAATGTCACCAGTTCGATTTGGTTTTCCGTCTCTCTTCCGCAGTTCTTGCAAACATGATTTTGTTTTTCCATAGCCATTACCTCATTTTATATTCATATCCAACCGATACCGGTAAAAAGCAACATCCAGAGGAAAATCGTGACGATTGAGAGCGTCGAAGTGAAGGCGACGATTTCCCCGGCCAGGGGCCCGTCCGCCCCCATTTCCTTGGCCATGACATAGGAAGAAACGGCCGTGGGGACGCTGCTCAAAGCAAAAATCGTCACCAACTCAATGTCTCTAAAACCCCACCAGTACCCGACAAAAACAAAGATGAGGGGCACGATGATAAGTTTGCTTATGCAAACCAGGAGGATGTAGTATTTGTTTTTCTTGATGTTGTTAATGTTGAGCCCCGCCCCCAGGAGAATCAAGGCCAGGGGCGTCACGACTTTACTGATGTCGGTGACCACATTTTCCAGAACCGTGGGCAGGGTCCAATCCAACGCCTTCACGAGCACCCCCAGGATGGCGCCGATGATAATCGGGTTTTTCAGGATATTCAAAACAACCGTTCCGAATTTTGCTTTGCTTCCGCGTTTATTTTCCAAAAGAATGACGCAAAATATATTGGTGAACGGAACGATGAGGGACACGCTGACAGCAGCCACGCCCACATTTTCCTGTCCGTAAATGGTCGAGACGATTGGTATCGCATAGAGAATTGAGTTTGCCCGGTAAATTCCTTGGATGACGCTGGCCTGAACCGGCCTTTCTTTGATGAACAGGGGGATGATCAGCATGAGCAGGATGAACACAATCGTGAACATTACTAACAAGAACAAGATAAGTTCGAGATTCAAAGACTCTTCGAGGCTTGAGTTATAAATGTTCACGAACATCACGGCGGGGAAGAACAGGCTGTAGATCAATTTGTTTGTTTGGTTGAGTCCGGTTTCGCCAATCCACTTCAGTCTTCTCACAATAATCCCGAGCATAATGTAGATGCAGATCGGCGCGACGACTGCAATCGATAAACCGATGTTCATAAAAATCTAGCTTCTTTTCGGGTTCAACAAAGCCTTGATGCCGCCGGCATTGAGGATTTTCATCGCATATTCGGAGATCGGCTCAATTTCCACGGATTTGCCAGTGCGGTTGTTGATGGCGAGCTCTCTGTCCATGTCAATGGTGAGTTCCTCGCCGTGCCCGGCAATCTCGTCGATTCGCGGACAGATGATCAGCGGCAATCCCAAATTGTAGGCGTTGCGGTAGAATATCCGTCCGAAACTCTTCGCCACAACCGCGCCCACACCCCGCACTTTCAGAGCGATCGCGGCATTTTCGCGGCTCGAACCGCAGCCGAAATTCGTTCCGGCAACGACGATGTCCCCTTTTTGAAACTCCTCTGCGAATTTATCCGACGCACCCTGCAGGCAGTATTTTGCCATTTCTTTGTGATCGGTCACGTCCAGATATTGCCCGGGATATATCTGGTCGGTGTCGATGTTGTTTCCGAAAACATGCATTTTGCCCGTTATGATTCTTGAAACCATGATTTCCTCCTATTTCAGGTAAGGCGTCGGATCGGTGATGACGCCGTGTAATGCGGAAGCGGCGACGGTGGCAGGTGAGGCAAGGAAGATTTTGCCCTGCTTGTGACCCATGCGCCCGGGAAAATTGCGGCTTGAAGAAGTGATGCAAGTTTCCCCTTCCGCTATCAACCCTTCATGCGTACCCAAGCAGGCGGCGCATCCGGGAGTGACGAAGGTGCAGCCGGCTTCCAACAAATCCTGCATGTAACCGAGACGGATGGCTTCCATTTGCGTTTCCATCGAGGCCGGAACGACCAGCATTCTCGTGTTCTTGTGAATCTTTTTCCCTTTGAGGATTTTCGCTGCGACGGCGATGTCTTCGAGTCTGCCCCCGGTGCAGGTTCCGAGGAAGGCTTGGTCGACGGGCGTGCCCAGATAATCCTTGATGTCGTAAACATTGTCGACACTGAAGGGAGCCGCGACCCGGGGCTTGATCTCCGAAACATCGAAGGTCAGCTCTTCTTCGTATTCATAATCCGGGTCGGTCATGAATATATTATACTCCTTAACGCCCTTTTCTTTCAAGTAAGAAATCGTCACCTCATCGGGTTGGATATAGGAAGTCTTCGCGCCCATCTCGGTCGTCATATTGCAGAGAGCCATTCTTTCGGAGATGCTGAGTTGGGGGATGAGGGTCCCGGCAAATTCAACGCCTTTATATATCGCAAAATCAGCGCCAACTTTACCGATGACATGGAGAATGATGTCCTTTGCATAAACCCCGGGCTGGAGTGTTCCGTTCAGAGTGATTTTAATGACCCTCGGAACGCGGAACCACAATTCTCCCGTCTTCAGAATGCAGGCCAAATCCGTCGCACCCACGCCGGTTCCGAAAGCCCCGAAAGCGCCGTGTGTCGTAGTGTGGGAATCCGTGATCACGATTAATTTCCCGGGCGCGACCAAGCCCTTGTCCGCCAAAACCTGGTGGCAAACGCCAGCGTTCACGTCCATCAGTTTGTCAATTCCCTGCTCGCGGGCAAACTGTCTGAACTCGGCATGCGTCTGTGCGGCTTTGATGGTGGAGGGGGGGGCATAGTGATCCAGGAAAATCACGACGTTCTCAGGATTGGCTACTTTTTCGCCGCCGATTTCCCAAAAGGAATACATCGTCTGCGGATACAAATCATTGATTCCGGCAATGTCAACCTTGCAATTGACAATCTCGCCGGCTTTTACTTCCTTTAAACCTGCGTGATGAGCCAATATTTTTTCCAATGCGTGCATGGTTTTCTCCTCTTTCTGAAATTATCTTCATATAAAGATTTACCAGCAAGGCTGCCGAAAGGCAGGCCCCGCTGGTAAATTCGTTTGCTTGGGTTTATACGATGAATCCTGCAAGCAGCGAAAGCAGCAATGTCGCAAGCAGAAGGATGAACGCTCCGCCGATACGGGAACTGATTTGCGCAAAGGGCATCAATTCCATTCTGTCGGCAGCCGACAAGCAAGCAACGTCTCCGGTTCCGCCCATGTTGGACATGCAGAGACCCGAAGTGATAGCTCCTTCCACAGGATAGAAGCCTACCAGATAGGATACTGCGCCCGCTCCGATGATGGCACCGACAACGGTAACCAAGCAGAGCAGGAGATACTGGAGACTGAAGGCGTTGATGACGTCACCAAGAGTTACATAGACGGCACCGATTCCGACCAAGAGCATCGGAGTGAGATTCTTGGACATGAATTGGAACCATTGATGGCAAGCAATTTCGAGCTTGCTGGGGAGAGCTCTTGTGATCTTGCAGACGGCAACGGCGATGATCATCCAGGCATAGGCATGAATGTTGCCGAGGAAGGTTTTGTTCGGGTCAATCAAGAGCATGAGTTTGTTGATGATGATTCCGAAGCAAAAGAACGAAGCAGAAACGAGAATGCCGATTCCGAGATTCTTAATGTCGATTTTATCTCTTTCCGCAAGTTCCTCGGGAGTGAGTTCATACTCGCGCGGATCGCCGGAGACTTTCATCAAAGCTCCTTGACCGTTCCAATTTTCACCCTTGAAGAGTTTCGGAAGCAGTCCTGAGAAGACAATCGAGAGAGTGTTTCCGATCGCAACCGCAGGAACCATGACGTTCAGAGCCCCTTGGTAATCGAAGGATTCAAAAATCTGAGACATCGGAACCGCGCCTGCGCCCATGCCGCCGCCCATGATCGGAAGTCCGATGAGGAGCATGGCCTTGATGCCGCCGTAACCGATGATGGCTCCGACCAGCCAAGTGAGAAGCAGGGAAACAACGACGCCGCCCAAAATCGCGGGGAAGAAACGCGCAGAAGCTTTCGCCAAGAGCTTCCTGTTCATTCCGAGAATGGAGCCGGTAATCAAAGCAGCGATGTACCAATCAAGGAAGCCGCCGCCGGTCGCAAAGAAGTTTCTCATCGTTCCGGCAACACTTACCGCGCCCGTTGCTTCATTTATGGAAGTGGAAACAATGTCACTCGGAAGCAATTTAAAATAGACCAGCGCGGATGTGGCGAAAATGGTGACGATGGCGCCGCCGCCCAGATAGGAGCGGATGATCGGTGTTTTTTCGCCGATTTCATTGAAAATGGTTCCCAATACAATCATCAATCCGAACATGCCCAACATGCCGGCAGGCAGGTTGGATTTCACCATGAAATCTTCGCCTTTCAAGCCGATGGGAACATAGGTAACTACCAAAATCACAAGGGCAAAAATGGCAAAATAATACCAGGGCATACCATAAAGTTTGTAAGAAGCAAGTTTCTGTTTGAAAGTAAGCTTTGTTTCTGACATGATATCTCCTTTTTTCTTGCTTTATTTTAAAAGTTCTTATTTGTTGCGCGGAGCGCGGGCAATTCCCAACTCTTCCGCAACCTTCGCGACTTCTTCCGCAACCGCATTCGCAACGCGTTCGTCGAAGGCACCGGGAATGATGTACTCTTCATGCAATTCCTCATCCTTGATCAAAGCCGCGATCGCTTCCGCCGCCGCGATTTTCATCTCTTCAACAATCTGTTTCGCTTCCACCATCAATGCTCCCTTGAAAATTCCCGGGAACACGAGGACATTGTTAATTTGGTTCGGATAATCGCTTCTGCCGGTGGCTATGACTCTCGCTCCTCCCGCTTTGGCTTCTTCCGGCATAATCTCAGGAATGGGATTTGCCATCGCGAAAACAACCGCGTCTTTGGCCATGGTCGTAATCATCTCCGATGAGACGATCATCGGAGCGGAAACGCCGATGAAGACATCCTTGCCTTTGATGACTTCCGAAAGCGGACCGCGGATTCCTTCTTTGTTGGTCAGTTCCGCCATTTTGGCCTGAGCCGGGTTCATCCATTCTTCGCCCAGTGCGAGCGCTCCCAGTTTATCGACCAAAACAATGTCCTTCGGATGCATTTTCAGAAGCAATCTGCAAATCGATATGCCGGCAGCTCCGGCCCCGTTGATGACGATGCTCACGTCCTCCCATTTTTTATTGACCAATTTCAAGGCATTGATCAATCCCGCAAGCACGACGATTGCCGTTCCGTGCTGGTCATCGTGGAAGACGGGGATGTCCAATTCCGCTTTCAGCCTTTCCTCAATCTCAAAGCATCTCGGAGCGGAGATGTCCTCAAGATTGATGCCGCCGAATGTCGGAGCCAGATACTTAACGGTCTTGATGATTTCTTCCGTATCCTTGGTGTCGAGACAGATCGGAAAAGCATCCACCCCTCCAAACTCCTTAAAGAGCAGTGCTTTGCCTTCCATTACCGGCATCGCCGCTTCTGGGCCGATGTCTCCCAAACCCAAAACGGCGCTTCCGTCGGAAACGACGGCCACGGTGCGCCCCTTGATCGTGTAGCGGTAGACATCATGCTTGTTGGCATGAATTCTCCGGCAGGGCTCGGCAACACCGGGCGTGTAAGCGGTCGATAATTCTTCCCTCTTGGTCACGGGAACTTTGGATATGACCTCCAATTTACCCCGGTTCTTTTCGCACAATTCCAAGCTCAATTTTCCGTAGTCCATGAAAAACCTCCTTTGTGCTGCTTATATGGTAAACGATTTCAAAACAAAATCCAAGTTAAGAAAATATAAAAAGACTTGAGTAAGTAAAAAAAAACAATTCACCGATTTCAGTGGAAATAAGTTGAAAAATAGCGGAGCATGATTTATAATGAAACATATCAGTACGGATGTGGTAAGATGAAAAAAGAAAGAAAGCCCGTTTCAATCCGCTGGCAGCTGATCATCGTCAACGTGATTGTCGTCATCATCACTTTGGTTGCGGGAACGGCAATTTCTCTGACATACTATGTAAACACCATGGAACAGCAACTCGAATCCGAATTGCACACGGTTGCTTTCATGCTCTCAAAAACCGAAACGGTCATCGAAACTTTGAAAGCGAATCAGGCCAGCGAAGAACTCAACGCTTACATCGACGAAATTTTGGCCGGAAACACCGAAATCAATGTCATCACTGTCGCCGACATGACGGGGAAGAGGGTATACCACATCGACAAGGAAAAAATCGGTCAATACTTTGTCGGGGGCGATGATGATGATGTCCGCCAGGGAAAACACTACGCTTCCAAGGCCGTCGGCACCCTCGGCTACCAATTCAGATATTTTTATCCCGTTTTCGATGAAGAAAACGAGCAAATCGGTTTTGTGATGGTGAGCACTTTCATGTCCAATGTGGACAAAATGAAAAACAACATTGTCATCAACATGATCCGCCTCAGTGCCTTGGTTCTGATAGTGGGAATAGGGCTCGCCGTGATGTTGGCGGAAAAAATCAAAAACTCTTTGAGCGGATACGAGCCTGCACAGATTGTAAAAATATTGACGGAAAGAGAAGAGATCTTCGATTCTTTGGAAGAAGGCTTGGTGGCGGTCAACAACAGGGGAGAAATCATCTTCGCAAACAAAGCGGCCCTGAAATTGATTAATGCGGAAACGGGGGACATCCTGAACAAAAGCGCGGAAGAAATCCTACCCCAAATCAAACTTACGGAAACCGTAAAATCGGGGCTCTCCGCAAACAATCTGAGCACTGTCATCCATAACCGCGACATCATTTATGACAAACTCCCGATCAGGGACAAAACCGAAGTCGTCGGAGCCCTGGCCGTGATGAGAAACAGAACGGAACTGAAGCAACTGGCACAGCAGCTGACCGGAGTCAATCATTTCGTCGATTCCTTGAAAGCTAACAACCACGAATTCATGAACAAACTCCATGTCATCCTTGGCCTTCTGCAAATCGGAGCAATCAAGGATGCGGAAGACTACATTACCGAACTTTCCCACCAGCAGGGAATCATCGTGAACACAATCACGGAGCGGATCGAAAACCGGAGCGTCGCCGCGCTTCTCCTCGGAAAAATCAGCCGCGGCAACGAACTCAACATCAAAGTGAAGCTCCTGCCCAATTCCTATCTGCCGCGGCACAGCAAATTCCTTTCCACCGATTCTTTGGTCACCATCATCGGCAACCTCATCGAAAATGCCATGGACGCCATCAATTGCGAAGAATTTGAGGATTTGGAAAACGAAGAAATCACAATTTTCATCCACGAAGACGACAACAACCTCATCATCACGGTTGATGACACAGGCGTCGGCATGAGCGAGGAAACGATTGAAAACATTAAAAAAGGCCGTTATTCCACGAAGGGCAAGGGCCGCGGAATCGGCATGACTTTGATAAGGAATATTGTAGAAAACAGCGAAGGGGAATTGATGATTGATTCCAAAAGAGGAATCGGCACAAGCATTGCCGTCATCATCAAAAAGAAACGAAACCTGGGAGGAAGCCACTAGTGATTAAAGCGATAATTGTAGAAGACGATCCGATGGTAGCGGAAATAAACAGGCGTTACCTTTCGGAATTCCAAGACATAGAGGTTGCGGGCATCTTCCGGAACGGAAGGGACGCGCTCAATTTTGTTTTGGAAAATGAAATCGATCTGATCATTCTCGACATCACGATGCCCGTTCTTGACGGCTTGGAGTTTGCGAAAACGATTAGAGAAAAACGCATCCACTCCGACATCATCGTCGTCACCGCCGCGAACGACATCGAGCATCTTGATGAAATGCTCCGCATCGGCGCGATTGATTATTTAATCAAACCTTTCGACCGCATCCGTTTCAACAAAGCCATCAACAAATTTCTCAAAAAAGCCAATCTCTTTTCCCGTCACAGAGAATTGAAACAGGAAGAAATCGACTCCATCTTTAACATCAAACTCCACACGGACAAAGAATTGGAAAAAGGAATTCAGGCTTCGACACTGGAAAGGATCAAAACATTCATCGAAGAAGCGGGCATGACGAGTTTCACCTGTGACGTGTTGGCCCTGGATCTCAATTTATCAAAAGTGACAGTCCGAAGATATTTGAATTATCTTGTAGAAGAGGGGTACCTGACCCATTCCGTCGATTATGAAACCGGGGGCAGACCTTCAATCATATACATCAAGAACGAATGAACCTTGCCACAGAGCAAGGTTTTTTCAATAAAAGGCTTGAGAAGCATCAAGCCTATTTCTTTTGCACTTTCATTAAATCATCGAATAATTCTTCCGTCCGCTTTCCTCGGAACTGATCCTTTTCAATCTTGCTATCTTTGCTCACAAAGAAAACTTCGCTGACTTCGTCATTTCCATTTCTACAATCCTTCCTTTGTATACAACCAAAACAAGCCTTTTCTAATCTTTCACATGTGTCCTATTCAATTCCAGGTCCTCAACGCTCATGTCGGTTTCTTCTTAAGTAATTCTGTTTCATTTCCAACTCCAGTTGCTTTGTTTTATTTTAAATGTTTCCGCATTATCATTCCCTTACCGGTATCAAGGTAGAGTTCAAAACCGCACTTTTTATACATCTCAACATAACCGCCAAAATCAGACGATTGGTTACTATGCTCTCGATAAGGATATGCTTCAAGAATTTCAAATCCCTCTTCTTGCGCATCTTTGCATACGCGTTCAAGGAGCATTGTTGCGATGCCTTTTCTTTTCATCTCCGGAGCTACAGTGAAACAAAAAATTGACTTAACTTTTTTATCATCCAAAGGAACATGGTCCATAAAAAAGCGCCACCCCACGCATTTTGTGCACTCTGATTTAGTGTTAGCATTGCACCAACCGACGACTTTGCCGTCACAATACGCCAAATACCCCTGAATTTTATTGTTATTCACGTATTCATAGGCCTGTTTTCTTCTCTTTTCAACCGTCGAAAAATCTTTGCCTGCAAAATCATCACTGCACCAGCAAACGCAATAACACTTGTGTTCGTCGATATAATCATCATGGGGTGTGGTGTCAAAGAAATGAACATAATCATCAGCCAATTCAGGCGTTAATTTTCGAATTTCAATATTCATGTTTCTCTCCCAAAACAACAAAAATTCTATTTTAACTTTTAATGCCGAAACATGATTCCGTTAAAATATGAAAGACCTGTTTCAGCATTGTAGTCCTTTGTATAATTTTCTTTTACAAACTCAGGCAATTCGCCTTGATAACTTTCGGGTATGTAAATGTCCCTGTCTTTAATAAGCCCATTGAATGCAGTTTCGGAAAGCTGATCGATTATTGTGTTTTGAATTCGAAGCATTCGGTGATTTAGTATTTGAAAAGTAATTAAAAGAAATAAAATTAGGGAATACTATGGATTCATTAAATCAATTTTTTAGAAAAAAATAGAAAATCCCATCAATCGTGAAAAAATAAAGTCAGTAATTGATTGGGTATTTAAAACTTTTCCAAGCCTAGAATTTAAATTTCGTTGGAATCAGTCAATGTTTACACATGAAGGGACTTTTATTATTGCCTTTAGCGTTTCGAAAAAACATTTTAGTGTTGCCCTGGAAAATGTTGCAATTGAAAAATTCAGAAATGAAATTGATACTGCAGGCTATGAAGCAACAAATCAACTCTTTAGAATCAAAATAATCCATTACAAGATAATACACCCCCTAAATCAATTAAATTCTTTTAATAAAAAAAAGAATTGGTTTGTAATAATTTAATGAGGTTTAGTACATCTACAACATTTGCATTAAATGGTAAGTAAAAAGTTATAAAGAATTCTGATTCATCACTTTCTATTATCTTTTTTATCATATCATTTAATGATTTCTCAGTACCAAAATCACATAGATAATCCTCTACACCATATACTTCAAAGCGGTACTGAGTAAACTGAATAAATTCAAAATCAATAATATTATTTTTCTTCAATTTTGAAGTAATTGATATATTATCAAAATCTATTTCGATATCGCATAACCCAACAATACTCACAACCGGTATTGGATAATAATCTTTCTCATACTCTGATCTATCATTCTTATGATAATGACCATTATAAAAGCCACATTTAAAATGTATTTCTTCTTGAATCGATTTTAAACCTGATAAAATTCCTTCTCTTTTATTATCCAAAGATAAATATAGATTATTTAACGTTTTTCTTACATTTGTATCCATATTTTGTACTCCCAAAGTAGAATTATTGATCAATCAAACTATATCATTCTTTTGAATTTTTTGTCAATGAGAAATTAAATTTTAGATGAGTAAAAATTTCATTTTCATAAGGTCATAATTTCTTTCGTGAATTGATACAACATTATAATATTTCAAAATCATATAAAACTTTGTACTTGTTTTACTAGTCATATTAACATAGAAATCCACATAATCTACAAATTGTTCTTGTATCATACATAAGATTTTTAAAAATTAGTAAAATCTAAAACTTATTCTTTCATTTCACCACAATTGTCTACTTATAGATCTTGTATTATGTAAGTATTATAGGCAAAGTGAATAAATCAAAAAAAGACATCTTGTCACAAGAACAAAATGTCTACTTTCTCTAAATGGCGGAGGAGAGGGGATTTGAACCCCTGCGCCGGGTTAGCGGCCTACTAGCTTTCCAAGCC
>LFRM01334078.1_pt1 | contig 17507 bp, 14 predicted proteins | sample 618341 | NCBI WGS metagenome assembly LFRM01 (sample SAMN03654438, study PRJNA283298) | anaerobic digester metagenome | isolation source: pool of bioreactors CSTR01a, CSTR02a, and CSTR03a thermophilic anaerobic... | place: Denmark: Kgs. Lyngby | collected 2014-05-21 | reverse complement strand
TTTGTCAATTTCGCTGCATGCACCAAATCAGGAATTGCGTGAGCAATTGATGCCGATTGCCAGGCTTTATCATTTTGATGACTTGATAGCTGCTGCACAAGAGTGGACCTTACGTACCGGAAGACGTGTAACTTTTGAATATGCCTTGTTCAGGGATGTAAATGACAGTCGTGAACAGGCAGAAGAACTTGCTAGTAAATTGAGAGGCTGTAACTGTCACGTTAACCTGATACCGGCAAACCCTGTGCCGGGTTTGGACTTTGAAGCCAGTTCAAAGGCAAATGTGAACAGTTTTCAGGCAGAGTTGAGCAAACAGGGAATCAATGCTACTCTCAGACGCTCGTTGGGGCTTGATGTTAATGCAGCATGTGGCCAATTGAGACGACATCATCCGGATGATAAGGCTGAAGGTTGATAGGAATAGCGAGGTAGACCAACATGCAATACGCAGCACAAACTAATAAGGGTTTAGTGCGAGACCGAAACGAAGATAATTTTGTTGTGCTCCTGGAAGAAGAGAAGCCCGGTATCTTTGTTATTGCAGACGGTTTGGGCGGCCATAGCAATGGTGAACTTGCGAGCAGGATAGCTTGCGCCTATGCCAGTGAATATCTTGAAAAAGAGTTGCCGCATAAGAATGAACCGGCCGAAATCCGGAATATTTTGATTGCAACTGTTCAAAAAACAAATATTCATGTCTATATGAAATCTCTGGAGAATGAAGAAAACAATAGAATGGGAACTACCCTGACTATAGGAGTTCTCTATCCTGAAAGTTTCTATTTTGCACATATCGGAGATACCAGAGTTTATCGGCTGCGTGATAACGAATTTGAGCAAATTACCCAGGACCATACTTATGTTGGTGAGATGGTGGCCAGCGGCAATCTGTCTGAAGATGAAGTTCGGGTTCATCCCCGACGTCATGTTTTAACACAGGCTATAGGATTCCCTGAATTTCTTGATGTAGATTATGTACATTTGGATCGTGCTCATGGTGATAGATTCCTCATGTCAAGCGATGGCTTGCATGGAGTTCTGGAAGATGATGTTATATCAGCTTCTTTGGCCAATTCACTTAGTCCGGAAGAGGTTTGTTCGCAAATGATTGAGAAATCTCTGGAGGCGGGAGCCCCGGATAATATTACAGTTATCACAATTTTTGTGTGATCAGGAGGAATACATGAATTCTGCCCAGCAATTTACAGCGGGTACAGTCATTGGTGATCGTTACCGCATAATCAAGCCTATTGGGCAAGGTGGCATGGCTTCGGTATTTTTAGCTGAAGACCTGACTAATGGTGAAGGCGTAGCCCTGAAGGTTATGCGTGACGAATTAACCAATGATCCTGAATTTGTGCGTCGTTTTGCCACAGAAGCACGTGCCGCTGCCAGCTTGGATCATCCAAACATTGTAAAAGTTCTTGACTATGGTCAGGACGGAGATGTTCGCTATATTGTTCAGGAATATGTACAGGGTGAAACTCTGAAGGATATGATTCGCCGGGAGGGTGCCCTGGATTTCAGATTGGCCACTCCGCTGATGATTCAAATCGGTTTGGCTCTGGAACATGCGCACCAACGTGAAGTTATTCATCGCGATATGAAGCCACAGAATATCCTGATAACAGATGATATGGTGGCAAAAGTCACTGATTTTGGCATTGCCAGAGCATCCAGCATGAACACTATTACTTTAACCGGCGGCGTTGTGATGGGTTCTGTTCATTATTTTTCTCCGGAGCAGGCCCGGGGTGGGGAAGTAACAACACGCTCAGACCTGTATTCTCTGGGAATTATCTTTTATGAGATGCTGACGGGAGAGTTGCCTTTTGACGGCGAATCTTCTGTTGCTATCGCGATAAAGCATTTGCAGGAATTTCCGCCTGCTCCCAGTTATTATGAACCTGAATTGCCGAAAGCCCTTGATGATATTGTGGGCCGTGCGATTCAAAAGAATCCTGCTGCCCGCTATAGATCAGCCAGGGAATTTGTTGATGAGCTGGACGCTTTTATGGTTGATCCTAATGGCGTTTATGGAGTTATCCCGCAAACTGCTCAGCGATCCGAACCTGCTTCTACATCAGCTTTAGGTGTGCCGTCAAGAAGAAATAATTATAACAAAGTCAGAGATATTGACAGAACATATAATAAGCGGCGGTCTTCCCGCTATCGGGATACTGCCATCGTTGTTGCAATCAGTGCTGTCGCTGTTGTTCTTTTGGCCTTACTGACGATTTGGCTGGTCAAAAATTTCTCCTCTAATGAAAAACCGACTGAGAACATTGAGATTGTATTGGACAACTTCACCGGTAAAGAGATTAACAATGATGAAGTTATCGAGCGGCTCAATGAGCTTCAAAGAGCGGGGATGGAGATTGAACTGCTTTACAGAGTCGATGAATCTGTGCTGGAAGACATTATTTTCCGCCAGGAACCTGAGTCAGACGGGACCTTAAAGATACGTCCGCAAGGTCAAAAGCTGACCCTGTATATTTCAAGTGGCCAGGATTCTGTGGTCGTGCCGGAAGTTGAAGGGGATACCAGAGTGATGGCGGAGCAAAAACTGCGTACTGAAGGTTTCCTGCCATATTTTACCCCTGAATTTTCTGATACTATCCCTAAGGATATAGTTATTCGTACTGTTCCTTCTAGTGGCTCTGAACTGCCTCGCGGTGAAAATATTGAAGTTATTTATAGTTCAGGTCCGGAAAATGTCCGTGTGCCGGATGTGCTTGAGATGCCGATAGCATCAGCCCGTTCTCTGATTGAGGACAAGGGCTTGCTGGTAGGTTCTGAGATTTCTTATACCGGTGATCCGATACCGGAAAACGATAAGTATGTAATTAAGCAAAGTCCCGCAGCTGGTACGGAAGTTCCGGCAAGAACTCCCATAATACTGGAAGTCGGTACTTATGATGATCTTTATGAATTTAAGAACCCGACTACAGCTCCAACCGTAAGAATCATGCCGAAACTCGAAGGTAAAACACAGTCAGAAGCAGATTCACTGCTGTCATCTCTGGGCGTCCAGGAATATAGCGTACAGCGCTGGCCTGGATCAAGCTCAAGCCTGAACCCCAATACAAGTGCAGACAAGAAAAAAATATACATACTGGCGCAGAATATTGAGGCCGGTACGGAGTTTACGCCGAATAAAGACGGGATAGTGTTAACCTGGGGTGACGCTAGTGATTATGAATCATATACGAATCCACAGACACCAACACCACCTGTGACTGACCCGGCTACAGATCCTACGACAGAACCTGCAACTGATAATCCCGGCTAAAATGCATAGTTTTTAAATTGGAAGTGATAGAGAAAATGAAAAGATGTGCGGATTGGACGAGAGCAAAGACTCTCTTGTGCCCTTCGATTTTATCTGCTGATTTGTCTGATCTCAGCAATTCGATTGCTGCTTTAGATGATAATTACGACATGCTGCATTGTGATGTGATGGACGGATCCTTTGTTCCGTTGATTACATTTGGCTCCCAGTTGGTAAGACAATTGAATGAAAAAACAAAAAAAGCACTTGATGTGCATCTGATGGTGATAAATCCCGAAAGCCAAATTAAGAATTTTGCAGATGCAGGTGCCAGTTCTTTGGTCTTTCATCGTGAAACCAGCTTCCATCCCCAAAGAGTTCTGAGTGAAATCAGGTCCTTAGGCTGTTATGCCGGAGTTTCTTTGAGCCCCGCAACTCCGCTCGAAGAAGTGAAATACCTGCTTCCCGACATGGATATGCTGCTGCTGATGACGGTTAACCCGGGTTTTGGTGGTCAGCTTTATCTTAAACAGATGACAGAAAAAATACGTTCTGCCCGCGCCATGATTGATGAGTCCGGTTATTCAGTGCGCCTGCAGGTGGATGGTGGAATTTCCCGTGACAACTTAGGGCAAGTAATCCGGGCCGGTGCCGACATGGTAGTATCAGGTTCAGCCATCTTCTTAGCGGAGAATCCGGGACTGGAAGCTAAAGCTTTCCAGTTGGACATGCTGGAATTAGACCGGGAATTAAAACGTGTTTAACTGTGCTGTATCCCTAGCCGGAGATTGCACCGATATTCAAGGTGTTAAGCGTCTTTGTGCTTTAGCTGATCTTCTTGTCGCAGCTGATGCTGGCGCAGATATTCTAATTAAAGCCGGAATTGCGCCGGACTGGGTTATTGGCGATAACGATTCGGCACAAATGACTCTACCTGACCAGACAATTCAATTATTCTTTCCCCGGGATAAAGATTATACTGATGGTGAACTGGCAGTCTCTCTGGCACTTTTTCTGGCTGAAACAGGCAAGGATTTTAATAGTAAAGAAACTATCTTATCAGCATTTTCTGAGAAAGGACACGATCAGTTTGCACAGTGTCTGACAGAAAATTTTCGGCAGGCACAAGGTATTTCTGATTTAAGTTTTTTGATTCTCTTTCCTTTCGGCAGGCGGTTAGATCACAGCTGGACCAATATACTGCTGGCAGCCAGCCTGGCGCGTTCAGGAGCAGTCCTTTATCTTTCAGATGGACTTAGCCTGGTACGCATAATAGCCGGCAGTGTTCAGCAACAAGCAGCCTTTGCTGAGGAAGTGCTTGCAGCCAGTACTTTATCAGAAGAAACAGAGCTGGCATTTTCTGCAATACCCCTGGACGACAATGTTAAGGGTTTCACTTTGTCCGGACTAAAATGGAATCTTGAACAGGCAGAGCTTCCATACAACAGGGCTGCTGCAGTATCTAATCGTCCGCTCAGGGGAGAGAAGGCCAATCCGATTATTTCTCTGGAAAATGGCACGGTGATGCTGGTGCTTACACCTGCAGACTAAAATTACTGCGATAAAAAACAATCCGCCGGGAGCGGATTGTTTGTCGTCAGTTTTCAAAACGTAAAATATAATAACGTTTCTTGCCCAGGCGGATTATACAGGATTGATCCTCGTCCAGATCAGCTGCAGTAAGCATTTTTCCAAGATCAGTTACTGAATTATCGTTGAGGTAAAGTCCGCCCTGCTGGACAAGGCGTCTGCCTTCACTGCGCGAGGCAAGTATCTTATTGTCTGACAAAATCTCAATCAGGCTCTTATCCATATCACTTAAGTTTAAGACAAGTGCCGGGCTGTCTGCTAAGTCGCCCTGACCACTAAAAAGTGCTTTTGCAGCAGCCTCAGCTCCCTCGGCCTTTTCTTTGCCGTGAACTAAACTTGTCACTTCAAAGGCCAGCTTTTCTTTAGCCTTATTTAAAGCAGAGCCGGTCAATTCAGCATATTCTTCGATTTCTTCCATGGGCATGAAGGTCAGCAGTTTCATGAATTTAATAACATCAGCATCATCAACATTGCGCATGTACTGGTAGAAATCATAGACCGAAAACTTGTTCTCATCCAGCCAGACAGCTCCTTTAGCTGTTTTTCCCATTTTCTCACCGGCACTGTTGGTCAGCAAAGAAAAGGTCATGCCATAAGCGTCGGCATGTTCAACTTTCCGGATCAGGTCTGCTCCGGCTATTATATTGCTCCATTGGTCACTGCCGCCCAGTTGCAATCTGCAATCATATTTGCGGTAGAGGTGAAGGAAATCATAGGCTTGCAGAAGGATATAGTTGAATTCAAAGAAAGACAATCCTACTTCCAGCCTGTTCTTATAGCTATCAAGAGTCAGCATCCGGTTAACTGAAAAATGTATGCCGATTTCGCGCAGAAAATCAATGTAATTCAGTTTAAGCAGCCAGTCAGCATTATTGTCAATTATTGCTTTATCATCAGAGAAATCAATCAGGCGTGACATCTGTTTTACGAAGCAGTCAACATTATGATCTATAGTTTCTTTGGACATCAGGCTGCGCATATCAGTGCGCCCGGTAGGATCACCAATATGTCCGGTGCCTCCGCCCATCAAGGCGATCGGACGCAGGCCGGCTCGCTGTAAATGGGTCATTACCATCAGCTGAATGAAATGACCGATATGAAGGCTGTCTGCTGTGGGATCAAAACCCACGTAGAAAGTAGCGCCCTTTTTGCTCAGATAATCACGCACTTCCTCCTCATGGGTGAGCTGCTCTATATAGCCGCGTTCCAGCAAAACATCATAAACATTTCTTTCAGACATGGTCTACTCCTTCTTTCCTTAAAAAATCACAGCTTTCTATACTGTGAATGCCAATTATAGTCACTTGCCTTGATTTGTGCAAATATTTCAGATACGTACGGTCTGACGTGTTTCTTCCAAATTACAAGCCTTTTTGAGTCGTGATTTCCAGAGATTTCCGGCAGTAAAACACAAGTCTTTTTGCAGAAGTCCTGATTCACTGTCAATTTTCTGCCAATCTGCGCTGCGCGTTATCACGGGCAGGCTGGCAGTTTCCTTCATATAACCTAATAAAGTCTGACCACGTTTAGAAAAACCAAGAATGCGCAAAAACTCAACTTTTGAATTCTGTGTGTCTTCCTGGCTGATATTCAGCATGGCAGACAGCAAAGCGCGGCGTACGCGCGACAGAGGAAAAGCACGTGTGGCGATGGATTCAAGCCAGTCAGAGAAGTTTTCTGCACTCAACTTTGAATCCAGCTTTCCCAAGTGATTAACAAAGCGGTCAGCAAGACCGTTTTGCATACCCTGGATTGTTGCCAGAAGCTCACGGTCCCGCCAAATCGGCTGACTATGGAGCAGGGGAGCGAAGTGGTGGAGAAAGACCACAGCTTCCTGTTCCTGATAAGCGGAGACAAGCTCTGCCAGAGAGCTTGGGGTCATATAGGGATGAAGCAGACGTAAAAGATTTGCTTTGTTATCTTCAGGTCTGCCGGAGACTGCATCAGCTGCCAAATCTCTGATCTTACTGGCTGAGAACCTGCTTTTTTGATAAAGGGGCAGGGGATGCGTAGCTAGTTCTTTTCCACTCCTGATAATAGCTTTCTCATATTCTACAGCCAGGATAGAATTGCTGTTTGCCAATACACGGCCTGCATTTTCATTAGCCATGCACATGCTTACAGCTGCTTGACGTGCGGCAGCGAAGCCCATGCCCCGGCGGATATTTTGATCAAGTAATACTTTAAACTCTGCCGGTTCATCTGATAGAAAAAAGGCAAGATCTTTAATCAGTTCCGGAAAATCACTGTCTTCACTCCCATAAGCGAGATTGCGCACAACCCCGCTGGCTTGCAACAGACCTATGCCGGCTTGAGCGAAACTTTCAGCAGAATTTAAGACAAAACTGACAGGAATTTCGATTATAAGGTCAACTCCTTCGTCAAGGGCTGTACGTACGCGATGTGAGATATCGTAGAGAGCCGGCTCGCCTCTCTGGGTAAAAGAAGCAGACATAACTGCAACAATACCAACAGCTTCCGAAAATTCTTCCCGGATCTGCCTGATCAGCTCTCTGTGCCCGCGGTGGAAGGGATTAAATTCACTTACAATGCCACATGTTTCCATAATTATAATTTTACATTTACCCACAATTTGCTAGTAACCAGCATAACATGCTTAAGAAATATTTTGTCTTTGTAAAGAATTCTGGATGATTTTCTAGTATACTTACAAAAACAAGTATTTATGTTTATCAAATGTATGCTTTATAGACTGGCAGCATTTTGATCGAATCTCGTTATGGCCGGGTTTGCTAACCCAATAAAAGAAAGTAGATAAGGAGTATTTATGGGACTGATTAAAGCCGGAATAGGCGCTTTAGGCGGAACATTGGCAGACCAGTGGAAAGAGTTTTTCTACTGTGATTCATTAGATGCTAATACTCTGGTAGTCAGAGGACAAAAACAAATTGGCAACCGTTCATCAAATGTCAAGGGACATGATAATATCATCTCCAACGGCAGTGGTATTGCTATTGCTGACGGCCAATGCATGATCATCGTTGACCAGGGTGAAATTGTTGAAGTTTCAGCCGAACCAGGTGAGTTCACGTATGACAGCTCAACAGAACCCAGTATTTTTTCCGGTAATCTTGGTGATAGTATCAAGAAAACTTTCCAGACCATGGGAAGACGTTTCACCTATGGCGGTGATACCGGAAAAGATCAGCGTGTCTACTATGTAAATACCAAGGAAATCATCGGTAATAAATTTGGAACCCCAAATCCGATTTCTTTTCGGGTTGTAGATGCCAATATTAATCTCGACATTGATGTATCAGTTCGGGCTAACGGAGTGTATTCATACAAAATTATTGACCCTCTGCTTTTTTACAGAAATGTAACAGGAAACGTGGATGGATCTTATAGCAGGGAGGAAATTGATTCACAGCTGAAATCAGAATTCCTGCATTATCTCGCACCTGCCTTTGCACGCATCTCAACCATGGGAGTACGTCCCAATCAACTGGTGGGCATGAATCAGGAAATAGCAGATGCTTTGAAGATTGAACTTTCTGAGCAATGGACGGAATTACGTGGTCTGGAGATTGTCAGTATCGGCCTCAACTCAGTCACCCTGCCGCCTGAAGACGAAGAATTGATCAAGCAGGCACAGCGTGCTGCCATGATGCGTGATCCGAATTATGCTGCGGCCACTCTGGTTGCTGCACAGTCCGACGCCATGAGAGGTGCTGCCAGCAACGAGGGAGGCGCCATTACAGGCTTTATGGGTCTTGGTATGGCTCAAGGGGCCGGTGGAGCCGATGCAGCAGCTCTTTTCCGTATGGGTGAACAGAAAACTGCTGCAGAAGCTGCACAAAATGCGGATAGGGCTAAAGCACCTGCTGGCGGCTGGACATGTAAATGCGGGGCTGAAAACACAGGTAAGTTCTGTAAAGAGTGCGGAGAGCCTAAGCCCAAGGAAGAACCGGGTTGGCAGTGTTCCTGCGGTGAAGTTAATCAGGGCAAGTTCTGCAAAGAATGTGGTAAAGCTAAACCTCCGAGTGCCCCGCTCTATCGCTGCGACAAATGCGGCTTTGAACCGGAAGACCCGCAAAATCCACCTAAATTCTGTCCGGAATGCGGCGATGTTTTTGATGAGAGTGATAAGGTTTCAGAATAGAAAAGAACTCTTGTCCGACATATTCGTAGACCTGGTGGAGGTTTAAGATGTCAACTTTAGAGCAATATAAATGCCCCAACTGTGGCGGAGCAGTGCTGTTCAATACTGAGTTGCAGCAACTGGTTTGCAGTATGTGCAGCAATGTATATTCACCTACAGCTTTTGAGGGGAATGAAGAACTCGCTAAAAGCGAGGAACCTGACAATATGTCATGGTCTTTTGATGAAGAAGTCTGGCAGGAAGGGGAGGCAGGTGAACTGCTGACCTATTCCTGCCCTTCCTGTGGTGGTGAAGTACTTGGTGACAATACTTTGGCTGCTACTTCCTGTCCTTACTGTGATAACTCTGTAATTATACCGGCCCAGTTCTCCGGTGATCTCAAACCGGACCTGGTGCTGCCTTTCCAACTGGATAAGGAAGCCGCAAAAATGGCTCTGAAAAGACACATGAAGGACAAGCGCTTTGTTCCCAAGATCTTTAAGAGCGACCACCACATCGATGAAATTAAAGGCGTTTATGTGCCCTTTTGGCTTTTTGATGCGGATGTTGATGCCAGAATAACTTATGAAGCTATTCGTACCCGTGTATGGAGTGATTCAAGCTTCAACTATACTGAAACAAATAAGTATGCTGTCTACCGCGAAGGCGCCGTGCGTTTTGAACGGATTCCTGTGGATGGTTCAAGCAGAATGCCTGATGAGCTGATGGAATCAATTGAGCCTTTTGACTGCGAATCGGCAGTTCCATTTGACACTGCTTACTTGTCCGGCTTTCTGGCAAATAGATATGATGTCGACGCAGCTGACAGTATTGAACGTGCCAACACACGGATTAAAACCAGCACGGAACAATCTTTTATGGAATCTATCCGAGGCTATGATTCGGTTAGATCTGTCAGCAGTTCTATTAAGATGAAAAACGGAGATATCAATTATGCCCTGTTTCCTGTTTGGATCCTTAATACTAAATGGCAAGATCAGCTCTATACCTTTGCCATGAATGGGCAAAGCGGAAAAATAGTAGGCAACCTGCCTTTGGACAAGAAGGCTTATTGGCGGACTTTCCTCATCATGGCTGCTTTGCTGACCGGCCTGATCTTTTTGCTGTTTTTCCTTTTGTGGTAGATGGAGGGCAATATGGGTAAATATATTTACAAGAAAAAGCTTGCTCATTTGTTGCTGTTTCTGCTGGTCATCGCCTTCGTATTCTTCCTGCAATACAGTCCTGTAAGGGCTTCAAATGCTTCATACAGAGTTGATGATCAGGCGGGTCTTTTAGGAGAAAACCAGCGCATAATACTTGCAGGGGAACTTGATCGGATCAGTGAACGCTATGGAACTGATATTGTAATCCTGACCCTGGGTGAGGAGATTTCTATCCTTAACGCAACGGATTACGCTGACACATATTTTGAAAATCAGAATTTAGGTTTGGGACCTTCGCAAAGTGGCATGTTATTCATGATCAGCATGGCAGAAAGAGACTGGGCCATTGCCACACATGGTGAGGCCATAGATGTTTTTAATGATTATGCACAGGAACAGTTGATAGCTGCAATCTTGCCAGCTTTGCGCGACAACAATATGTATGCGGCTTTTTCGGAATTGGCAAGCTTCAGCGAAGAGACGCTGGATAATGCAGAGCGAGGAATTTTCGCAGAAGAGAAAGTCAGCCGTCCCTTTAGCTTTTACATTCTGCCACCAGCTATTGCTTTATTACTTACAGCCTTAATTATGAAAGGTCTTAAAGCACCTCTGACTTCAGTCGGTTTTCGTTCGGGTGCCAACTCTTACTTGCTGGATAATAGTATGCAGATAGCCAACTCAAATGACTATTTCTTATCGTCATCAATCGCACGAACAGTTATACCCAAGAGTAGCGAAACAAAGAGCGGTGGTGGTCGCAGTACAACTCATACCAGTTCGTCCGGCAGAACCTTTGGCGGCTCCAGTGGAAAGTTCTAATAGATTGGGGTATAACCGGGGCTGAAGTTCACTAAAATTTATATACTGAGATTTGGTCAATTTAGATAGAGAATAGCGCCTTTTTTTGGGAAAGGCGCTATTCATTATGGTATAATTTCACCGTTGTGCACTTATAGCTTAGGGGAGGGGACATAAATGACTTTTATGGAAAATGTTTTACAAAAGGCCAAGGCTGCTAAGAAAACTGTTGTGCTGCCTGAAAGTGAGGACCCACGAGTTGCGGCGGCAGCTGCTAAGATATTGTCTGAGCAGATAGCAGATATTATTTTGATTGGAGAAAAAGATAAGATCTGCAAACTTCATCCAGACCTGGATTTATCTCAAGCCAGATTTGAAGATCCGGCCACTAGCATTTTAAGGGAGGAGTTCAATCAGAAGTACTGGGAATTACGCAAGCATAAAGGCTGTTCTGAGTCGGATGCCAGTGAAGAAATGGCTAAGGCAATACCATTCGGTGTGATGATGCTTAAGGCAGGTCTAGCCGATGGATTGGTAGCAGGCGCTGTACACAGCACTGCTGACACTTTGCGTCCTGCCTTGCAGATACTGCGAACGAAACCCGGAACTAAGCTGGTTTCATCTTTTATTTTAATCGATAGCCCGCAGAAGGAATTTGGCGAAGATGGCTTACTTCTCTTTTCCGATGTTGCGCTTATGATAGATCCTGATGCGGATCAACTATCTGAAATAGCCCTTTCATCGGCTGAATCCTTTAAAAGACTGACAGGTAAAGAGGCCCGTGTTGCCATGTTGTCCTTCTCAACTTTTGGCAGTGGTACAGGTAAGTGCATTGAGAAAGTGGTAGAAGCTACTGCTTTGGCTAAAGGGAAAAACCCTGACATCATCCTCGAAGGTGAGTTGCAGGCTGATGCTGCACTAGTTCCGATAGTAGCAGCTCTAAAAGCACCGGGCAGCAAAATTGCCGGAAAAGCCAATTGTCTGATCTTTCCTGACCTGAATTCGGCCAATATCTCTTATAAACTTGTACAGCGCCTGGGCAAAGCCGGCGCCTATGGACCGATTCTGCAAGGTATTGCAAAACCGGTTAATGACCTTTCCCGGGGTGCAAGTGTAGATGATATTATTGGTGTCGTGGCTCTTACTTGCGTACAGAGCACGCAGGAAACTGAAAATTAATATAGTTATAATCTAGAGGAGTAAATAATGAATATCTTAGTTATCAATTCCGGAAGTTCATCCCTGAAGTATCAGTTACTTGATTTTGAACATAAAGTAGTAATGGCCAAAGGTTTATGCGAGCGTATCGGTATTGGCGGATCATTATTCAGTCATTCAGACAGCAATGGCTTTAAGGTTGAAAAAGAAGAATATGAAATGAAGGACCACAGAGATGCTGCCAAGCGCATGGTTGATGCCCTGTTAGATCCTGATCATCCGATTATAAATTCACTGAGCGAAATCCATGGCATTGGTCACCGTGTTGTGCACGGCGGACCGATTTTCTCTGAGCCCGCTATCGTTACCGAAGAAGTAAAGGAATCTATTCGTGAGACATATGTCTGGGGGCCTTTGCATAACCCGGCCAATATGATGGGAATAGAAGCTTGTGAGAAGCTGATGCCGGGAGTACCGCAGGTATGCGTTTTTGACACTGCATTTCACCAGACCTTGCCTAAAGAAGCTTATATGTACGGTATTCCTTATCGTTACTATGAAGAACACAAGATTCGTCGTTACGGCTTCCACGGCACCAGTCATATGTTTGTATCCAGGCGCTGCGCTGAGCTGACTAAATTCAAGCCCAGTACATTGAAATTAGTCAGCTGCCATCTGGGCAACGGATCTTCTTTTGCAGCAGTTCAAGGTGGAAAAAGCATCGATACTTCGATGGGTCTGACTCCTCTTGCCGGTATTATCATGGGTACTCGTTGTGGTGATATTGATCCTGCAATCGGTCCCTTTATCTCTCAGCTTGAAGGGGCATCCTGTACAGATGTAGACAGAATTTTGAACTCGGAAAGCGGAGTCAAGGGAATCTCCGGCGTAAGCTCTGATTTCCGTGATTTGGAAGCAGCTGCTGATGCCGGAAATGAGCGTGCACAACTGGCCTTATCCATGTTCTACTATCAGGCGAGTAAAATTATCGCTTCTTATGCTGCAGTATTGAACGGGATTGAAGCTATTGTATTTACAGCCGGAATAGGTGAAAATGATCCGAAAATGCGTCAGGCAGTTTGTGACAGATTGTCCTATCTGGGAGTTAAGCTGGATCCGGAAGCTAATAAAGTCAGAGGCAAAGAGCGCAAAATTTCAGCTGAAGATTCTGCGGTAGAAGTTTTTGTTATCTCTACCAATGAAGAGTTGTCTATTGCCAGGCAAACTATAGAAATGCTGGATCTGGATAAATGTATGGTGGTGGATAAACCCCAATAAAAAGCTTGCTACGCTTTAAATAATGAATATAAATCAGATTGAGAGATGAAGATGAGCAAAAAAGAAAAACTGGTTAAGGCTATCACATCGCGTGATGAAGATTTTTCGCAGTGGTATACCGATATTGTGACGCAGGCAGAACTAAGTTCTTACTCAGCGGTGCGGGGTTGTATGATTGTGCGTCCCTATGCTACTGCTATGTGGGAATTGATCAGGGATGACCTCGACCGTCGCTTTAAAGAAACCGGTCACGAGAACGTTATAATGCCCATGTTTATCCCGGAAAGTCTCCTGCAAAAGGAGAAAGACCACGTAGATGGTTTTGCGCCTGAAGTTGCCTGGGTAACATATGGTGGCGAGGAAAAACTGGCAGAGCGCCTATGTGTGCGCCCGACTTCGGAAGTATTGTTTTGTGACCATTATTCTGATGTGATTGAAAGCTGGCGCGATTTGCCCAAATTGTATAATCAATGGGTTTCAGTTGTCCGTTGGGAAAAGTCCACACGTCCTTTCCTGCGTACCAGGGAATTCTTCTGGCAGGAAGGCCATACTGCTCATGCGACAGCAGAAGAAGCGATAAGAGAAACCAGAGATATCTTGGATCTTTACGCTAACTTCTTCGAGGAAACCTTAGCCATACCGGTTATTAAAGGTGTTAAAACCGAGAGCGAAAAGTTTGCCGGAGCGGAAACCACCTACACAGTTGAGTCCATGATGTATGACGGCAAAGCTTTGCAGTCAGGGACTTCCCATTACTTTGGAGATGGTTTTGCCAGAGTATTTGATATTCAATATACTGATCCAGATAATCAGCTGCAGTATGTACATCAGACATCCTGGGGCGTTTCCAGCCGTTCAATCGGCGGTATCATTATGGTGCACGGTGATGATGACGGACTGGTACTGCCACCGGCAGTAGCGCCCATTCAGATTGCTATTATTCCTGTTGCTCAGCATAAAGAAGGTGTTCTGGAGAAAGCCGGTGAGATCTATCAGCTTCTAAAGAATAATTATCGTGTGAAGCTGGACGACAGCGACCGCATGCCCGGCTGGAAATTTTCTGAGTATGAAATGAAAGGCGTGCCGCTGCGTCTGGAAATCGGTCCGCGGGATATTGAAAATAACAGTTGTGTGCTGGTAACCAGGGATAATCGTGAAAAGATCAATGTGCCTCTGAATGATCTGGAAGAAAGAATTCCTGCCATCCTGGCGGAGTATCGTCAGCGTCTTTTTGACAAGGCTAAGGCTCACCGCCAGGCTCATTTTTATACGGCAGCAAACAGTGAAGAGTTTTTTGAATTGCTGGAAAACAAAGCCGGCTTTGTCAAAGGCTTATGGTGCGGCAGTGCCGACTGTGAAGCTGAAGTGAAAGAGCGTACAGGTGCGACTTCTCGTTGTATTACAGAAGATAAAGCCGGTAGCGATGACCGTTGCTATATCTGTGGCAAAACTGCAAGCTGTAATGTTATCTGGGGGAAAGCCTACTGATGACTAATACATACAATCCTGCAGCAAAGTCTGCTCCGATCGGTGTGTTCGACTCCGGACTGGGCGGGCTTACTGTTTTGCGAGAATTACTCACACTATTGCCACAGGAAGACTTTGTCTATCTGGCAGATAACGCTAACGCACCATACGGACTTAACTCACCTGCAACTGTACGTCACGACACTCTGAATAACGTAGATTTTTTTATGAGTCATGGTGTTAAGATGATAGTTTTTGCCTGTAACACCTCCAGTGCCATTGCACTGGATGCGGCAAAAGAAAGAGCGGGTTCAGTACCGGTTATCGGTGTAATTGACGACGGTATAAAGGCGGCCATGCAAGCATCTGCTGATTTGAATGATCCGGCAAAGATTGCGGTTCTAGCCACTGAAGCCACAGTTAACAATGGAATTTTTGCCAAAGAACTGCCCGGTGTGTTTATAGATAATAACTTGCCGGAACCGCTTGTTATGCAACAGGCGTGCCAGGAATTCGTCCAGCTTGTAGAAGATGGTAACTGGGATGGGCCGCTGGCGGAAGAGATGGCAGAACACTATCTTGCGGATATGAGAGATAACAAAGAGCCCGACATAGCCATCCTGGCTTGTACGCATTTTCCTTTTTTAGAAAATGTTATTCAAAAAGCACTGCCGAAAACAAAGCTTGTGGATTGCAGCAAGGTGCTGGCCTATGAGGTCAAAGAGATATTGAATTCGATGGGTTTGCAAAATGAAAAAAAGCATAAGTCAGATCTGAGCTTTTATGTTACAGAAGCCAGCCCGGGAATAGCGCAGAATATTGAGCGTATCCTTGAGATAGAGCTTGCAGGTGTGTACCATGCAGACATCAAAAATGCGGAGGGATTTGAACGCTGAAAAGCATCATCAATTTACGGAATGAAAACTTACGGACCTATTGATGACAGACAGATGGCTCGGATTTTACTTACGAGCAGCCAGTGGTACGATGGTAAGGAACAGCGCCCCGTGCGTTTATCTACTGTCGGTACGTTGCAGCATCGTTCTGAAGATGATTCCTGGGTAGTTACATATGACGAGAGCGCGGCAACCGGGATGGAAGGAACCAGAACCAGTTTATCCCTGCATCCGGATGGACAAATAACCCTTGCCCGCACGGGCCAGATAGAGATGCAGTTGTCTTTTAACAAAGGTGACCAGCAGCTGGAACAGTTTGAAACGCCATACGGCCTGATCCGGCTTTCCCTGCTTACTCATGAAGCAAAAGGATCATTATCCGATCTGGGTGGGAATATTGAGCTGGGTTATGCATTAGCGGTTGATAACAGACATGCCATCAGCACAAAATTGTTACTTGAGATAGAGGCTGAAAAAAGAACTGAAAGCAGCACTTGGCGTAACGTTTTTGGAGGCGACGAAAGAACTTAGCTGACAATCTGTGCCTTTAGATTGTCTAGAATTTCATTCCGCCGTTTTTGATACTGTAGAATAATCTGCGTGTGGCATCATTTTTCGCCTGAGTAAAGATGCCGGTGGGCAAAGGACCTAAACTTGAGTTTTTGTTGATGCTGTCACGCATGCCTTCAATGTTAACAGAAAGCACCTGCCCGGCATATGTCAGTTCATCCTTTTTTCGAGGGAAATGTCTTGCCGTTATTCGGTGACCGTTTAATGTGTACTCCCTTAACTTGCTAATGGCCTGTAAGCCCTCATCCCGCCAGCCCATAGGTCTGCTGGAGAAGCGAGAGCTTAAGCAGTGACTGACCAGACCTTCAGCACAGCTCTTGCCACAGGCTATATCTTCATTCCAGATAGCAATGCCTGCCCAGTTGCTCATGATGTAATTCAGAGCCTTTATCTGTACTTCAGGATCCAGATTAAATCGGCCGATAACTTCTATGGCAGCCTGCTTAAATTGCTTTCTGTCAGCTTGATAAAGCAAACGACATAAATTGCTGTATCCTTCTTCATTTCTGGGAATAATCTGCTTTAAGTATTTCAAAGCATGAAACTCATCTAAGACAAACTTAGTGCCCGATATGAGCCTGACACCCGATTTGATCCAGGATGCACCATCACCGTGTATGTAGACAGTAGCATCTTTAGAAAGTTTATAGTTTTTGCAGACCTCATCCCAGATCCTGTTCCAGTAATCCTCAACGCTCTCTCCCCGGTCAAATACATGTGTTTTGTTGGGCAGATACGATTTCTTCTTTCTCTGCCTTGCCGGCTCATGGATTACTGCCATACGCAACTGCTTGTTCTTTCCGTCTTGCATGGCTACATGGTCTTCATCCACTTGAATATGTAAGACCTTGATCTCTTCCTCATCTTTCAGATCTTTAGCCGGTATATCCGGGATATTTACATCTCTGGTGATGCGCTGCACTGTCTGTTTACTGATTCTGCCTTCGCAAGTTTCATTGCAGGACTCCTGATAGGAGAGTTTTGCAGCGTACTTACACACTTCAGCCTTCAGGGCCTGATCTACACGTTCATGTGCCTGGACGGCGATAAGATTGTCCATGAGATAGCAATGTTCACCCGTTTTCTTATTCCTGTAGTAACGACGATCATATTCGAGGTTTCCGCTGCGCATGACGATTACACGACTATCTGTCTTTCTTATGACCCAATTCTCTCGCAGATGAGGATTGTCCTTTAGACAGTCATCTGCC
>LFRM01408425.1_pt1 | contig 17513 bp, 14 predicted proteins | sample 618341 | NCBI WGS metagenome assembly LFRM01 (sample SAMN03654438, study PRJNA283298) | anaerobic digester metagenome | isolation source: pool of bioreactors CSTR01a, CSTR02a, and CSTR03a thermophilic anaerobic... | place: Denmark: Kgs. Lyngby | collected 2014-05-21 | reverse complement strand
CTTCACCCTTCTACGCTGAAGGCGGCGGCCAGATTGGAGACCAAGGAGTCTTGACTGCTGTAGGTGGCGGTGAATCTAAGGCTGAAGTTCTTAACACAGAAGAGGCTGACGGAATCTATTTGCATCAGGTGAAAATCACCTCCGGCAGCTTTATCAACGGTATGAAAATAAACGGTCGCGTGGATCGCAGAAGACGACTGTCAATCGCACGCAATCACACTGCAACTCATCTCCTACACGAAGCTTTACGCCGCGTTCTCGGCGATCACGTTGTTCAAAAGGGTTCCTATGTCTCCGCAACGCGTCTGCGCTTTGACTTCCAACATGAAGAAGCATTGAGTATTGAGGAAAAAGACAAAATAGAAGAATTGGTCAACAGTGCCATCCTTGATAATTATCCGGTTGTAACCGAAGTGAAAAGTCTAGATGAAGCTCGCGCTTCAGGCGCAATGGCGCTCTTTGATGAAAGTTATGAAGAGGATGTTCGCGTCATCACAATCGGAGACTTCTCCTGCGAACTCTGTGGCGGAACTCACCTGAGTTCCAGCGGTGAAATCGGCCTCTTCTTTATCACCTCCGAAGGCGGTATTGCATCCGGAGTCAGACGCATAGAAGCCATTACCGGTGAAGCTGCTCATGCCGCAGCTTTCGTGAGCCGCTCTGTCGTCAGACGTCTATTACAGCGTTTCCATCTTGAACAAGCTAACGACATTATGAACCGGATTGATGAGCGGGAAGAAGAGTTAAAGGAATTACAGCAGGAATTAGCAGCGCAGCAAAGCGAAGAACGCGGTGAAATTGTTTCCAAATTGCTGGATCAAAGCGAGAAAATCGGTGATCTGGAATATATCTTCGCCGAACTAGATGGCTTTGAAGCTGATGAAATGCGCGAAGCCGGGGATCGCATGCGTGATCATTTGGGAGACAACGCTGTTGTCTTACTCGCTTCCAAACTTGCTTCGGATAAGATCATTTGGCTGGCGATGTTAGGCAAATCCGCCGTTAAATCCGGAGCCAAAGCTGGTGATTTAATAAGGTTAGCTGCTACAATTAGTGGTGGCAAAGGCGGTGGCAGGCCTGATATGGCTCAGGGAGGCGGGAACGATCCGGAGAAGATTACTGAAGCTTTCTCTGCTGCTTGCGATAAACTAAAAGAGATAACAGGAGTTTGATCAACAGAAAGAGGAGTGGATGATGTCAGAAGACTGCTTATTTTGTAAAATAATAAATCAAGAAATCCCGTCAACGATAGTTTTTGAAAACGAGAATGTTCTGGCCTTCAAGGACGTTAATCCGGTAGCTCCCGTTCACGTTTTGGTTGTGCCCAAGGGACATTATGAAGATATTCTGGACATGAGTTCAAGTGAAGAAGGTCTGGCGGAACTGAAAGATCTCATGGCTGCTTTGCCCCTGATAGCAGAAGAGCTGGGCGTAGCGGAAAAGGGCTTTCGCTTAATTAATAACTGTGGTGTTGAGGGTGGCCAGACCATCATGCATACACACTTTCACTTAATCGGCGGTAGAAATCTGGGCCCCGGAATTATTTAAAAACTTCCAAAATTATTAAAGGGACTGACTTGTCTAAGTCAGTCCCTTTTTCTGTGCATAAATGTGGCAGGGAGTAGTTTATTTATCTTCAGCTTCCGCTGCTTCGATACGCCTTAACATCGTCTTTTCTACTGCGTTGATTATATTGTGATAACCGGTGCAGCGGCACATATTGCCGGCTAGTTTATGACGCAACTCGTCGCGAGTATATCTCTGTCCGGTGCTAACTACACTGTAGGCAGTCATGATCAAGCCCGGTGTGCAAAAACCGCACTGAACGGCAGCTTCATCAATGAAGTCTTGTTGTATATCGGAAATTGAGCAATCTTCACCCACAAGTCCTTCGACAGTCATTATTTCTTTTCCCTCAGCCCAGATGGCTAGGTAAATGCAAGAATCAAAGGGCTCACCGTCAACTAAGACTGTACAGGCACCGCATTCTCCGACTTCACAACCTTTTTTCACTGAGTGCAGGCGTAGATCGTTACGCAAGACTTCCAAGAGAGAAGCGCGCACATCGATCATCAGAGATCGCTCTTTGCCATTTACTGTAAATTTTAGTTCCTTGTATTGCATATCACTCATTGAAAAGTACCTCCTGAACGACGCACTGATTCGATCAGGCATCTACGTGCCAGTTCTGTCATCAGATGTGTGCGGAATTCTTTAGTAGCGCGCCAACTGGTTCTCGGGTTGATGTCATCCTTAACTTTCTCCGAGAACAATTCAATTGTTTCCAAATCCACCGGACGTTCTTTGATGGCAGCTTCGGCTGTCAGGGCACGCAAGGGGACAGGACCGGCTACACCGTAAGCAATGCGGACATCAGTGATGTTTTTCTTATCTTCTGATAGCTTGACATTGACAGAGCAGCCGCATGTTGCGATATCCATTGCATGGCGCATGCTGTATTTGAAGTAATAGCCGAAATAGTTTTCATAAGATTCTTTGGGCAATAGGATTGCGGTTTGAACCTCTGTGGGCTTTAGATCGACTACTTTAGCCTTAATGTACCAGTCTTTAATCGGAATGCGACGATAACCGTCTTTACCTTTGACCTCTATGATGGCATCAAGTGCCAGTAAGGTAGAGGCTGTATCCGCCGAAGTAACACCGTTGCAGGTGTTGCCGCCGATGGTTCCGATATTACGGACCTGCGGTCCGCCTACCGAACCGGCTGCTTCTCCGAGGAAGGGTACATATTTATTAATTATTTCATTGCGAACAATGTTCGTGAAGCTGGTAAGTGAACCGATACGAATGGTTCCATCATCTTCTAGGCTTACACCCCTTAGATCATCAAGGCCGTAAATGCTTACTAGTGTACAGCCGGCAAGTTCACCGCCACGCACGCTGATAAGAATGTCAGAGCCGCCAGCAATGATCTTAGCTTCAGGATGCTGCTCGAGCAAGCTAATCGCATGATCAAGCGATGTGGCTTCATAGAGTTTTTTAATATCGTACTTCATTGCAGCCTCCTATGCTATTTCTTGAGATGTATTATTTAGATCATCTCTGCTTTTTTCATAATGTTCGCGACGGATTTTGGTTTCCATATCTGAGCCCAAAAGGCCTGCTTCAGTGAAGCCTTCGAACAGAACGTGTGGTGTGATCGGCAGCGTATTGAAACCAACGCCGGTGGCCTGCAAGATAGCGTTACGAATAGCTACAGCAGGGGAACAAGTCGGAGGCTCTCCCAGAGATCTCGTGCCGAAAGGACTTGTTGGTTCAGGATTCTCTACGAAACCGACTTTCATGTCCGGGTGGTCCATGCTGGTGCAGAGCTTGTAGTCTAAGAGGTTGTCATTTAAGACGCGGCCAGTCTTTTCGTCATGGAGCATCTGCTCATAAAGTCCGTAGCCGATACTCATGCTCATACCGCCGTGAACCTGGGCTTCAGATGTTTGCGGATTGATCAGATTTCCCGCATCATGCACGTTACAAATATCAAGAATCTCAACTTTACACAGTGGGATATCAACTTCAACTTCAGCGACGCTGACGCCGAAGGAGTAGGCGTTACTCTTAACTTGGTAAGTGCTTTCTGCTGTGATGTGATTTCCCTGTTCGTGGCAGTAAAGCACATTGAGTGAAAGATCGCATAGATCCATCAATTCACTACCATCAGTCTTGCGAACAATCTTGCCGTCCACCAAATCGAGCATTTCCACCGGCATGCGCACATATCTGTGAGCAGTTTGCAGGATGCGTTCTTTAAGAATAGTCCCGGTTTGCTTGATGGAAAAGCCGGCAACATAAGTCTGACGAGAGGCATAAGCACCGAGGCCGAAGGGAGTGATGTCGGTATCCTGTGTGGAAACGATGTTGACATCTTCAACCGGAATGCCTACAGCCGCAGCAGCCATCTGCGAGAAGGCTGTATCGGCACCTTGTCCGATTTCAGTTTCTCCCAGCTGTACCTGAATAGATCCATCTTGGTTCAAAACCATACGGCAGGCGGAAGTCTCGATCGATATCGGCCAGACCCCGGTGTTGTACCAGAAGAGCGACATGCCGATGCCACGTCTGACCGGTCCTTCCTGAGGTTCAGAGTAAAGCTTACGCTTCTCATGGTAGTCGGTCATTTCGACGACCTTATCAATCAGCTGATTATATGTATCGTAGTAATTAACGTTCTTGGTAAAGTCGCAGACAAAACCCTTGGGCATAGAGTTGTTGCGTCTGAACTCCACAGAGTCTAAAGATAATTCTTTGCAAATATCTTCAATATGGGCTTCGGTGAAGAAGGTAGCTTGCGGCATGCCGTAGGCTCGCATAGCACCGCCCACTTGTTTGTTGGTGTAAACCGTAAAGCAATCGGCTTCAAAATTATCGCAAGGATACAGTTGATTAACTGATCCCATCGCTTTAGCTACGACTGAGTGGCCGTGTGAAGCGTAGGCACCTTGGTCGGATATGATCTTAAGTTTTCTTGCGACTAAGGTTCCATCCTCACGAAGCCAAGAAGAGATGTGCGCGTGCATAGCGTGACGAACACGATTGTTTACAAACGTTTCCTCTCTTGTTGTATCCATCATAACCAGACGGCCACCTACGCTGAGCGAGGCAAAAGCAATCAATGGCTCCCAGAGAGCATCTTGCTTGTTGCCGAAACCTCCGCCGATATAAGGTTTGATGATGCGAACGTCGCCCCACGGCAAACAGTTCGCTTGCCCTACTACGCGGCGGACGATGTGCGGAATTTGAGTAGAAGAAACAACTACTACACGTTTCTTTTCCACATAGGCGTAGCAAACATTAGGTTCAATATGACAATGTTGAACTGTGGGCAGATGGTACCAGCCCTCAATTTTCTTTAGGCCTTCCTCTTTAATTGCTTCTTCAAAGTCGCCCTCGCGGATGCTTGATGAAGCCAGCACGTTATTCGGAGTGATTTCCTCGTGAATAAGCGGAGCGCCTTTTTTCATACTCTCTCTTGGGTCGAGAATATGAGGGTATTCTTCATATTCAACTTTTATTTTTTCCAAAGCTTGTTTGGCCGCAATCTCATTTTCAGCGATTACGAGAGCAATTTCATCTCCGTAATAGCGAACATGTTCATTTAATAGCAAACGGTCAGCGACATCCTGATGTTCCGGATCAGTTGTCCAGGGATGGCCTGCGGTAGGGAATGGCGTATTCGGCACCTCAAAGCAGGTGACGATTTTTACTACACCTTTGACCTTTTCGGCCTCCGATATATCCATGTCAATGACACGACCGTGCGCAATTGTGGAAGGGAGAATTTTAGCTATTAAAGCTTTTTCATCGCATAGATCAGCTGCATACTGAGCTCTGCCTATAACTTTATCAAAAGCGTCTACTCTTTTGATACTTTTCCCAACGCTCATTTATAACCTCCATTCATGTTAAGCTCGACTTAGTGATTTAAAATATTTTATCATACTTGAAAGCTAAGCAGAGAAAAATAGCTTTATTAACACAGGTTTGCTGTGTTATCTGTGCTAATTATACTATATTATTAACGTAATGTTAGTAAAGCTAGCCATATGCTGGGGGGAACTATTATGAGCAAGTTTGAAGCAATCTATGAACAAGCAAAATTATTCGAAAGCAAAGCGGTAATAGCTGTAGTAGTGCCGGACTTACGCAGTTTGGAGGCAGTGAAAAGGGCAGAGGAGCTTGGCTTGGCTTCGGCAGCCTTTTTCATGACGACTACGACTGATCAGGAAATTCTGGATCGCGTAAGAGAATCGCAATATCCTTATTATGTACTTGACTCCGCTGAGGAGGCCGCTGACTACGCGGTATCGGCAACAGCGGCAGGGGAATGTCAGATGTTGATGAAAGGCAATCTTGACACTTCCATTCTTCTGCGTGCTGTGCTCAAGAAGGATAGTGGCCTAACAACAGGTAAGCTCTTAACGCATGTAGGATGGCTGGATATGCCCAGCTACCATAAGCTCTTTATTCTGACTGACGGTGGAATGATTCCTTATCCTAGCTTGGAACAAAAGGAGCAAATATTGCAACATGCAGTTAGGTGTGCTCAGAAAATGGGCGTTGCAGAACCAAAAGTTGCAGTCTTAGCAGCGTCGGAAAAAGTTAATCCGAAATTAAAGGAATCTACGGATGCTGCCTTTTTGAAGGATCAGTCCTTAGAAGGGAAGTATGGAAACTGCATTGTGGAAGGGCCTATCTCCTTTGATTTAGCTTATGTGCCTGCTGCAGCTGCTATTAAAGGATATTTGAGTCCCGTAGCAGGCGACGCAGATATCCTCTTGCTTCCTGATCTTGTCTCCGGCAATATCCTAGCTAAAGCCCTCGCATTTGGTGGCGGCGGCGCAATGGGTGGCCTGATAGTGGGGGCGGAAGTGCCGATCTTACTTATCTCACGCAGCGCTTCAGCTCAAGAAGTTATGAATTCAATTGCACTGGGTACAGTCATGGCTCAGTCGCCGGAGGAAAGGGAAGAGAGATGAAGATCTTAGTTATTAATCCCGGTTCTACTTCAACAAAAACAGCCCTATTTGACGAGATACAGTGCCTGACTGAAAAGAAGATAGTTCATGAACAAGAAACGTTGTCCAAGTTCCAACACATCAATGACCAGCTGGAGATGAGAATCGCAGCTGTGCGTGAGTTTTTGCAGGAGCAAGATTTAAAAGCTGAAGAACTGGATGTTATCGTGTCCCGGGGTGGCATTTTGCCGCCGGTGCGTCACGGTGCGTATTGCATTGATGAACATTTGGTTGACACTCTCCTTTATCGTCCGGCACAGGAACACGCTTCCAATATGGGAGCGGGGATTGCTTATCAGATAGCCCGGGACGGTGGCGGTATTCCTGCTTATATTTATGATTCAATTTCTGTGGATGAATTATTACCTGAAGCCCGACTTTCGGGAGTAAAGGATTATAACCGTGGCAGCTATTCCCATGTGCTAAACACGCGTGCAGTTGCTCGCAAATTAGCGGAAACTGAGGGTTTCGAGCTGGAAGAAGAGAATGTAATCGTTGCTCATCTGGGCGGTGGTTTTTCGATGAATATTCAATCTAAAGGAGAGTTGATCGACGTGATCTCAGCGGATGAAGGTCCCTTTTCCGCAGAGAGAGCAGGCGCTCTGCCGATATACACCGCAGCGGAGATAGCAGCGAATGAAGGCGCTGACGGATTGTACAGCTACGAGATAGGACGCGGGGGCTTGATCTCTTATTTGGGTACCAATGATGCCAGGGAAGTACTGCGTCGCATAGCCGCTGGAGATGAGGAGGCGGCATCGGTGTTCAAGGCAATGACCTATCAGATTGCGAAATACATCAGTTCTTTAGCTGCAGTTGTTTGTGGCAACGTACGCGCAATTATCCTCACCGGAGGTTTGGCTCATTCCGAGTTGATCACCGAACAGGTGAAGAAGCGAGTGGAGTTTATTGCAGATGTCCACGTATATCCGGGCGAGTTGGAAATGGAGGCTCTGGCTGAAGCCGGTCGGCGTCTCTTGCGTGGTGAAGAAGAGGCATATAGCTTTACGACTAACTAGCTGTCAGCGTCAGCACTATCAAGTTCATCCTGGTCAGCTTCATCCATCATGTTATCCCAGTAATCGCTGAGGAATGATGCAGATTCCGGATCAAAGTCTCTGTGTTGGCGCAGTTTTTGCTTGTGTTCAAGATCCATCTCTATGGGTGTCTTTTCTAGCAAAGATGGATTTTCGATGTATTGCTCGAATAAGCGTAGACTTTTTATCAGGTAGAAACCATCGCAGATGCGTTCATCAATACTGAAACTAATATCTATCGTTTTCTTCCAGACCACCTCTCCGGTGGCGACATCTTGGTAGGGCTTTTTATAGATTTTCCCAATGGTGCAAAAGATGGACGTAGTGCCAAACTCGTATAAGTGATGGAAGGGGGCTTCGGCGCCGAGGCTTCCCATATGAGACACAAAGACGGATGAATATAGCGGAATATTGTCCATGAATACTTTCGGCATGAAACCATGGAAATCGAGGAAACGTAAAATCCATAAAACAAAGCGTACGATAAATCTGGGCAACTTGGTGGCGAACTGAATCAGGCGGTCGTCGCCTTTTTGCTGGCCGTCTTTGATGTAGCTGATGTGTTCACTCATCATGTCCGTAACATCTTCGATGGTGGCGTGTCCGTCACTGCTGATTTTAGCAATCGATTCGACACCTTCATCGGTCATCAATGTCTTAACCACATACAAGACATCCATGCTATTGCGGCGATACAACTTGCGACCGGCTATGAAACGGTTTAAGTGAGGCCTGCGGTACAGAGTATGTAGTAAAGCTGAGACGATGACGTTGAAAAGTGTAATCCGCTTACCTTGGCGACGCTTTTCGCGTATATATTCTTGAATATCTTCTACACAGAAGGATTTGCCGTAATAAACTGCTGACTCATTACGACCTCGCATAACGTAAGGCATTATGTGCATCATCGGATCGCCGCCTTTGACCAGCTTTCCGTCTTTGCGCTTATTAAAAATCATAAATCTCCTCTTTTGTCTGCTGTTTTAAACAGCAAATTAGCATCACCTATTATACACGTCTACTAGTTCTAATCATGTACCTTAGCATTTTTTGCAGAACTTTTCTTTAGTGCATGTTTTTTGGCGCGGTACTTAAGGCCAAAGTGCAAAACCGCCCAGTAGAAAAGAATAGCTCCAAAAGTTACATACAGGAGTAGATCAGATTGAGCCGCTAAGCCGACAAATATGAGTATCGGTGCACCAAATATAATAGCGGTACTGCTCCCGGTGATCAGATTCATCGACATGGGAGTGCGGAAAAGAGGGTCAACTTCGCGCAAGAGCATTATGCCCGTGCTGGCAGTTCCGGTCACCATGCCGTACATGCCCATCATGCCGGCTACCGGATAGTCAGGGTAGACGATTCTGGTCATTTTAATGTTGTAATAGAGGGTAGCGAAACCACCTAAGGTTGTCATTATTGCAAAGACCAACCAATTGTCTTTTAAGTCTGCAATCGAGATAGTTGCGATAGCACCAACTACCATAACGTCGAAGGCAAAGCCGGAAATACGATTTAGCAAATAGGTATTGGGGTACTGGTGAGACATCCAACCTTTTTTGCGAAATTTTTGCAAACTGCCGCGCATCAGTAAAGCGAGTATAGAGCCGATAAGAAAGTTGAAACCCCAAAGTAGTGGACTCAAGATCTCGACTAAGCCTGCGAGAGCTGGCGAGAGACCGAGGAGCCATAAAATTCCATAGATTAAGCCGTAGGTTAAAAGATAGACTAAAGTAATAAGTGCAACCTGCAAAGTCAAGCGGTCGACGGGTTCAGACAGCGGAACTTCGTCATCTTCTTGAAAGATGATTTCTGCCTTCTCTCCGGTGTGTTGTACAGCAGTTTTAGGAAGTTTGTTTTTCTTTTTGAGATAGTAAAGGTAAGCAATACCGCCGATGCTAGCCCAGACAAAACCCAAGCTGGCAATGGCCAGACCGAAACTTTGCCCACCGACAAAACCGTAAGATTCATACATGGCACCGATGTTATTGCCTTGTCCCGGGCCTTGACCATAACCCATCGGCAGCAAAATTCCTGAAGCTTTAAAGAAGTTGGGAGCGAAAGTAAGAGAGGCAATGATTGTAATCGCTAGACCCAAAGCGCCTTGCATCAGATAGTTTGAAACGATCAGCATGCCTGAGTTAACACTGTTGTATACTCCGTCGCCCTTTTGTTTCTTAACATCTTGCATCCGGGGAATTCTCAGACTGAGCGCTATGAAGCCGATTGCTAGACCATGGTAGGTAAGCATATGTAACAAATCAACATCTAGAGTCAAGAGACCAGTTTCATTGAGTATTAGTCCAATAAAGCCGGCTATAACCGAAGTCGGGGCTAGGGCATTGCGAAAGAATCTAATTTTCCTACGCAACAGGTTGGAAAAGAGCAAAAGTGCGGCCAAAATACCACTTGTGATGATAAAATCCCACAATTCAGTATTAGCTGATGAAAAATCCATAATATCTCCTCTACGTCTCCTCAGTATCTAAGGATTCTAAATTTAGCTATTCATTAAAAATATTTAATTAATTCAATCATATCATTGATACGTAAAATATATGTACATTAATTTCGAGGAATTTGAGATTTAATCTGCTTAATAGTTTCAATATATTTGAAAGCTGAACGTGGATTTTCATTAATGCTTTCATAGACCAATTTGTCTCGCACGTCAGTAAATTGCAAACGCTGTGGTCCGATGCAGTGAACCTCATGAATTTTATCCAAAGGAAAAAGATACTCAACTTCTTTGTCTTGGTTAGAAAACTCCAATCGATCAGGGTATAAAGCAATGGAGCCATGAAGAACTCGTTCGTTCTTCTCGGCTCTGGAAGTTAGAATTAGGATTTCTTCATCATCTGAGAAGATCGGTTGATGCGAATTCATCGCAGTCAAGTTTTTCAAGCTGAAATTTTTCTTTAACTCAGCCAATTGCCACTGATAAAGACTATCTACATGCGGAAAGCGAAGCGCAAAATCCTGCTCATCTGATGTGTTTCCCGCCGGTTGGAAGTAACCCGTGGGATCATAGCGCAGGCGGAAACCGCAGTCGCAAAACACAATATCCTTCTCCGACTTAACAGTGCCTAGGCGGAGACAAGAAGGGCAGTGCCAGACAATGCGTTCCAAATATTGAGCTAAATTGCGCCCCCGAAAGATTGTAGTGTTTGGTTCTTCTGCAGCATAGGGATCAGCGTTTAAGTATTCGTAGACAATTTCATTCAGTTCTTGATAACTGTGGTTTTTGATGTCTTCTACTGTCAGCTTATGCACAACCCGACCGCTCATCTTGCCGCGTCTATGAGAACGGGCCCAGCGAGGCGAAGTTAGATAGCCTCCTTCAAGACGGTAAAGCAAGACAGGCTTATTCAATAGTTTTAACAACTTGCTAGTTGCGCTCGGGATAGGTTCCTCTGGACCGCTGATGGAACGGCTACCACTGGGAAACAAAGCAACTGTATTGCCGATCTCCAGTTCACTGCGGATGATGCGCAGAGCCTGCAAATCAAGTTTGGATTTTACAATAGGAATAGGAGCTACGAGAAAATCAATTATTTTGCTAATAAAGCCAAGGCGGAATAAATGATCAGAAGCTACAAAAAAGATCGGTCTCTTAAAGCTCAGAGAAAGCATAAGAGGATCCAGTGCACCGGTATGATTGGAAAGAATTATATAGTTACTATCTTGTGAGTCTTCTATATAGGGATAGGATCTAAAATTAAAGAGGAGCCACATTAAGGGATAAAGGAAAATCTTCAAAATAGAAAAAACGAAAAGATAGCGGAAACTGCTGCGATAGGACGTGAGTTGAACTTTTTTTGTACTTTTTGCTTCCATCGTCAATTGGATTGACCTCGTTTCATCTTTTTGTGTTCACAAAAATGGCTTGAGCCACAAATTACATTAAATATACCACAGCATTTTGAATAAATAGATAGTAAAATGGGGATTGCATTGGTAGAATTAAGGCTGTGCTTTCTGTATCATGTACTACGGTTGATATCTATTGATTTTGCTAATGTAGTGGAAATGTTTATTTGACAGCTGTGGTATCATAACGGGGTGTAAAAATTTTGTTAGGAGTTTACTTTGGATAGATATATTAATAAAGGCTCGAAGAGAATATTTCGAGTGCTTTCTGCAATTGCAGTAATTATCCTGCTTGCATCTTTTCTGCTAGCTTGTGTTCCGCACGAGCAGGACTTTACGCCCTCTGACCCTAGTACAGGGGATGCGGATACCAGGACTACTACTACGACAAGCGGCACGACAATAGTCGGTGAGCCTGATCCTATTACAGATAATTCTTCTAGCATGGGTGAGCCCATTCCTCCTGACGGTGTAAGTAAATTTACCACCAATACTAAAAAGTCGACTCTCCCGGAAACAGAGGAGGCAACTACAAGCACTACCTCTACTATTCCACCCAATAAGGTAGTTCGGCCGGTAGGTAAGGTAGGTACGCAAGCAGTATCTTTCCGTGTGTTTTTGGATAAACAGATAACGGTTATTTATGCCTTGGATGAGGCCGGCCAAGAGATACCGATTGATTCTTTTTACTGCTCAACAGGTTGGGGTGGAAGAACTCCTCTTTATCCTGAAGGTAGTCCCAGAAAATTTGGCAGTTACTGGAAGCCGTCTTGGTTAACATTTACTTTAGTGGGTAAATGCTACGTGCGTTATCCAACTCATATTTATGGCGATTATTTTTTCCATTCAGTACCGTATGAATACAATTATGAGAATCCCTCGAGAGGACCTCAGTATGACGAATGCTGGGTTAATGATATGAAAGCATTGGGCAATTATGCATCGACTAGCGGCTGTATTCGCTTAAGTGTGCGTGATGCAGCTAAACTCCAGAGCTATAACAGACCCGGATTAAATCTCTACGTATTATCAAGCAGCAGTGGTTATAACATTCCGACACCTCAAGGTTTTACCGGTGTGAGATCAGGCTCGCCATATAAAATTAGTAATAAGCTGGGCTGGGATCCTACCGATTGGCATCAGGACAATCCTTATAAAGGTTTGACTCCTCCGACGACGACTACAGAAACGACTACGACGACGCCTACGACGCCTACTACGACGACTACGCCTAGTTCCGCGACTTCGAAACCCTCTGTTAAAACGGACCCAACGACAGCTGCAACAACTGCTGCAACGACTGCTCCAACGACAGCTGCAACAACTGCTCCAACTGAAGCGTCAACTCCAACTCCGACGAGCACGGCAGATTCAACAGCCAATGCTGATTCTTCCGGAGATTCAGAGACGAATACGGATTAGCTACAGTAACGACGATCAATAACAATAAGTGATGAATAACAATAAAAACAATGAAAAATCACGCGAGACACGCCGCTGGGCAAGACCGCGTGATTTTATCATTTTGGGATCATTGACCATAATAGCCCTAGCCTTGCTCTTAATTCCCAATTGGCTTAATCCGGCTGATAGTATTCAGGTTTTTATCTATCATGACGGTGAGGTCATTGATCAATTTATTATGGAAGAAGGTGTCGCTCGCATCCTCTCCTATGAAGAAAACCCTGCTGTAGAGATTCAACAATGGCCCGATCAGTCAATTGCGTTTATTCGCTCGGATTGCCCGGACCAAGTCTGTATTCATGCAGGGAGGCTGAGAGTAGCGGGGCAATTTGCGGCCTGTCTGCCCAACGGCTTTGTTATTGTTTTAGAGGGCGCAGTTGATGCGGAAGGAGTTGATACACTTGCTTGAGTCCAATTCGAATTCTAAAAAAACATCGCGGACGAAAACGCGAGAGTTAGTCCTTTCTGCGCTTTTTTTGGCTATGGCTTTGGCATTAAGCATCTTCGAGTCGGTATTGCCACCACCGCCGACACCGATACCCTTGCGCTATGGTTTGGCGAATGTAGCGGTCATGGCAGCCCTACTATATCTTTCTTACAGTAGTGCAGCATTTATTACCGTCGGCAAAAGCCTCTTTGCTCTTTCCACACGAGGCCTTCTAGCAGGGTTTACATCTTTCAGCGGCAGCATTATCTCCCTTCTGGCGATGATTGTGCTGTTGAAGATTAGTAAAAATAAAGTTCCTTTGTTGATACTTTCAGTGACGGGAGCATTATTTCACAATCTGGGGCAGTTCTTGATCTTCCTCTTGATAAGTTCTGTGACTGTATCGTGGACTTTTATCATCGCATTGCTCTTGTTACTCGCCCTTGCCACGGGAACAATTTCCTCCTTGATCCTGAAAGCGATCCAGCGGCCGTTGGAGTCCTGGCTAAAACACTCCGCACGCTTCATACTGGCTTTGCTAATAATCCCGCTAAGTCTATTATCCTTATCTTGTAGCCCGAAAGATACAGCGCCTCAGAGACAGGAAGCTTTAAAGACCGAATATTTCGATACGGTCAGCAGGCTGATAGCCTATACCGACGATCAGAAAAAATTCGACGAATGGTCAGACTTAATGGAACAACGCCTGTCAGAGCTCGACAGGAAATTCAGCATCTTCGACGACTCCGATTCATTTAACAATCTCAAGGATCTTAATGAACAAGCTGGAGTGGCAGCCGTAGAATTAGATGAAGAATGTTTAAATTTGCTTGCCCTAGGAATTGAAGCGGAAGAGCAGACGAATGGCAAGATGAATATCATGCTCGGCGCTGTAACCGGTCTCTGGCATGAGGCGCGGCAGTTCTCCTTGGCCAATCCTGAGGAAAGTTGGATTCCTTCAGAAGAGGATTTGCAGGAAGCAGCGAAGCATTGTGATATAAACGACCTTGTCCTCGATTACACTGCCGGTACAGCCTATATCAAAGATCCCGCAGCATCTGTTGATGTTGGCGCGATTGCTAAAGGCCATGCATTGGATCTTATTGTGGCAGATCTCAAAAATGCGGGAGCGGAGAATTTTTTGCTTGATTTGGGCGGCAATATTTATGGCAGCGGCATAAACATGCAAAGTAACGAAAAATGGAAAATCGGTGTCAGAAATCCGAATAAGGAGGAGGAAGAGGCAGTCATTGAGGTTTTATCTGTTCAAGATATGACTGTGACCACTTCCGGTTCCTATGAGCGTAGCTACACACATGAAGGAAAAGAATACCATCATCTTATTGATCCGGCGACACTGCATCCGGGAACGATTTATGAATCTGTAAGTGTAATCAGTCCGGACGGCAGTTGGGGTGATATATTGTCCACAGCTTTCTTTTTGACAGAAGTTGACTCCATTGATGCTGAAGTTTCGCGCTTTGAAAATGTCGAAGCTCTATTCATTACTGTTGACGATGAGAGAGTTGAGTCGGAAGGCCTCGGAGTTTATCTAATCGAACCATAGAATGTTTACTGCTTAGCTCACTGTCCTGAAGGATTAGTTCGAGGTGAGCTGTGCTATAATTTACCCGTTTAAGCGAAAGGAAGTAATTCTCTGTTAAATCTATTTGGCGATATTGATATTATTAATGTTCTCATAACCGTGCTGGTGTTGACTTTATCTCTCTCAGTGCATGAAGCTTCGCATGCCTACGCAGCTTTTCGCATGGGCGATGACACAGCAGCATTAAGTGGCAGGCTAACTTTAAATCCTCTGAGACATCTTGATCCTATCGGGTCCTTGATGTTTCTCTTTGTGGGTATCGGCTGGGCCAAACCGGTGCCGATTAATCCGTCGCGCTTTAGTGAAGCTAAAACCATACGTCACGGAATTGTTTATACAAGTTTATGGGGGCCTCTGTCTAATATCATCTTAGGGGCGATCGCTTGGTTTTTGTATTGCGCCGTCTATACCGCAGCAGTCGGTTTCGGCTGGGTGTCCAGCTCGGTGATATTGGTCCTTCTGCAATTGTTTAACACCTTATATATTGCGAATATGTGGTTGGCTGTCTTTAATCTTTTGCCGATTCCTCCCTTAGATGGCTATAAAATTTTTGGTGCTCTTTTGCCGCCCAAACTCTACTATCGAATTTTGCAGAAAGAAAGAATCATCGGACTTGTTTTTATTTTGATCGTAATCTTTTTCCGCGGTGCCTTGTTCCGCGTGTTGAATTTCATCTTGGTACCCTTTGATTTCATAATCAGGACACCTATAGCATGGCTTTTCCAGCAGCTCCAAGTTGCGTTGGGACTGCCGCCAATGATTTTTTAAGCAAGAGGTGTGTGAGTGGTGGCGGAGACTGATAATCAAGATCTTGATATTTTGGTAGATTCTTACCAGAGTCCATTAGAGCTCCTTGATCATTTATTAGAGCGTGGTAATGTTGCTCTGGATAAAGTTTCTATCGCCTCGATCACAGACCAGTATCTGACAATAATTAAAAAGCTGTCTATATACGACATGGAGCTGGTTAGCTCCTTTCTCTTGATGGCAGCAACTTTGATCCAAATTAAATCTAGCTTGCTTCTACCAACACAAAAATTCGATCCCGATTCTGAAACGGAGTTCGATCCGAGCAGTGAATTGATTTTCCAATTATTGCGTTACAGACGCTGTCGTGTGATTGCGCTGCAACTCAAAGAGCGACACAGTGATTATGCCCAGAGTTATTATAAGCCGGAAGAATTGCCGCAGCGACTGGGTATTAAGATGAAGGTTCAAAGGCAAAGTTTGAACATCGATCGCTTTATAGATGCTGTAGATATACTCCTAGCGCGCAACGCAGCCCGTTTTCAATCAAGCAAAAAAGCGATGCAACAAATCTTGCAGCGCGAGAGAGTTTCAGTTAATTTTTGTATGAATGAAGTCATGGATAAGCTAGATCAAAAGCCGCGCTTTTTCTTTTATGAATTATTTACGCCCGATCAGACGAAAGAAACCCGGATCGCCGGTTTTCTGGCTGTCTTAGAACTGTTACGACGCAATCAGATCATTGCAAAGCAAAGATCGGTATTTGCCCCTATCTATATTGAAGCTAAGGAGAAGTAGACCCGATGAGTGATGTTGAAGCAATGGCTCTTTTAGAAGCTTTCTTATTTGCAGCCGGTGATCCCATCGAACGCCATAAGCTGGCAGAATTATTGGATGTGAGCTCTGAAAGGCTGGACATGCTACTCGATCAATTAAAGCGACGCTATCAGATCGATGTGCTTTCGGGATTACGTTTGAGTGAAATCAACGACAAAGTAGCCCTAGCTACTAAAGTGGAACTAGGGGAGAGCTTGGCGCTTTTATTCGAGCCGACCAACAGACAAGATCTCTCGCAAGCTTCTTATGAAGTCTTGGCCGTGATTGCTTACAGCGAACCTGTGACCAGATCGGAAATTGAGATGGTGCGTGGTGTCAATAGCGACAGCATTGTGTCCCGCTTAATAGAACGCGGTTTGGTTGAGCAGAGGGGGCACCTGGATGTCCCCGGCAGACCGGGATTACTCTACGTCAGCGAACAGTTTTTGGCTGATTTCGGACTTAAGTCGACGCAGGATCTGGAGGCAGTAGATCTCCTGATGTACGATGAGGCTAGCGAGTATGAGGACGAGGAAACGGAGCGCAAAGTGGGCTTGATTGCGGCCGAAACTGATTCGGCTGACGTCAAAGACGACGAAAGCGTGCAGGATCCGCTGGTTATTGCGATCGACGGGCCGTCCGGAGCCGGCAAGAGCACCTTGGCGAAGGAATTAGCTTCAAGGCTTTCGATCTTATTTGTGGATACCGGTGCGATGTACCGAGCTCTAGGTTTAAAAGCCTTGCGCTTAGGTTTGGAACCGTCAAATGAGCTTGAAATAGAACAGATGTTGACCGATACGGACCTAGATGTTGAGCTTTCTCCTGAAGGACAACGCACTTACGTTGACGGTGTAGACTACACCGACGACATCCGAACTCCGGAGGTCTCATTGGCGGCTTCAGCCATCAGTGCCCTTTCGGTTTGCCGTCACTACTGTGTGGAACTACAAAGAGAACTGGCAGCACGTCAATCTCTGATCCTAGACGGCCGTGACATCGGCACTTATGTCTTGCCG
>LFRM01151113.1_pt3 | contig 17514 bp, 13 predicted proteins | sample 618341 | NCBI WGS metagenome assembly LFRM01 (sample SAMN03654438, study PRJNA283298) | anaerobic digester metagenome | isolation source: pool of bioreactors CSTR01a, CSTR02a, and CSTR03a thermophilic anaerobic... | place: Denmark: Kgs. Lyngby | collected 2014-05-21 | reverse complement strand
CTCCCTTTGTAACAAAAATCAGCATCTATGTCAAATAATACCGTGTAACGGGTAAAAAAGCCTCATTATGACAGTAAAAAATTGTTTACCGTCTCATTGTATAGCATCCATCTTGTCAGAGCATCCGGTATTGAATTACGTTGGTATAAAATCTTGAAAATTTAAGAAGATTTTAAACAAATCTAGCGAGCGGTTATATTACTGATTGCGGTATTTAATCAGTTAAAACATTCGCCAAAAATTGCTTATTTCCTTCAATAAATGTTATTAAAATATTTTCATGGAAGTTATAGGTGAATGAGTAGCCATATTTTAAAGGGATTATGAATTTTCCAAGTTTAGATCTGCATAAAGTAGCCAAGCGGGTTCAGCAATTTTATAGGGAATTCGAATGCCTATAAAAAACAAAGTAGAAATCATGCAGCATGGGTTCAGCTTTTTATAAGGAATTTGAATAATACAATCGTTGGGGGATCGTCGGGGGAATGGAAAGAAAGCCTTTGTTAAAAATATGTTAAGATAGGATATAAGTGCCCGCCCCGAAACAGGGATAGGAAATCCCCGCATTTCAGAAAGTGAACTCAAAGAACTCCGGGGACGAAATCTGGTATGGGAGAAACCCGACCGGGAGAGACTGGAGCGCAGAATTGGGTGATGTGATTTACCGGCAAGGGAGAGCCCTGGGTATTTTGCGAGAGCCCTGGTGGTGGCAGTTTAGAGCGAAGAATTGGGAAAAGTGAATTCTATATGCGAGAAGCCCTAGTATCTGAGGAAGGCAGTTTTTGTGGAATGGGTTCCGCCAGTTATGGAGTGGAAACCCCAGGTATTTAAGGAAGGTGAGCAGTAGTGATTGGGATAGAGAATCAGGGAATTGTCGGAACCCAAAAAATGCTGGCTATTTTGACGCGTTTTGTCACCCGGGTGTTTCCCAAGGTAGAAAAAGAACTGAAGCGCTGGCAGGAGTTAATCAAAACCGCCGGTGATGCTGAACTGCGTCATCAGGGATTGGCTAGCATCGAAAAGAAAAAGTTCCACTGCCTGGGAGGGAGCGTCTATACCCTTATGGAAGGCGCCCATGAAGAAACCCTTCCTTTTATTGTGGCCTTTCAGACCATCAGCGATTACCTGGACAATCTTTGCGATCGTGCCGGCTGTCTGGATGCCGCAGCCTTCCGCCAGCTTCATCTTGCTTTCACAGATGCCCTGGAGCCGGACAAGCCTTTGAATGATTATTACCAACTTTATCCTCACAAGGATGATGCCGGCTACCTACAGGCTCTGGTGGAGGAGTGCCGCCGCATCATAAAAAAACTTCCTTCCTACCATATTGTAAAAGAGAGTGCCCTGAACTTGGCCTTGCTTTACTGCGACCTGCAGACCTATAAACATACTCACTATCAAGTAAGGGAGAAGCAACTAAAAGATTGGTTTGCCCGCTACGCTGCTGATCATCAGGATCTGTACTGGTGGGAGTTCGCGGCAGCCACCGGCTCCACCCTAGGGATCTTCGCCTTGATTGCTGCCGCCGGGCAGCCGAACCTGGATTGCACGGAAGCAGCAGAGCTTACATCTAGCTATTTTCCTTGGATATGCGGGCTGCATATTCTGTTGGATTATTTTATCGACCAGGAAGAGGATATACTGGGAGGGGACCTCAACTTTGTTTCCTATTATCCTGATCAGGAAATGTGCCGGCAGCGAATGATACTCTTCCAAAATAATGCACTGAAGTGTGCAGCTGCACTGCCGGAGCCGCTGTTTCACGTAACTGTAGTTAAAGGGCTTCCTGCCTTTTACCTTTCCGACCCCAAGGTTAGAGACCAGGGTTTGGATGATATTGCCCGGGAGCTGCTGGAGGTGGGAGGGGGAATGAAAACGCTGCGCATGCACCGGGTCTGCCGCAGTCTGCGAAAAAGAGGAATAATTTAATTATGATTTAGCCATCTGGGTCAGCGTAAAAAAAGGGGTATAATTTGATGGTTTCAATGATTCCTGTTGATTACCATATAGGTGATGTTGTCCAAAAATTTATGCACAGGGGTTAATGCAAGGGAGTGCAGGCATTTCCGGGCTTTTTCCTGAAATGCCCGGGCTTTGCAGTAGGCACGGGAGATGGCTGCGTTTTGATAAGCGGCATTCCTGACATAGTCAATATCTGCAGTAGTGCAGCTGTGTTTTGCCAGTATTTCTTTGATGCGGCCTCTACAATGGGGATGCTCAAGCAGATAGATAACAGGAAGTGTCAAAATCCCCTGTGAAAGATCGGAGCCTGCGGGTTTTCCTAAAGTTTCATCATCTGAAATAAAGTCCAGGATGTCATCCACAATCTGATAAGAAAGGCCTAAATAGCGGCCATAGTCCATCATTGTAGCCACCTCTTCCTGGGGGGCGCCACTAACCAGTGCTCCGCTCCCACAGCAGGCTGCAACCAGAGAAGCTGTTTTCTTGTAGATGCGGGATAGATAATCCTCTTCATTAACCCGGTAATCGAAGAGGCTGGCAGCTTCCTCAATGATCCCTTCACACATAGATTGAATTGACTCCGCCAATAAAGGCAGAGCGCGACTTGTGTTGTTTTTGCTGAGGAGGGTAATTGCCCTGGCGAAAAGGTAATCTCCAGCCATCACTGCAGTATGGTTGCCGTACAGTTTACTGATAGTTGGCAGGCCGCGCCTTGATTCGGCCCGATCGATAATATCATCGTGAATCAAAGAGGCGGTGTGCAGCAACTCTGCTGCTGTGGCCACATCGATCACCGGTTCCCAGTTTGTATCATCTCTCCATGCGGAAAGGAGCACCAGGAGTGGGCGCAGGCGCTTGCCTCCTGCCTTAATAGTGTGAGAAACCAGTTCGCCAATTTTGTTGGGGGCAACAGCTACTTCATGCAGCCGCTGTTCAACCCTCCCCAGTAGAGGAAGAAGATTTATTTCTACTGTTTGATCTAAAACAGCTGATTCCATATAAATGCCTTTCTACCGACCACCGGCCAGTGCCCAACCGATCACCGACCGATCAGGACCGATCAGGGGGACAGATCCCCCGCGCGATCACCAGGGACAGGTTGACTGATCGGACCGTGTGACAAGGGTGTGACAAGGGGACGGGGGTCGTGTCATCACGCATAGATGTCACAGCGGTGAGTCAAAGTCACCGTCCCCCTGACTCACTAACTCATTGACTCGTCCCCTTGACTCACAGATTGCCCTCACCTAACCGATTCAGGGGTGACTCAATACCGTCCCAGGGCGTGATGTGTCCCCAAGCGTGTCGTTTCCGAAACCCGATCAGCGCGACCAGGGGTCTGCCACCAGCCGAAGGGATAGTTCCTCCGGATGGTCGGTTTAATTTTTAAATAATGGTGACATGAATATTTCCCTGGAAAAATACTTCCATTGCTTTTGTCCTAATGATTATTGTCCCCTTGGCTGTAAAATTATATCCCTTTTTTTGAGCAGGGGTTTTTAGAAATAGTACTGTTTAAGGGGCTGATAAATGGGGGCCGATCACCGGGACAGTCCCCCCGTGCGATCAGGGGGACAGGTTGACTGATCGGACCGATCACTGGGACTGTCCCTCCACGCGATCAGCCGCGCGATCTGACAGTCCCTGGCCTTATTACAAGTGTCCATACGGTATTCCGCTAAGATCTATCATAGGAGGCAGTCCCCGCGGTTGGCTCAATCAGGCTTTTCAATCGGGCTTTGCTGAAAGCCGCTTAAGGCGCTGAAAGCTGCTGAAAACTGCTGAAGACTGATAAAAGCTCTTGAAAACCGCTGATAGTTAAGAAGACTTTTCCCTTTTCAGCCCTTTTTTTATCACCTCAGGGACATAAATGCTCCGTCCCAGATTGCGGTCGTAATTGGTCCACTGCTCACTGCCGCTGTGTGACTTGATCAGCTGGCTTACTTGGTTCACGCGGGCCGACAACAGATCAGCATAATGCAAGGCTACGGCTTCCAGGGTATGGGGTTCCTCCACTGCACCCCATTCCTTCTGGCCGTGGTGGGATAAAATCAGGTGGGACAGGTGCAGTGCCAATTTTTTGGGGAAACCATTCACCAAATCGATTTTTTTCTGCACAAAATCATAACCCAAAATAACGTGTCCGCCCAACAGCTTTCCCTCTTCCGTTCGGTTGAAAGAAAGCCCTTCCTGGTCGTATTCCCATAGTTTACCGATATCATGCAGGGCTGCACCAGTGAGGAGCAGGTCCCTGTTAATCCCCTCACCCTGGATTTCACAAACTTGACAACAGTAGTGCATTACTTCTAATGTATGCTCGAGCAAACCCCCTCCATAGGCATGGTGGATGGTTTTGGCAGCGGCTGCTGTACTGAACTCAGTTAAAAAGTCAGAATCAAAAATTGTTTCTAAAAGACCTTTAAGTGGGGGAGTTGTAACCGTTGCTAAAAGCTCAATAAAATCATCAAGCATAACAGAAATATCTTTTTCTGTACATGGTCTAAAATCATTTAATTCAACATGTTCCTTTTCCACTTTGATGCAGGTATCCAGGTTAACCTGGAGCCCGTTGAACTCGGTTACCGTGCCCTGGACAATGACAATATCCCCAAGGGCGAGGGTCTGGTAGAGATCCTCTGCTAGAGCGGAATCCCAAACCCGTCCCTCAACAGTCCCAGTTCTATCACCCAGACGGATCTTCAAAAACTTGGCCCCAGTTTTGGTTGTGCCGATATTCAGATCAAAAACACCGAAATAACTGGAGACATTATCACCAGACCGCAGAGCATTTACCCACTGGTTTTTCAAGAACATCCCCCTAAATAGTAATTAGTATTAAATATATTATATCAAACCAGAACCGGTCCTGCTCACCCAATCTGCGAGCACACCACTTGGGCCAGGTCACTTGGTGCCGCGGCTACTCGGTGCCAAGCTTGCTTTATTGCTTAAAAACACTGTGACAGGGGTGTGTGACAGGGGGGCGGGGGTCGTGTCATCATGCACACATGTCACAGCAGTGAGTCAAAGTGCCTGTCCCCCTGACTCACTGACTCACGCGGCCGTCCCCGAAAACCGAACAGTAGAACAGTCCCACCGCTCGATTACTTAAAACTGAGATAGAACCTGTTCAATATCCCTGTTGATCTGATCAATGTCGATGCTTTCCACCGGCTCATCGGTCAACTGGTACTTTTGTTTCAGTTTTAATATTCTGTAAACACTCTCATCTATTCTTTCTGTGGAAATCTGGCCTGCTTCCACAGCGTTTGTTAAGGCATTGATCACTTGCATCTCCATTTCCAAGGAATGACACACCAAAACAATATCACTACCTGCAGTGACCGCTTTCACCGCTGCTTCCCCTAAATCATAATTATTGGTGATGGCCCCCATTGTCAGATCATCTGTGATAACAATGCCCTGGAAGTTTAAATCCTTCCTTAAAACATCAGTAATGACAGCACGGGAAAGTGAGGCCGGATGCTCGGGATCTATGTTAGGCAGTAAAATATGCGCTATCATCACAGCATCAGCCTTGTTTTTTACCGCATTGGCAAAGGGTATCAATTCGAAGTTTTTCAGCCTTTCGTAATCGTGGTAAACAGAGGGTAGCCCGATATGAGAATCCACTGATGTATCCCCATGCCCCGGAAAATGCTTCACAACAGAGATCACATTCTGCGACTGTATCCCCTTCATTGTTTGGATTCCCAATCTGCTGACTAGATCCGGGGTTGTGCCAAAAGAGCGATCACCGATCACAGGGTTATTAGGATCGCTGTTGATATCCAGGACAGGTGCAAAATCCATATTAAAGCCGAAGGCTTTCAATTCTTGCCCCAGCAGTCTGCCTATTTCAAAAGATAACTTATTGTCGTTGATCTCTCCGATCCTTCGGCTGGAGGGCAGCTTCTTCAACTGTTCGGGCATTCTCGAAACCCGTCCGCCTTCTTCATCAACCGACAAAAACAGTGGTATTTTATTGGCCGAATTGATCTTTTTCAGCTCATTAATCAAAGACAGCGTTTGTACCGGGTTGTCGATATTGCGCTTAAAAAGGATGATGCCGCCTACATGATGCTGTTGGATCATTTGTCTTGCGTCATCACCGAGCACATTACCTTCAATGCCCACCATTACCATTTGGCCGATTTTTTCCTCAAGAGTCAGGCTGTCCAGCTGTTCTTTAATGGGATCCGGCTTTTCTTGTTGTTCTCCTGCGTTATTATTCTGCTGTTGTTGCGCGGATTTCTTGGGGAATGGCCAATTAAATCCGTTTGCCAGCAGGTACCCTGTCAGTATAGCTGCGCCGATAAGAAAAATAATGATTAACAACCATTTTCTAATAATGCTACCACCACTCTCTAAAAAATAATTACCGCGATCAGGGGGGCGACCGATCACCGGGACAGTCCCCCCGCGCGATCAAGGGGGCAAGTTGACCGAACAAAATCGATCAGTGGGACAGGTTGACTGATCGGGCCGATCACCGGGACAATCCCGCCGCGCGATCCGGAGGAGCACCGTCCCGCCCGGTGAGGCACGGAAATGCACCATCCCACCGGTGCAGACACCGTCCAATCGCGCAGACGACTAGTACCTCCCCCACGAGGACGAGACCGGCGCAGACCTCCTTCACGAGGCGAAGTCCCACACGAACTTTCCCCACATGGACGACTCACCGCACAGACCTCCACCACGAGTACCAGTCCCACGCGGCAACCGCCTACCGGGCATGATTTAATCAAGCCTTATAGACGGTCCAATAACTTAAGCCTGTTAAGCGTGTTATTTGCCTGACACCTAAACCCTTTTCACATTTTAAATACCTCAATATCTTGTCACGCTTATCATTAGGCATCTGATGTAAAATATTCACCGGGTGATTGTGCAAAACCTCTGTGATAATTTTGCCAGCAGCGGAATCTGTTATCTGGTTGGTTTCGATATCATCGAGGCAACTGTCATCATTAGGTTCTTCCATAAACCGCCGAAACAGGTGTATCGCCTTTTCATTAGTATCGGCAAAATGATCCAAAATTCGCCGGGTATCGATCAATTCAGAAAGATAATCCCTGCTGCCATAGTAAATTCTGCAACTGCTCCAGGGGTAAACCTCAGCTTTTTTGACGATTCCTGCCTTCACCGGGTTTAGTTGAATATACCTGATGACAGTAAGCAAATACTGCTCATTTTCAATTGTTTCGCTTCTAAATCGATTCTGAAAAACATGCCCGCATCGCTCATATTTCCGGTTATACCACTGGGCGTAGCTGGTACCCAGGCGCTGCATAATCTCCGAGATGCCGGAAGGATTCATGCCTGTATCAACCAGCAGGTGAACATGATTTTTCATCAAGCAGTATCCTAACAAGCGGCAATCGCTGTTCGACATTATATTATTCAAATTGTCAAGATATTTGATAAAGTCGCTTTTGTCGTGGAAAATATCCTGCCGGTTGATCCCTCTGACCACAACATGGTATATACCGGTTGAACTCAACCTTCTTCCAATTCGAGGCATATTCTCACAAACTTTCTCTGTGCTATTTGCCATATACTCTCTAAAGCCGACCGCGAGAAGAGGATGAAAGCAGCATGCACTTAAAAATTGAGAATACTATTAAGGCCGGCCTAAAATCATCCTGAAGAAAATTATCTTGAAAAACATCCAGGGTGCTACAGGACCTGTTTGCTGCCCGGCTTGCTCGCCATCGGCCTCTTATCAAAAAACGTCCGGGGTGCTACAGGACAGCACTGCCAACGTCATTAAAGTCTTTTTCGGACCTCCAACCAATCCTCCCGCTCCAGGAAACTCCCCGGCACATTTTCTTCCATTACCAGCGCTCGCTGGAAAGGAACTGCAAAACCCAGAATATTTTCAGGAAGAAGACCCCGTACTGAGATGTCGGTCAGCGCAACAACTCCTCTCTTCCTGCCCTGATTTTCTATACGGGGGAGCTGGATAATGCTGCTGCACCCTGAACCGAAGGGGGTGAAAACTCCGTCATTTCCCACCAGATCATAATTGGCAAGCACAATTAAAGCTGAGAGCTGATCCGGATTGACCAGGAAAAACACAGTTTCAGGCTGCTCCTCCGATGACAATAGGGAAACCGGCTTCATAATGCAGTAGTCAGCGGGTGCCTCGAGTGGTTTATATTCTTTCATCATGGCTTCCACCAGTTCCGGGGTCTTTTTATAACCCTCACCCCGCACTTTGCCCGGGATACCACAGGAAAGGAAGTAATGGTAATTAGGGAAAAGCTTGTCGACAAATCCCAGGTGAAATCCTGCACCCCTGCACCCGTAATTGTCTCTGCCGATAGCAGCGGTTACTCCTTCATCAGCAACTCTGCGGGCTAGGGCCACAACACAGTTATCCTCATGCTTTTTGCCGGGAATAATGGCGCTGGTGGGAAACTTATCAGACCAGAGAACTGCCACAGGGTGGTTTTTGAGACAGATAGCCGTTGTGATTTTGGAAAACACGATAACACCCCCATAATAGTATTGCTGTCATTATTCTACAAAGATGAGCAATAATCCTTTAAAAGGGAGAGATGGAAGTAAAATGGGAAAGCGACCGATCAGGGGACCAGGTTGACTGAACGGACCGATCAGGGGGACAGTCCCGCCGCGCGATCAGGGGGACAGGTTGACTGATCGGGCCGATCACAGGGACTGTCATGCCGCGCGATCTGTCCGCCCGCGCGACGCCGCACGACCACCAGAACCATTCCGCCGGGCGGAAACCGTGCTTCAGAACCGTCCTCCATTGCGGTTGTTCCACCCTGACCAGCCAGCTCCACAACCCCCTGGTGCGGCAGAACTGGAGTGACCCCTTTGTGGTATACACTTTGGGGACGGTTAAAATCCCCTGTTTTTTAAGCTGGAAATTTATGTTGTATGTAATCTCTAGGAGACAGTCCCCAAGGGATTTTTGTGGTCTATCATTTATATAATAATCCATGTGACAGGGGTGTGACAGGGGGACGGGGGGCGCGTCAGATGTGACAGGGGGACGGGGGTCGTGTCATCATGTACACACGTGACAGCAGTGAGTCAAAGTGCCTGTCCCCTTGACTCATGTCCCCTTGACTCATTGACACACTCTACAGCAGGATTACCCCCGCTAGGGATAACTCCTGCTAAAGAACTGTTTCCGTTTTCCACTGCGTTCGCCTACCCGCGCAGCGCCTCCGCACCCGTTTTTTTATAGTAAATATTTACCCAGAGGTTGATTAGAGCATTGTATTGAGTGACTGTCCTGCTCCCGTTTTATAATCTCCCGTTTTATAATGAAAACTTGCCCAGTATTATCACAAAGAAAATAGCGACGAAAATAGCGGGCAGAAGGTTTCCTACTTTGATGTGCAATTTATCTGTCAGCAGATTTAGCCCGATGCCGAAGATGAGCAGGCCGCCCACAGCGGTCATTTCCGTAATCATGGCATCGGTGAGAAGAGGCTTAACATAGACTGCAGCAAGAGTAATTGCCCCCTGATAAAGGAACACCGGCAGTGCGGAAAAAGCAACCCCGATCCCCATTGTGGAAGCAAAAACAGTAGATGTCACCCCGTCAAGGATAGATTTGATGAAAAGGGTTGTATGGCGCCCGGTCAGCCCGCTCTCCAGAGATCCCATAATGGCCATAGCTCCGACACAAAAAACAAGGCTCCCGGTCACAAAGCCCTTGATAAAAAGGCCGCCTTTGCTGCTGTCTTCACTTTCCACAAGGCCGCTCTCCGCATTTTGGCCGGCATTCCCGGCACTTGCAAAGCTGTCCCCATGGCCATCCTCACTTTGACTGCATCCCTCATAAGCACAGGTCTGATGGCCGTCCTCTCTTTGACTGTGCCCCTTATGAGTACAGGCCTGATGCCCATCCTCTTTATAACCGTAACCCACATCACTTGCGCCTTCAAGACCACTCTCTACATTGCTGCCGCATTTACTTCCAACCGCCTGGCGGGACAAGCCTGATTCACGGCCACTCTCTACATTACCGCCGCCCTCAACAATAACGCTTCCCTGACTGCTTTCACACCCACCAGCAAAACGTTGCTCCAACTTCCTGCCAAGGCTGTCCAGCCGGTCTTCGAGCCTCAAAGCCTCACCGAGTATTCCCCCGGTCACAATGCTTAAAGTAAGCACTAGTATACTCTCGGTTTGCAGTGCCATGGAAAGGCCGATCAGAATAACAGTGAGACTGACCCCCTGCATAATCACCGACTTGTATTTCTCAGGGAACCCACCCTTTAAAAGATTACCCAACAAAGCTCCTAAAATAATTGCTCCAGCATTGACGATAGTTCCTAACAAAACCTGTTCTCCCCTGCTTCTAAATTTTCGTATAATTATACCACTAAACAGCGGGATTAGCACCAGCTGTTAGCACAAAGGGGATTCCCGCTACGGGATCAAGGGGACAGTTTTGCTGTAGGACCGATCACGGGGACAGGTTGACTAGTCCTTCGTTCACAACCAGATCTGCTTTATTTAGAGCAGTTCGAATACATAGGGGATATGGTAGGCAGGGGTGTCAAATGGGTTTTGGAAAAAGGGTTTTGGAAAAAAAGAAGCCAGAACTGTTAAAGACCTTGCCAAACTAAAATCCATTCGTTATAATAATTCTACGGAGTGAGCGGGAGTAGCTCAGTGGTAGAGCACCGGCTTCCCAAGCCGGGTGTCGCGGGTTCGAATCCCGTTTCCCGCTCCATTTTTATTTTCTGAACCGGGTGGGAACGATTAACCTCACTTTGCATGGCTGGCATCTTACGCTTTCTTTGCCCCTTGAACAACGTGGGAACGGTTACCCTCACCTCGCATGGCTGGCATCTTACAATTTCTCTATCCTCTTGAACAACAAAGGAACGGTTATTTTCACTTGAATCAGCCGGTAACAATACAGATATTGTCAGACTTGAATAACACGGGAACGGTTATCCTCACCGCATCTGCAGGGCGCCCACACAGAAACCGTCCACGCTTATATCTTCTTGGTGTCGAGACTAGCAAAGTAAGCAAATGGTACAACAAAAAGTGGCTTGAAGTTCAATCACGACAATTTTAGAGTACCAAGTTGCCTGCTGAATAATGAGAATGGGGCATGGATGTTTGGTTAAACAAATTCCATCTAGGGATCATTGAGTTAGATTCTTTCCGCTTTTATACCGCGGAAAAGAGGGCGTCAGACTGTGTGAAACCCCGTTATCGTAATTGTTTAACACTTTATGTGGACTTGTTTATCGCTTGTTACGCCATATGTTGTGGTGTCAGTCTGCAGCAAACGATTATACGCACAATCTGACATAGGGTTACCATGTCCTGAACTTCTACCAACAGATGTGGGAAACCAGAAGTGGATTTCGGAAGAGAACTGTCTTCGTGAGGCCGGAAGGCACGCGGGTTAACTGGAAAGATTGGGCATTATTAGGATTTTGGAAAAGAACTGGCCTTATGAGGCCGGATGTCTGGATAGGTGACTTACTAGTATAAATAAAGCAAAAAAGCAAGCTTGACTAGTTGGTAGTTGGCGGTTTGTCGTTGGAAAAGAGTGGGTAAGCTGCGGTAAGGGAATAGTCAGCAATGCCCCCGATGCAGACAATTTCCAGGCGATACAATTGAAGTCGGAGAAAAGATGAGTATAGTTATTTAGTCTGCCGCGTTACTGTCTCTTCGGCTGGCGGCAAACCTGTCCCCCCGATCGCGCGGGGGGACAGGTCCGATGATCGGACCAATCTGGGGAACTATCCCGGTGATCCGCGGTGATCGGCCCGATCACTCAACCTGTCCCTGTGATCGGTCTGTCCCTGATCGGGCCTGATCGGGCTTTTATTTATCCATCAAGGTAAAGTAATATTTGTTATCCTCTTTAAAACCCCGGGCTAATTCGCAGTGGCGCAGCACGGCAAAATGCCCCTGCAGTTCATCTAAAGTCATATTCATATATTCAGCCAGTTCCTCCCGCTGAACACTGCCCTTTTTCTTCAGGTAGTCGTAAATCTTCTTCTGGATTGGAGTAAGGCCCTTTGTGCCTTTATGCCCCTGCAGCTCCCTAGCGGCTTTGGCTGCAGAAACAGCGCCTGGATCACAGGGTTTGGGGCGTGACATTATCTCAATATAACAGTCCTCACAAAGCTTTTGCCCCCCGAATTGGAACATCTCTTCCTCCGGAACATCTGCTTTACATTTTTCACAGAGCATGACAACCCCTCCTCAAAACTAAAACAATAATATTGATGCTAGCTGGCATTAATCCATTGCTCCCAATTCCTTCAGTGTTTTTATCAAATAAGAAGTAGAGGCAATAGACGGGCCTCCCCCCGTCATAATAGGCACACTGCACGCCTCTAATATTTCTTCAACAGAAAGCCCGATATCAAGCCCCTGCTTGACATGGTGGGCAATTCATGTTTCGCAGTGGATGGCAACAGTTACAGCTATTGCAATCAGCTGTTTTTCCCTTTTTGATAGTTTTCCATCCTGCATTACTGATTGGGAAACGCCCATAAAACTATTCATCACACCGGGCAGTTTTTCCTTTAGCACTTTTTGCCCCTGCTGCAACATAGAAATTTTTTCTTGCGCATCACTCATCTTGACACCTCCTCCCATGTGAAAGTAACCTTAATGTAGACAAGAATGAACAAATGCAAGTTTGTGTTTCAGCCTAATGCGGTGTGGTGCACTTGTTTCGTGGCAAAGTACAGTGGCAGAGTATTTAGTTTGGAAGAATTGTTCTCCTACAAGTTGGGTAATATTGGCGGCATATATATGTCGTCAACATATATTATACATTCACCAAAAAGGTTTGACAATAATTGTTGAAATAGCACTTTTGATATTTGATTGCTATGACAAAGACAAATTGCGGGGAAACCTATCTTTTAACTACCTTTTATGCCGGGGTGAGGATGATGAGGATGGGAACCCTACCGGGAAAACCTATCTTTTAACCTACTTTTTATATGAGAGATGAGTGAAGTGCAGCAACTTTGAAACGCAACAGCTTTGAAGTGCAGCAATTGAAGCACAGCAACATTGAGGAGGCCGTCCACTTTATTGAACGGTTGCATTATTAAAAGAATTTCCTGCTAATATTGTGTTACAATTTTAACAAAACACTTAAAAAGCCAGCTTTCAAGAAGTAAGATAATACAGTCTCCTACAACCAACCTCCGCAATAGCCGTAAGAACTGGGTCTCTAGACCTCTTTATCGGAGCGGGAGGGGGGTAGGCGCAAATATTATCGCATAATAGATAAGTCTCTGGGTCTCTTTATCGGATCGAAGGGGGAAGCCCTATGAAGAGGTGTGTTGGTTTTATGGGTTATGGGCTTCTACGTCAGATTGGGAGTTGACGAAACAGCATTGGATATGGAGTGGTTACAACGGTTTGGGCTTTTATGTCCGATTGGGAGTAATGAGGCCAACTTTATAAAAGAGGCTCGAGAACCCTTGGAAATGGATAATCGGGAGGGGTTTGTTAAATGTTTGATGGATGGCCTGGTATGCCGGGTGCCTTATCAGAAGGCATGCGCTGCCCGGTGGGGTTGCGTAAATTCATTGAACCCTGCCTGCTTCTTTTTCTCAGAGACAGGCGGGCTTACGGATATGAGCTGATCGAGATGTTTTCCACCCTTGGTTTTGAAAGTGTGCCTGACCCCGGAGCTGTGTACCGTAACCTGCGTCGCATGGAGCATGAAGGATTTGTCAGATCACGCTGGGAATTGGCGGATTCCGGCATGCCCCGCCGCTTTTATGAGATAACCGAAGAGGGGGAATACGCCCTCAATGCCTGGGTAAAAATCATCGAAAAGAACAAAGAACTCCTTGAAGATTTCCTTGCCCGCTATTACAGGACTAAATGAAGACCGATCGGGCCCGATCAGCGCCGATCATCGGGACAGGTTGACCGCGCGATCACCCAACCTGTCCCGCCGCGCGACCCCCCGATCGGCGCCTCCTTGAGCTTACAGGTTGTCCTGCAGTTCTTGGAGCACCTGTTTGTCAACAATCCTGGCCAGTGCCACCAGCAGCCTCAGGGCATTATTATAGTCATCCACATGAGCCACTCCAGTATGATCATGGATATAGCGAACCGGGATCCCGATCACCACCGATGGGACACCCTGACGGAACAAATGAATTTTACCCGCATCTGTTCCCCCTCCTGCCATCACATCCACCTGATAGGGGATATTGTTCTCCTCGGCAACCTTAACCACTAGATTACGGAAAGCTGTGTGAGGGATCATGCTGGCATCATAGAAACCGATGACAGGGCCTTTTCCTAAAAATGTGCGGGGAGCAACTTCTATATCTCCGCCCCCTGGTGTATCGGTGGCCACAGAAACATCCACCACCAGGGCAAGGTCCGGCCGTACCACATCGACACTTGTGGTAGCACCCCTCAGGCCAACCTCCTCCTGGACGGTCATCACACCGTAGAAGGTGCTGGGGTGCTGAATCTGCTGCAGTTCCTGAAACAACTGCACCACCAGAGCGCATCCCACCCGGTCGTCCAGCGCCTTGGCCATAAAAGACTTCCCATTTTCACAGATATGGAAAGAACTGAAGGGGACAGCGGGGTCACCCTGTTTTACACCGGCCTTTTCCGTTTCCTCCTTGCTTGTTGAGCCGATATCGATATACATGGTTTTCAGCTTCACCGGCTTTGCCCTTTCCTCAGCAGTCAGGATATGGGGAGATTTTGCCCCGATTACCCCGACAACCCTGCCGCTGCCGGTAAGGATCTCCACTCGCTGGGCGAGAAGCACCTGCTCCCACCAACCCCCCAAAGGCTGGAACTTGATAAAACCATCATCAGTGACCCTAGTGATGAGAAAACCCACCTCATCCATATGGGCAGCCACCATAACCCTGGGATGTTCATCTGTGCCCCTTTTGATAGCCACCAAACTCCCCAGGTGATCTGTAGTAAGTTCTGTTGACAATGGAGCAAGGTATTCTTTTAAAACCTTCCTGATAGGGCCTTCAAAACCGGAGACCCCTGGTGTTTCGGTCAAAGTTTTCAGCAGTTCCACTGTTTTTTCTTCCATTTAAAAACCTCCCGGTTATAATGCTCCAGGGTTATTTTTCTTCCGCAGCCCCCTTTTTATCCCCGCCGATCACTGGGACAGTCCCGCCGCGCGATCAGTGGGACAGGTTGACCGAACAGGACCGATCAGGGGGACTGTCCCTCCGCGCGACCAGTAGCGAAAGGACAATCCCCCCCTCCGCGATGCCGCTCGAGCCCCCCAGTAGCGAAAACCGCTTGCTTGAACCCGTACCCCTGATCACGTTGTGTGGACGGTTGTTAAGGCAATATGAAAAACAACTGGCAATAATTGACAACAACATTTATTAAAGGTAAAATAATCAAAGGCCGACCTTATGGTCGGCAAAAATCAGTAAGGCCTTGCGGACTTTAGAGCAGACTTGCAGACTTGGAGCCGTTTTTGGCTACAGGCCTAAGCCTGGGCTGAAGCTCTCGGAGCCTTGCGGACTGCGGACTTGGAACTATTTTTAGCTGCAGACCTAAACCTAGAATTGAAGGTTTCCGAGCGGCCTACGACTTCTAAGCAGCCTTGCGAAATGAAGTATAGAGAGGATACAAAACATTGCTCGTTATTACCGGAAAAGTCTCCGACAAACTCGTCCGATAAAGATATTGGAGGTGTTTTTATGGCATCAAAAAGGGAGCGGATTCTGAACGCAGCAGAGGCACTCTTTGCTGAAAAGGGGTTTTCTGCTGCCACTGTTGAAGAGGTGGCTAAACGGGCGGGGATCGGCAAGAGCACTGTATATGAGTACTTCGGCAGCAAGGACGAAATCTTCCGGCAGACTCTCAAGGCCGGGCTGGAAAGTTATCTGGATGCCATGAAAGGCCGGCTCAGGCAGCCCTGCTCGGTAAGAGATGTGCTCACAGCTATTGGAACTGCCCATTTCAACTTCGTCAAAGAACACACCTTTACCGCTCGCCTGCTGGCAGATGAATACAACGAGACCCCCTGGGCGCGCCAGTGGCTGCTAGGGCTGCGGGAGCGGCGCATTGCCATGTTTTCTTCCTTGATCAGACAGGGGATAGCAGAAGGGGAGTTTCGGCTGGTGGATCCCCGTTTGGCAGCCGAGGTGCTGCTGGGAGTTTTAAATGCTTTGTGCACTCCTCTACTCAATGGGAAAAATAAGGATGCTGTAACCCTGGAGCGCTTTCACAGGGGAATTGCCATCTTTTTTGAGGGGATGTTGGCCAAATAAAACTGATCACCGACCGATCAGACCGATCACCGCGATCACAGGGACAGGTTGGGTGATCGGACCCGATCACCGGGACTGTCCCCCTGATCGCGCGAGGGGACAGGTTGACCGATCACGGCGACCATCGCGATTACCTAGATCACCGTAGAACATCCCCGTCCCCCTGTGCCGGCTGTTGTTTTACCCCTTGAATATTCCAGAATACCCTTGTCAATTGCCTGGTTTGCCGTAATATTGATTCTTAGCCAAACCTTGAACATCCCAGAATATCCCTGTCAGGCAGCAACCCATGCAGGTATTATGCCTTAACCATAGGTAATTGCTGCCCTCCTGATTTTTCCATAAAACAGGAAGGACTTTAATTGAGATTGTAGAATTTAATGAAGTATAACGTCCTTATAAAAATCCTTAAATAAAAGACATTAAATAAAAGACATTAAACGAAATGTCTTCCATAAACAGAGCTTTAACACTTCAACCAAACCATGGCAATAAATCGAGCACTGACCCTGTTCATTGATCATCATTGCAAGAGCGGGAGACGATTCAACCAAACACAGACCAACAAATTGAGCACTGAGTTCCATCACTCCAATTAAAGAAAGGTGTGGTAATATGCTGCGGGTTGCGGTGGCAGGCTGCTACAGCACCAACAATCCATATGAGGAAGCGGAGCTCACAGCTGTTGTTGCGGCTCTGCGGGCGCTCTCACCAGGTTTAGAGATAACGGTATTTTCCCATGGGCAGCGAAAAACAGGCCAATTGCCCGAAGTGCGTACAGCTAACCGCTGGAACCCGTTTCAGCTTGTTTATTCTCTCCTGCACGCGGACATGATTTTGAGCGAAGGGAACATCAGGGATGACCAGGGGATATGGCCGCTGATCAGCCATTTCGGAATTCTGGCTCTAGCCAGGTTTTTCGGCAAACCGGTGGTCTCTTACGGCCAGGGAGTGGGTCCGCTTAAATCCCTTCTGGGACGCAAACTGGTGCGCTCAGCCTGCAACAAAATCGACCTGATCACCGTACGGGATGGGCTGTCAAAAGAAACCCTTCTGGAAATAGGGGTTGACCATCCTCCTGTTGTGGTGACCGCAGACCCGGTGTTTACCATCAATCCTGCCCAATTTGATAGAGAGCTGGGACGCACCCTGTTGGATAGGATACGCTCCCAGTCACTGCCCGATTCCCCTGACATCGGGATCGATGGCACAGCCGTACAGAGAATGATTATTGAGAATAATGCAGACAACACAGCAGATACAACAAAAGAAAACCCTGTGGAAC